>Ga0209296_1000731_pt1 | contig 28049 bp, 59 predicted proteins | sample S_130206_EF_Meta_FD_187319 | JGI IMG/M metagenome (GOLD analysis project Ga0209296, IMG submission 187319) | Freshwater microbial communities from Lake Simoncouche, Canada to study carbon cycling - S_130206_EF_MetaG (SPAdes) (version 2) | ecosystem: Environmental > Aquatic > Freshwater > Lake ... | reverse complement strand
AGCCCGAAATGTCCGTTTTATCCCAATTAAGAAGATTAAACCTTTTTCCCTAATCCTATTTGACATTGTCTGATATGACTGCTAAACTTAATTAAAACAACCGAAAGGACAAAAATGGCTCATGAGTTAGAAACTCAAAACGGTGTTGCAAGTTTTGCATCATTCCGTGAACCTGCATGGCACAATCTTGGTACTGTATTTGATACTGAGAAAAATACTAACGAAATGTTAGTTGCTGCTAATCTTAATAATTGGAATGTTAGACTAGAAGATTTAGAAATCCCATCTAGTTTAGTATCTGATAAATCTTACCAATATGTTGTTCGCACTAACCCTACTGATAAAACTCAAACTGATGTTTTGGGAATTGTTGGTGAGCGTTATGTTCCACTACAAAATGAAGATTTGTTTTCATTTGGTGATAACATTCTTGATGGTGGGGGTCGCTGGGAAACTGCTGGCTCAATTCGTGGTGGTCGTGTAGTATTTGGCTCTCTTGCATTAGAGCGTGAAACTGTATTAGACCCTAACGGCGTGGCAGATGTTGTTAAAACTTATCTGCTTATTAACACATCACATGATGGCTCAATCGCCATTCAAGCAAGCATAACACCTGTTCGCGTTGTGTGCGCTAATACTCTTAATGTTGCACTCAATCGTACACGCAAGAAAGACGGCGTAAAGCAATCTTTTAAAATCCGTCATACACAAACTGCTGAAGGCAAAATAACTGTTGCTCGTCAGGCACTAGGCATGGCTAATTCTTACATGGACGAATTTGATAAGATGGCTCACGCTATGATAGCAAAAGAAATCTCCGCAAAAGATTTCAATGACATTATTCTTGCTGCTTACCCTAAGCCTGATTTAGACACTAAGGGTGCTGTAAAGAAATGGGAAAACAAGGTAGATATGATTAACGATATCTATACTGGTGAATATAACGGAATGATTAGTGGAAATGCTTGGGGTGCGTTCAATGCACTAACTGAGCGTTTAGACTGGTATCGTTCTGCTCGTGGTGGTAATAGCGAAAGCATGTTTGCTGCTGCTTCTGGATTTGACCCTGCAATTAACGCAGAGAAAAATCGTTTGCTAACTATTGTGCAAAATACTTTGCAACTGGCTTAGTAAAAAAATCCTGAGCATGATTTAAAACTGCTCCGCTGGTCCCATAGATCAATTGGTTAGATCGTTACCCTGTCACGGTAAAGGCTACGGGTTCAAGTCCCGTTGGGATCGCAGGTGCCCGAGTGTAACATTTTTGTTATAATTGTATTACGTTGAGATGATATTTTTCCCATTTTCTCATTACGGATAGTTGACATTTTTCCCAGTTTCATGTAAAATATTAATATGACCCTAAAAACCGTAGAAAAACTAAGAGCCATAACAGTTGGAAACCTTGTAGATGAAATCTATAATGATAACTACTCTCACCTAGAGTTTATGGATAACATGGGTGGAGACTGCGATTGTGTTATTCACACTACCCTTGAAACTATCCTAGAGTATTGGGAGGTAAAGTAATGTTAGGTTATACGTATAAAGATATACAAGCCTTTGGTAATAGTTTAACTTGGGCTATTGATACCGCCAAAAACCAGGGGGATGAACAAAACTACAAACAATTACTAATAGTATGGGACTTCTTTGAGGGACTACTAGCAGAAGGGTACATAGATGAGAACACATACTATGGATAATGACTGACCTGGTTGCCGTTCATTACTGGTCAGATATGGCCAACCTCACTCACGTATCACAAGTAGAACTATTTGACTTCTGTGCCTGTGAGGAGCAAGAGTACTTCCCATACGATGACTGTCCTGTGATGTAGATCACATCTCTATACCTTGCAAAATTGCAGGTATTTTGTTAAACTTGTATTAAGACACTACAGAAAGGAACCCAGATTGCATACACTACATTGGATAGCAACAAAAGCAAAAGATAAACAAGAAGCCTTTGACATCGTCACTGTTAGTCTTATGCCTAATGAAGACGGTTATCGTTTGGCTGACTGGTCAGACTGGCATGTTGTAGGTGGTGGCCGCTACTCTGCTTCTGCCTATGAACCTTCACAAGATATGATTATCTCATATGCTGATAAGCCTGAACAGTTTTTAGAAATAATATCAGACATTAAAAAGTATCGCATTAAGTTTATGAATGAGAAACTAACTAAACTTGATAACGCATTTGATAGATTGAAATCAGATATCGTTGATTATATTAGCAATGATTGCAAACCAGAAAGTAATCAAAGATTTGATTTTTCTCGCTGGGATATCCAAGAAACCATAAACATGCTTAATGGTAAGTGGACACCTGACAGTGCGTTTTATGACCACAATGAATTTACTTCTGAGTTCCACTATCTTGAAGAGCGCCTTGACAAACCTGAAGAGGCTGCGCTACACTATCTAGTACCTGTAGACTTCCACTTCTAAGGAGAGCGATGAATAATCTTGACTACGAATTTTCACCACGACTACAAAAGTTAGTAGACATGGGTGAATCAGGTTTGAACATCATTCATGGTGAATTAAAGAACCTTATGCTGGCAGCAGAAACACAATTAGATATTGCTCAGAAGGCTGAGGCTGAATCAGAAGAAGCAATGGATTCAATACAGCGAGCCTACTGGGAAGGTCAGATTGACGCACTCACGACGGTATATCAACTAACATACGATTTATCATTTGCTATCAATGAAAGGATAGAGACAAATGAATGACCTAATAGAACTTACAGAGGAAGAGTGGTTTGATAAATTCAAGCCAATCCCAAACCATATAGATAGCAATGCCTCATTTCAAACTGAGGATGGCATAGGCTATATGTTTGAGACATATGATGACGAGTTAAGGTTTGTCCAATCTCAGGAGCCTAATAGGATATGGACTTATTGTGATGGGGACGACAGAGGTACCTATATATTTCAGGGTATGCGTATAGTTAATAGGATTGGGTACTTCGTAACTGCCGTGCCCTTTGATGGTAGCAAGGACTATCAGATACAGATTAGCAGCGAGGGTGTTTACGAATGTCCTAACTGTTATGAGATATGGGAAGATGAAGCAGCAGCCTTACATTATGACAAGTTTGAGGATTTGGAAAAATGTGCTGGTTGCGCTACAATAGAAGAAATCAAAGAGATAGAAGAAATGGAGACCCACGATGCCAACTTACGAGGTTAAAGTTACAGGACAAATCACCAAGTCTTTTCGTATTATAGATGCAGAGAGCGATGTTGATGCACGAGACATTGCAGAAAATGAATTCTTAGATGAATATGCTGTAACAATTGCAGATGGTTCAGGAATTGCATGGGACCTAGTTGAGTCAACACAATCTGAGGAGACACTTTAATGGCCATATGGGAAATTGAAGTAATCTTTGAGCCAACAGGCACCTACATGAATTTTGAATATGAGACTGACAATGAAGATGAAGACAGCATCTTTAATGAGATAACTAACCAACTATCAATCGTACCGTTTCTAATTGAGAAGAATGAGGAAGAGTAATGGGAGCACGTTGCACATTCGTTTTTAAACAGTCAGAGGACCTAGCAGTAGCGCTGTACAGCCATTGGGGCGAAGACAGTATGTACGAAGATCTTGCTCAGGCCCTGCAGCATGCAGCGGTACGAAGCGGGGACAGAGAATACTACGTACGTATGGCCATTAGTCATCTACTAAAGGATTCCATTCTGGATGAAACAGGGTTTGGCATCTATGCATGTAATCCTAATGACCTAGGTTTTATGGACCATCCAATAATCATTGACCTTACAGATAATACTATCAGTCATGATAACGTAGGGCACAAAGACATTAATAGTTTTATTAGTTACAATTTGCCCAGCAGTGTCCTTTCCACTGTGGGGGCTTCATAAGCGGAGGTAGGGGTCACCTCTCGCTATAGACAGGGGGAGGCACAGGTTTGTGGTGGACTTGTGCTTCCCCATACTTTTTGATAGAATTGGGATATGGGGTTTATGCGTAGGTCTATTAGACTTGGAATAAGTAAAGAGGAAAAGGTCGCAGGTAGAATAACTACTTTGCTATCTGACTTTACTCTTGACTTAGAAGCCATAGGATTTTATTTAGCAAAGGGTTCTCCCCATATTATTTATACTAGGGCTAATGAAGTATTGGAAGCCATGCAGTATAATAAAGAAGTTGACCAATTAGATAGAGGAGTTTACAATGGCAGGCGGTAATACTTTTGAGAATAAGATAACTATCCTTGCTGAGTTGTGGATGAACTATCGTGATGATGAGGACTTACAAGATTTTGTAGAGTATAACGATTTAGGTTTGCCACTTGCCTATTTCTTGATGAATGAAATTGTTTTGCCAACAAGTCAGTCAGAGTTATATATAAACGAAACCTATGATCTATTTATTGCTTCTCTACAAGTTGCTGATAGAGAGTGGGAAAGTCTTGACGAATTGCTTGGCGACCAGGCATAGCCCTGCTTGCTCGGGTAAACTATATCAAACCACCCAAAACGGACATAGATTTCTCTAAAAGACATTAAGAACCTTTTCTAAAAAATCCCAGATCGTGGGAGATTACGACATTTGTAGAATTTTCCAGATTCATATCAAACCTTCAAACCTTTCAATCTCAAACCTTCAAACCTCATATCTGCCAAACCTTTATATCCAGAAGATATGGTTTGTATACTACTAGGAGTATTGGTATATCTTTTTATCCCCGCCGTTTTTGCGTCCACGCGGGGCGCTGAGTCCTAGTATTAATAGACATTACGAAGCGGGAATTTAAATTGCGAATTATTTAAAACTTTTACCATAGTTATCAAACCTTTCTAGATTTTTTCCTGGTGTTTTAAAAGATTTTGCTACATTTTTGGGGCATTTTTTTAGGCTATAAAGGTTTGACAAACCATTGTTTTGGGGGTATAATGCATGCCAGATATGGGGATAGAAAGGTTTGGAAGGTTTGGGATAGGGAGGTTTGGCCGCCAGAGGATTACGACGCCATCTATAAAATCGCCCAATCACCCACTATCCTCCACTTTCCTCCCTTTTAACTATAATTAAAAAATATCAGTAAGATTTATTTCTCTTATCAAACCATTCTAAATGGCATTTAAAAGCCTTCCAAGCCTTAAATTAGCGGGTATCAAACCATCGCCCTGGATCCATATTGTGCATATTCTCATTATCAAACCAGATAGTTGCACACAGGTTCAAACCTTACTTTTTGGCTATCTGGGCTATCTGGGATATGGGGATATCAGGCTATATGGTTTGAAAGGTTTGTTATTATACTGGTGGTTATGGGGATACTTTTGACTTCCCCGCAAAAATTTGAGATAATAGATTCATGTCAAGAACAATCATATGTCCTATCTGTAATAAAGAATGGGAACTTAGATGGGCTATCTTTGCTCACGACTCATTGGCTAGGCATATGAAGGATACTCACCGATAGTGCCCTTGTAGGGCATTGGAAGGTTTGATATCTCTTTCCGTCGCCGAACTTCAAACCTCTATTTTCGCCTTGCTTTTACCGCCGAAACTTGATACACTAGATACATGCATACCTACGAATTTATTTGCGAAAGATGTGAGACCACGATCCACATGGAAATCCATAAGAAACTAGACTACAATTTTCACTGCCCCTGTGGTAGCAAAATGACATTAATCTTTTATCTTAAAAGCCCAGATGTTAGGGCTGACTAATGGATACAAACCTTACTTGGGCGGAAGAAGATGTTAATCTTTGGAAGGGTTGGACTTACAGCCTTGAAAAAAATCGTTATTACTTCAATGATATAGGTAATGAATCACTTGCTGATTTTTGGGCAGATGAGTTTTTAAACCAGGCATACATATAGAATGGGAAACTTATGATTAGGACTAAAGAGTGGCGAGTTACCAATAGGTCTTGGCTTAGTATTGGTTTTGCTCCCCGCAGAATTGGGTTAGGATTTCACGTAGACAGATTTTGTTTTAATATTGACTTTCTTTGGTTTTGGGTAACACTTGAATACTAAACTGAATCAAGCCCATGAGTGAAGATATTGTTGACCTAGCCATTTCAATGGCAGAAATAGATACGGGCATGCAGTTACCTTTAGAAGAGCGTGAGGAAATGAAGCAGAGGATCCTAGCAAGGATAAAGAGCCTCAATGAATGATAGACTTATACTATGGAGTCTGACAATTTAAAGAAAAGGATTTAAAAATATGAATAAAGAAGAAATAAAATCATTTAAGAACTATGTTGAGCCAGAAGATGCTAAATCATTAATTGATTTAATGGATGAACTAAAGTCAAAAAATCAACTCAACAATGAAAGAGGCGATGGAACGTTTAGATTATATAACTCTGACGAGCCTGTCTTAATTAATTTTGTAAAAAAGTATTCAGACAAATTTATTGAAGGTAAAAATCTTTATTCAACAGAGAATTTAGTTGCCCTTTATGAAGAGGGTGCTTTTATGAACGTTCACAGAGATGTTGAAGATGATTCTGAGACTGTAAGTACAGTAATTTATTTAAATGACGAATATACAGGTGGAGAGTTGTCCTTTCCAGAGATTGATGGTGGTTATACTTATACCCCCGAAAAATATGAATTAATCCATTTTCCAACCCCATATCTACACGGAGTAAATCCAGTTAAATCAGGTAAAAGGTATGTTATTACAATTAGTTATACAGATAAAATAGAGTATAAAAATCCAAGGTTTTAAAATAAATATGTTTAAAAAAAAGCCAATACTTCAATATGAGTCTGCAATAGAACTATATCCAAATATTATAACTCCAGCAAAAAATCATATTCCAGAATGGTATAAAAAAATCCCTAAATGGAAAAATAATGAATTATTTAACATAGAAAAAGGATTTGGACATACATTAAAACAATGTATGCCATTTCTAGATTCTTTTACAACTGGATATATGATTGTTTTGCCACATGATCTTTACATTAAAAATAATCACGGTATTCCACTTCTTACTTATCGTAATGGCATTGAGTATCCCCCAGAAACAAGACCAGAAGTTGCAGATTTAAATTTAATTCCATCAGGATGTTTCCCAGCAGAGTATAGTTGGCTTACTGGAGTTGCAAATACAATCCCAATTGGGTATAGCCTTCTACTAACTCATCCATTAAACAGGCATGATCTTCCATTTGTTACTCTTAGTGGTGTTGTAGATGGTGGGTTGATCATGAGTCCTGAAGGTAGAATTCCATTTTATATTAAACAAGGTTTTGAAGGTATAATTCCTCAAGGAACTCCTATAGCACAGATAATACCATTTTATCAACAAAATTGGTTTTCTAAAATAACAAAAGGATTAGTTAAGAATAGTAAAAAACATAATAAATCTGGAAATCAAGTTATTAATGGGTGGTATAAAAAAACATTCTGGACACGTAAAAAATATGATTAATTTATCCTAGGAAATATTAAATTTTAAATAATCAAATGAAAGAGCGTAAATGAAAAAAATAAAAAAGTTTGAAGAGTTTCAGAAGCCTATTGATTTAGTTGTTCATACTAAATGTCCAGATAAATGGTTGCTTATAGATAGAGAAACTGGAGAGGTATACAAAGGTAATTATGCGGGGCACTGGGATAGGCTTGATCCAGTTATTAAAAATAAACATAACTTTACAAAACAACCTGAGTAGGATATAATTATAATATGAAAAAAATAATTATAACCTCTTTATTGCTTGTATTGTTAATACCAACTACACATTCTCAGGCTGCAACAAAATCCTTAAAGACTAAAGGAAATCAGGCTTCTTGTAAAAATATTAAAACAAAGTATGTCTCAACGGTAATGTCTAAGTGGTCTAATGGTTTAGCAAGTGACAAGGATGTGTTAAAAGAGATAGATTTAAACATTAAAATGTTAAATGAAAGACAAAAGCCTACAACTGGTAAAATCAAATCTGTAGTTGGAGAATGGATTAAGGCAGAAAAAGATACTAAAAATGCCTTAGTAGATAAAAACATTGATGGCTTAATTGCTGCAATGAATGTAAAAATCAGGCTAATTACTGAGTTTCAAAAACTATGTAAACTTAGTATATAATGAATATATAGAGATAGGGGAAAGTATGGGCGGAAGTACAGGTCAATTTTGCAATCCTTCAAATCATCAACTTGAAGCATATGTAGTAGATTCTGATAAAAATGTTGTTGAAAGATGTACTGTTTGTGGTTGGCAATATTTTCATATAATTACTGATGGCAACGACGCTTCAGTAAAACAATCATTTTCAAGTGACGAATAAAAAAATAACCTTATAAAATATGTTTTGCGAGTTTTGTGGTGGCAAACTTATTAATGGTGACTGCTCTAATTGTTATACCAATTCTGCTGCTTTAAAAGAATTTGAGGAAGAAGATGACTAACTGGACTGAAGAACTTAACGACAAACAAAAAGAAGATGTTTGGAACTTTGTTGTTTTTACTGTTAAAGAAATAAGAGAACAGATAGCCAAAGATATTGAAGCAACCATCCCTCTTTGGAAATCAAGGGGCTTTCTAAAGTCTCGTAGAACACAAAGGGCGTTTGAAGCATCTGCTGCAATTGCTAGAGGGCAGAACGAACAAATAGATGGCTAACATAGTTTTTCTTGGTAACTTTGAAGTATCTTATAGTAGTGAGAATCATCATGCTAAGTCTTTAGAGTCTCTTGGCTATACCGTGCAGAAATTGCAGGAAAAGAAAGCAACAAGCGAAGAAATATTAAACGCATCATTAAACTCTGATCTATTTATATGGGTACACACACACAGATGGCAAACCCCAGGATCTAAAACAATGACAGATGTATTAAAAGAATTAAAGACTGCTGGCATACCAACCATGACCTATCATTTAGATTTGTGGTTCGGAATTGAACGTGAAAAAGATTTAAAGAATGATGATTTTTATACAAACATAGGTCACTTCTTTGCTACAGATAAGTTAATGTGTGATTGGTTTAATGAAAATACACAGGTCAAAGGACACTTTCTTCCTGCTGGAGTCTATGATAAAGAATGTTATATCCATGAAGAATATGATCCTCATAACTTTGAAAATGATATTATCTTTGTTGGTAGCAAGGGTTATCATCATGAACATAAATACCGTCCAGAATTAATAGACTTTTTGAGAAAAACTTACGGCAAAAGATTCTTACACGTTGGTGGAGATGGAGATACTGGAACTGTACGTGGAGATGCGTTAAACCGTATCTATGCTAAAAGCAAAGTAGCGATAGGGGATAGTTTAAACATTAACTTTAACTATCCTTACTACACTAGTGATAGGTTGTTTGAGAGTACTGGTCGTGGTGGTTTTACTATCTACCCTCGTATTAAAGGGCTTGAAGAATACTTCAAAGACGAAAATGAAATTGTATTTTATGAACACGGTAACCTAGAAGATCTAAAAAATAAGATAGACAAGTATTTGTTGGACGGGCTATCAAGAGAAACCATCAGACTTAACGGACACGAAAGAACAAAGAAAGAGCACACATATGTCCACAGATGGGGTACAATTATAAGTGAATTGGGGATAAAATGAAAAATATAGCAATAACTGGTGCCACAGGGCTGCTTGGATCTCACCTATCAAACCACTACTTATCATTAGGTTATAACGTATTTGTACTGCTAAAAGATGAGCATAGTCGCACAGAACTTTCTAAAGATGTAAACAGGGTGTATGGAAGTATTAATAATAAAGTAGATGTTGATTTCTTTATAGAAAAATCAAGACCAGATTATTTTATTCATCTTGCAGCACAGACACAGGCTTATGATTCAATCAAATACCCATACAATACATTTTATACAAACGCTGTTGGAACTCTAAATGTTCTTGAGTCATTAAGAGAATACAAAGAGTGCAAATCAATCATTGTTGCCTCTAGCGATAAAGCCTACGGCGAACTAACTAACGATGAATATTTTGAAGACCACATTCTCAATGGCATATATCCTTACGATGCATCTAAGTCTATTACAGACATTATGTGTAACTCTTATAGAAATACTTATAGCATGCCAATTGTTACTACCCGCGCTTGCAACATTTATGGAACTGGCGACAACAATACACAAAGATTGATTCCTGGAATTGTAAAAGCATACAAAGAAAATGCATTGTTTACAATAAGAAATGATGGAAGAGATGTCAGAGAATACATTAACGTTAAAGATGTTGTTTCAGCATACGCCAGCATACTTTCATATGGAGAAGAAATAAACAATATTCCATCTTTTAACATATCATCTGGAGAAAGATATTCCACCCTTGAAGTATTTAACATTGTTAAAGGTGTCATTGGTAAAGAAATCAAACATGAGATAATTAAGAGTGATGGATTTGAGATTAAAAAGCAGTTTATGAATTCTTCCTTGCTGCAAGAAAAAACTAACTGGAAGCCAAGTCATACTATGAAAGATAGCATGAAAGAAATTGTTGATTTTTACATGGACAGTAAGTGAATATAAACTTTGGATGTGGAAGCATTCAGCCTTCTAATTGGACTAATATAGATATTGATCCAGAGTTTAATACAGAGCATAAAAATTTAGACTCAATAAATGATAACTCTTGCGATATTATTGTTTGTCATGCAATAGTTTGTTGTGTTAAGTATCATGATATTAAAAAGGTATTGTCAGAATTTTATAGAGTTTTGAAGCCAGGAGGGGTTGTAAGAATTAGCCTTCCAGACATAGTTTCTGGATTTGATGCATATAAAAATAACAATATTAGTTTTTTTCCTAACTCTGAAGATGACTTAGACAATAGATTTTCTGCATGGTTAACTTGGTATTCACAATCAGCATCACTGTTAACAAGTAAAGCCTTACAATATAAATTAAAGAGCGTTGACTTTGGTAATGTTTCTGAAACAAAATTTAAACAAACAGTATATTCAAATGAAAAAATTTATGAACTTGATACAAGAGAACATGAATTTTATTTTGTAGAGGCAATAAAATGACAGAGATGGTTAAAACAATACTAAATGGAGAATTTGAAATAGTTCTTCCAAAACATCGTGCAGATAGACCAGAATGGCACAGTGAATCAGGTTGGGAAAAGTTAAGGCTTAAATCAATGCACAATAACATTGGTAAGGGTGATGTTGTTTATTATGTTGGTGCAGAAGAAGGTGAGTTTCCAGCGCTTTGTCAAATGTGGGGAGCAGAAGTTGTATTGTTTGAACCTAATCCTAAAGTATGGTCCCACCTTCCAAGAACTTGGTCTGCTAATAATCTAAAACTTCCAATGGTCTGTATACCTGGATTTGCTTCTGACAAGATAAACAATCTTTCACGAATATATTGCAACGCATTTCCTCCAGAAGCGGAAGAAGAATATCTTGATATTGCCCATGGCTTTAAAGAGTTATACCTTGAAGGTGATTCTTATGGTCAGATAACTATAGATTCTTGTGTTTATGATCACGGGATTAAGCCACCTACCGCCATTTCCTTGGACGTAGAGGGCAGTGAATGGAGGGTCCTAGGAGGGGCTGAGAAGGTGCTTAAGCAGCATAAGCCTAAGATTTGGTTATCTGGACACCCTGAATTTATGTTACAACAATGGGATGAATCCTTATATAGTCTTAGACAATGGATAAAAAATTTAGGATATAAAGAAACATTGCTTGATTACCAACACGAAGTTCACTTGTTCTATGAGTAGTCTTATATTTTGTTCACATACAGATGATGGAATTTTTTCTTTAGGGGATTACATCCTTGATAGTAGTGATGATTTTACAATTGCATCTGCATTTGCTGGTATACCAACAGATGATGCTGGATATAAAAAGCATACTACATTAAGAAAAGAACATGATGAAGCCTGTTCTATGGTAAATGCTAAAGTTATTAATGGAGATCTATTAGATGATGTTTATGGTAAACAAAATGAAGATGATTTAATAAATTGGATAAAAAGTATAATTGTAGATTTTGATAATATATATATTCCACTAGGAGTTCATCATCCAGACCACGTATTTTTATCAGATACCTTGTTTAATTTAATGAAGCATTTTGATAAAAAATATTTTGTATATGCTGAGTTGCCATACAAATTGTCATATCAAGATTTGTATGAAACAAGATTAAAAATATTTACATCACTTTGTGGTTTAAAAAAAATCAACACTAACTTTACAAAAAATAAAACTAATGCAATAAAAAAATATGATTCACAAATAAAATACGCAAACAATCCATATATTGTAGATGAAAAATTATTTGCACAACTTATTGTAGAAGAAGAACTATGGGAAGTTTTAATATCAGATCATGCTAAAGTTTTTTGGGACAATGCTGCAAAAGATTTAGATGTAAGATATAAATATATTGCAGATGAGTGGGCACCTACTGAAACATTTTTAAATCTTATAGAAAATAATAATGACTCTTGGAATAATGTTTTAGAGATTGGATGTGGAATAGGAAGGCTGCTCGTTCCTCTTGCAGAGAAATATAATGAATGCAACTTTTACGGAATAGATATATCTGATGAAATGATTAAACTTGCACCTAAGAAAGATAATATAAAGTATCAAGAACTTGCAGACAACCTTGATCTTGTGTACTCAATGCTAGTCTTTCAACATATTAATCACCAAGAAAAAATTAAATATATAAAACTTGCTTATGAAAAATTAAAAGTTGGTGGTATTTTATTCTTTCAATTTGTTGTTGGGGAAGAAAATTCTGCATACTCTTATCAAACATCAAGGTTTGAAATTGACAGAATATTAAGCGATGTAGGATTTAAAAACTTAATCTTTACAGATCATATGCATCCTGAATGGATGTTTGTTAAGGCTACAAAATGATTAGCGCATACCTTTATTCAGTTAAAGAAGAAGACTGTGCTGCTGATAAGTGGGACTATGGTTTATTAAAAGAGTTTTTTGATAAAAATAATATTATTCCAGAAAGAGTTACAACATTACTTCCTAAAGGTAGAGCGTTTGTTGTTGTGCCTGGACCACAAAATATAGGGCATGAGGAATTAATATCCGATGAGTTAAACAAAATAGGCAGGGTAGTTTTATTTATTACTGGTGATGAAAGTGGATCTTTTGATGTAGATAAGATTAAACATAGCAATATTGAGATATGGATTGCATGTCCTCATGATAAACATAAAAAATATAATAGGTTAGCCCTTGGCGTTCCGCAACATTTAAGTAAAAACTTACCAGAGTACCAAGACAAATCCTATGATGTATTTTTTGCAGGGCAAATAACCCATGCAAGAAGAAAAGAACTAGCAGAAGTAATGCCATTAATACCAAACTCTGTCTATGAACCAACTACTGGTTTTGCACAGGGTCTAGTCCCTAAAGTATATTATGACAAGATGTTTATTAGTAAAATTATCCCATGTCCAAGCGGTGCAGAGGTAATAGATTCTTTTAGATTTTATGAGGCTATAGAGATGTTGTGTTTACCAGTAGGAGATAGATTAAATTCAAGAATGCAAGAAACAAACTTTTTTACTCTTCTTTTTGGTACAGATTTTCCAATACAAGTTACAGATAATTGGCATAACTTAACAAAAATAATTCCTGGCTTACTTGAAAACTATCCACAAAATATGCATCAAGTAGTTTGTTGGTGGATAAAATATAAAAGAGATCTTAGTATTAAATTAATGAGGCAAGTAAATGCATAAAAGAGACATAACTATAATTATTGCAACATCTGTAATTCCAGATCATCCTAATACTACAATGATAGAACAAACTATTAATGATATACGATTTCATTTTCCAGATAATGAAATAATTATGCAAATAGATGGATTAAGGGATGAGCAACTTAATCGTAAAAAAGATTACGATGAATATAAAAACCGCATATTGTGGAAATGCCTTCATCAATATAAAAATATACTACCAATAATTTTTGATGAACATAGCCATCAAACTACAATGATGAAAAGAACTATTAAACTTATAGATACTTCAGCAATGCTTTATGTTGAAGGTGATGCACCTTTAGTTACAGATTATGAAATTGATTGGCAAAAGTGTTTAGACATGTTAGAACTTGGTCATGCAAATACTATTCGTTTTCATCATGAATCAGAAATTCCAGAGCCACATAAACACCTTATGATGGGGTTAGAGAATGGCTTTATGAAAACAGCACAGTGGAGTCAGAGACCACACTTAAGTACTGTAAAATATTATAAAGATATAGTTTTACCATTCTCTGATGAAAAAACCTTTATTGAGGATAATTTTCACGGCAAGGTTCAAGATGATATTTTTCCTTATAATGCTTTTAGTCAAGAAGGATGGGATACACACAAACTTTGGATTTATCACCCAGAAGGACAGATCAAACGTTCTTACCACTTAGATGGTCGTCAGGGTACAAGAAAATATACTAAGGATGATGATGCTTGGGGGTATAAAGAATGAGACTAGGAATCATAGCAAGATCAGATAATACTGGCCTTGGTAATCAGACTAGAGAATTAGTTAATATGCTTAGTCCTGATAAGATTCTTTTAATTGACTCTACCCCGTTTAATAATAATAAGCAACATCCAGAATGGTACGACCAATATAGTTGTATTAAGACACAGGGTTTTCCATCTGTTCAACAGATAAAAATGTTTTTAGGAGATGTAGATGTTGTACTAAGTTGTGAGACCTTTTACGATCAAAACTTTATAAGGTTTGCAAATAGACGGGGAGTAAAAACCATTCTTCAGTATAACTATGAACTGTTTGGTCACTTAGCAAACCCAGAACTGCCCTTGCCAAACGTCCTACTATCTCCTAGTTTATGGCAAATTGAAACAATTCAAAGTATGTTTGGAGATAGAACAAAGGTAATTCATCTTCCACCTCCAACTACTCCTGAGTTATTTGCAACTGCAAAAAATAATAACATCTCTAAATCACACAATAGACTATTACACATTGCTGGGAAAAAGGCAGCAAAAGATAGAAACGGTACTGAAACCGTAATAAATATGCTAAAGCACTCTAAAGCAGATTATGAATTAGTTATTAGAAGTCAAAGTGAAATAGTAACTAATGTAACAGACTCAAGACTAAAGATTGAAATTGGTAATCCAGAAAACAGGGAAGATATGTATAATGGCTTTGATGCTATGGTATTGCCAAGACGATATGCAGGACTATGTTTACCAATGAATGAGGCTTTGCTTTCTGGTCTTCCCGTTTTTATGACAAATGTTTCACCTAATAATCAGATCTTGCCACAAGATTGGTTAGTTGAATCAGACTCTATAGGAACAATTAGAACAAAAGTTAGAATTAATTTGTTTGAAGCAAATAATGTTTTGTTAGCACAAACAATTGATAGGTATATGTCTATCAATGATAAAACTAACTATAAGCAACAGGCCTATAATTTAGGATTTAACAACTTTGCACCAACAATATTGAAAGATAAATACTTAGAACTTATTGCTCAAATCTAGTTTTTTTATTAAATTTAGTTTTAAGTATTTTATTAAATATATTATTAAATGAACTATCTGCACTAGATAAATAGGTATGATCATCTATGTTTAAATTATAAGACTTAAGAACTAATGGTCCAGAGTTGTAAACCTTGACGTCTTCCATTTGTGTTCCACCAACATTAAACTTGTTTCCGTATATAGATCTCCATAAAAATTGATCTAAAAGTTCTAGAACTATCTTTAATTTTTCTTTTTCCATAATCATGGGGACGTGGAGTTCATAATCTAAAGGATCTTCAAATCCTAACGCTTTAAGTTTTTTATATGTGCCTGAAAGTTTTCTAGTGTACTGAGAGTTACCATTTAATTTTTGATACAAGTTTATCTTATCTAATAATGAACCACTGTGAAAGTTTTCTATCTTATCTATTTTTTTAATAATATAAAAATCATCATTCATTAAAACAAAAGATTCTGATATTTCTTGTGAAAAACAAATTGTTTGTAAATTTTTTACAGCATTCTTATACTTTGATTCTTTTTGTTCTACTTTTATATAGTTTCCTACATACCAGTCAGGCTTACCACCAACAAGCCATATGTTTGCTTCTGGAAAACTTTCAATGACAGATCTAATTGAATACTTTAGTTCTTCGTTTACTCCATCTTTACATATATAGACAAAATCCATTAATCCCCATTATAAAAAAATAAAGAGGGCAAGTTTTAAAGTTGCCCCCTCTATTAATTAAACTACTTTTTCTTAGCAGTCTTCTTTTTTGGTGCACTCTTAACAGGCACAATCTTACCAAGAGCATCTGAAATTGCTCCTGTATTTGGCAGTACGCCAAATGCCTTGTCATTAGGATTGAGCGCTCTCAATGCAACGGGCGCTAAAGCAGCAACTAATGCAGCCCATAGATCCTTTGGATCAGTTACGCCAGCCATGTAAAGTGCAATTACTGAACCAAGAACAGATCGTCCATATGATGCCAGCATTGCCTTTGTTTTATCGTTTAATAGGTTATTCATTATTCCTCCTAGGATATAACTTTTGTTATTGTTGTAAAACCAATCCATAGACCAACAATTCCTGCGACTCCCGCAAAAACTGGTGGTGCTGGGACTGGTAATTTGAATGCAGCAAATACAACACCACATCCAAAACCCGTAATAGTTGATAACAAGATGTCTCTCATGCTATCTCTTTTCTTGATTTGTTTCTGGTAAAAGGGCTAAAAGTTTTTCGGAATAGTTATCCAAGCCTTTTATCCTTAATTCATCTGAAACCTCTTTAATGGTTTGCTGTGACTTTTCAATGTAATCAAAAGCCCAATCTCTTGAGTCAGATAGGAACTTTATAAAGTTTTCTTTGTGTATTGTGTCGTCAGACATACTGATGCCGTTATCTATTTGAGAGTTTAACTCTTCAAGTGCCCTGGTTTTTATAAAAAGTTCAGCCAACAATAGGTTAGACTTTTTTAGTTTATCAAAGGTAGCCCAATAGGATAGCCCAAAGGAAAAAGACAGGGTAGCAAAAAATATCAAAAACATCATTTCCATAATATCTATTGTACTCTATCCCTAATGACGTGAGTTGTCCAATAGTATAAGCACTTATCGCAACAAGGCTTATTGTATTCACTCTGAATATCTTTATAAAACTGTGCATAATAAATATAATCTTTACGATAAAGGTTGGCTCTATGGGTAATATTGACACGATTTACATGAGATGCTTTACTCCAGACTGGCTTATCAGTGCCCCACAGATGCCCAGAAACGGCCTCTAGAGCCTCTACATTGGCCTCATTCTTGTCTGTCTTAATACCTCTAAGCCTAGCCTCTTTAATCATGGCATTTGTGTATATACGTAATGATTTTTCAGCGTTCTTCCACATCAATACTGCTGGATGATTGCGCCATGCTCCTGAAGGAGATTGATTAGATAAAACTTTAAGTATCTGATAGGACTCCAATATCTGTTTATTTAAACGTTTATTATCAAGAGTCTCAGCACATTGATCAAAATCTTTGTATGGTAAAAAGGTTTGCATTAGTCATCTTCTTCAATATCAAATAAGTCTAAATCTGATAACTCACTAAGCCTTGAAGCAAAGAATAAATTAATTGCAATAAAAATAGATATTACTGATAATATTAATATAATGATTTTCTTTTTCATTTTGTTTTTGTGACTCCACATCTTAGACAGGCTGAATAACTTTTACCAGTAAATGGACAAGAGCCAGCGTCAACAAGGTTATGTGATTTAATTTTACAAATAAAAAACAGACCAATCTGCTTTATCATTTTACTGCCTCTCTTGTAACTAATACAATTGCTCCATTTATCTCTAAAGCCTTTTTTATTTGAACAACATACTTTAATGCTTCTATCTTTTCATCATGTAACATTTTTAGAAATTTATATTCATCTAATTTTACTGTAAGGAAGTGCTCATTGTCAATAATCTCTATGCCAAATCCTTTAGGCGGTGTGATTGAATGTACAGCCCTACGCATTTCATTTGTATACATTATTTTCTACCCCATTGAATATAATTCCATCCACGTTCGTGTCCATAATAAATAAATACTTTAACCACTGTTTCCCAAAATGCAATTGTTATAGATAGTGAAGCATTTTTTGTTATAGCATAAGCAACAGCAACGGAGGACAGCGTTCCCCATATGCGATAACTTAATGCTTTAACAAATGATCTAGTCTTCGTTACTTTCATGATCTATATCTTCCTCAAACATGCTTTTAACAAATCTGTCTTCTGCATCTGCAATCCCCTGTCCAACATTAGATGCCCAGTTCACGACGTTTTTCAGTAGCCGAAATAGCATGAATGTCTGCCCCCAAATCTATTTGTTCAATCTTGTATCCCACGTCACGGCCATAGACAATGTTAGTAATGTTTGGAAGTCTAAGTACCATTGATCCATCCATGAACTTATCTTTAGCAATATATTCTTTTACCTGATCAAACTTAAGTGGATCTTTTTCACTTGTATTGTATGTATTGCGTACACCAAGTAATACTTGATTGGTTCGCTTACCCGCTTCTTTGTATAGAGCATGGTGCCCATCATGCCACGGTTGATAACGACCAAGCATAAGTGTTGTTGGTACAGACCAATCGTGCAAACCATGTTTTTCAATTATGTGAGATGCTTTTTCTTCAGCATTTAGTTCATGATTAGAAAAGTATACGTTAGCAGTTTCAGGACGCTCAAACATTTTATTTGTATCTTCAAAACGACTTTGCGTAATCGTGTCCATAAATATTAAAATATTAGGCTTACCAAATGCCTCACGAGTTTCTTCTGTTGGGCAAACAAAGTCTACAATGACTGGAGCAACTCCTTGATTTGCAATAAGCCTTGCCATAGCCCCCATACGTCGTGCCTGCTCTATACGATCTTTGACGGTAAATCCAAGATCAGAGTTTACTGTAGCACGTACCGCATCTGCATTAAGATGAATGGCATTGATACGTTCTTTAAGGGCTTTTGCCAGTTCTGTTTTACCAGAGCCAGGCAATCCAATTATCTGTATAATCATTTTTCCTCCACAATCATTATATCGTATACCCAAAGAAACTGGCTAATTCTCCAACATTTTTTACCACATCATCTATTTGGTTATTGTTTAATTCTTTTTTCCATCTACCAGTGCCGTCAAAAAGTGGTTGATTTACTTGCCAAGACCTGTTCATTTCATGATTACCATTAAAATCTTTGCCGTTTGTTTTTTTAGGATTTTTAACATTAAACCAATTTGTAGGTGCTTTGTAATAAGTTAACATATTTTTATCAAAATCTATATTTAAATATTTACATGTATTTATAAATGTATTTTCAAACTCATTTACAATATCTTCATATTTAATTATATAAGATTCATTATAAAATTTTTTTACATACTCAAAATCTTTTTTAAGTCTATCCATTGTTTTTTTCCAGTCATCAAATCTATTATAAAGTGATGCTGCAATATCTCTTGGATCCCTAATGTTTAATATAAATTTTGTTTCTGGGTACTTTAATTTTATTTTATCTAAAACATATACATGGTTTGGAGTTTTTTCTATTATAGAAGTTTTTTCATTTGTATAGTTGTTAAATATAAAACTATTAATATCATAAAAATCATCAAGAAACATTCTTGTTTCAGTTGGAATTAATAATAAATTTTTATGTGCACCTAAAACTGTTGCCGTAAGTGTTGTTCCAGAATGACCGCACCCAGAAATAGAAATTAGATTTAAATTATTTAATAGTTTATTTTCCATATTTTATTCCATTGTCAAGGCTTGCCAAGTATTTGACCAGTCTTGTTTTGTTTTATGTTTGTTAAACTCTCTTGAAACTTCTCCACCTTCTAGGTATACTCCACCCCAGACGCCCCACTCTTTTCCAGATATGCCATTTGCAAAGCATACTTTTTTTACTGGACATTGTTTGCAAAGTGCGTCAACACCTTTTCTAGATTCTTCATGATCTTCATATTTATCAAAAAATGAATTGTTTTCCATTCCCAAACATAATGCTTCGTCTTTCCACAAATGCTGTTTCAAGATTAATCCTTATACTTATTGGGTATATCCCAACCATTACGACCAGGCTTATAAACTCTATGTAAATACCATTTATCTTTTACTCTAATACCCATAGGAGATGTTTTTGCAACGTCTGATTCTTTTAAATCAATGACATCCCAACCGCTCCATAGCAAATTTTTATTTTTATTTATAATTTTTTCCATTGTATTTAAACTTCTAATAATCATTCTATTCTCCTAATACCTAAAAAGACCAACATCAATGTTGTTGGCTTCTGCAACTAAAACTAATTTTGATTTTGATTCTTTTGGACGACTTAAAAAAGCAAAATAATTAATTTGATTTATATTTTCACTTAACCATATTGGCGCAGCATTATAAAACTTAATTTTTTTCCCTCTTGCTTTCATTCCTCGTTCTGATAAATTAGAAAACTCTGAAACAAAATGATTTATTCTTGATGGACCAGCAGAGTAAATAATAAAATCATTATCTCCATCTTTCATTCCAGATAAAGCAACGCTCATAGCACGAAGGAATACGTTATAGTCGTTAAATTCCTTTGTTCCCTGTACTGCTACTATCATTTGGCCCTACCCCTTGTTTTAAGTCATCAAGTATTGATAACATCTTGTCTAATTCTTTTGTTGGCATATTTTCAATATCTAATGGTTGAATTGTTTCTTCATCTACCCTGCCATTTATAGCGTTTGCGGTATAGAAAACATTGTTCAATATCCAGTATGCACTTCCTTCTGCTATTACGACTCTTAGCATATTTTTTTGAATATGTTTTTGAGATTGTGTTATAACTTTAGGCTTATCAAACCTTTGCTTTGGAACAACATCTTTAACCATTTCATAGATAGAACTTTGTCTATATTTATTTTTGTTTAAAAATACCATTCTTCTTTTGTTTGATATTTTAATTATAGACCAATAAGACAGCAATGTCAAGCCTATAATTAATAAATATTCCATCTTATTTAGATTTTTTGACTGGTTCTTGACTTAAACTTAAAACCATAGAGTTAAGTTTATTAACCTCAAGTTGTAGTTTTAATGACTCTAATTCTACGTCAGATAGTTTTTGTTTATAAAATCTTATTAGTTGAAGTAGTTCATTTTTTTCTAAATTTTCCATTACCCCCTACTTTCTTAGATCAAAGGCAGTTCCCTGCCATATTTTTTCTAGTTTTTTCTTTTCTCTTTCTACAATTGCACGACTCCATGAAAACCCTGCGTCTCCACCCCAAGCATCCCACATAATTCTTCCATTAGATGGAAAATCTGGACCGCTAAAAAATCCTTTACCCTTTTTATCTACTTCGTGACGGGAGAAAAAAGAATACATTCTCTTAACAGTACTGAGAGACATAACAGATCCATTTACTATGTCTGTTGCTCTACCCCAGCCTACTGGAGTTCCTGCCCCCTTAGCCTTGCCATCTGCTTTCCATTTTAAAGCACGACGAGCAGCAGCCTTCATACCAGATGTAGGAGTATACGTATCAGCCATGTTCCTCTATCTTGTTTTTTTCATAAGACTTGCCCATAAAAAATGAACCAATCATTAACAATCCTATTGCTAATGAATGTAAGAAATAAAATGTGTTCATTTTGATTTCTTTTTTTCTTGTTTAGCAGTACGTTTTTCTTTAAGAGTCATCTTTGGCTCTTTCTTTTTATTAACATTACCCTTTTGTTCTTTATTTGCCATTACTTGCCCCTTTTTTTTCTTTTGGATACTTGCCAAGATCCGCTTTAATGCTACCGTCTTTTCTTAAACGAACGATTCTTCCATTTTTTATTTGCAATGGATTGAATGCATGGTTTTTAAAGAAAGATGCTGAAGATTTTTTAGACATTATTTTTCCAATGTCAAAGGATCAAATGCTCCACCCCAAATACTTTTGGTTGTAGATTTTGATTCTGACTTATATGTACCGCCACGGCGTTTATACTCTTGAACTACCCAAGAATTTGCTACAGCAGATGGATAAACATCAAATTTATCTTTTGCTGCCTGAACAACTCTTGCATAAAGTTTTGGATTAGATGGTTCACTACCACCACGTCTTGGTTTAATAAAATCTTCGTAGTTAGGTTTTTCTGCTTTAGACATTTCTTCTGGAATACTAAGTTCTACACTGGTTGTTCCATTGTTTGATGAAGAGATTTCTACTAATGAGTCTTTCCATACTTTAATAGATTCTATTTTTACAACTTCAGAAGATCTAACACCGACACTATATGGTTGTTCTTCCCATACTCCATCTTCATTTTCATAACATCTAACTGAAAGAACTGGATCTTCTCGTGTTGCTTTAATTGAATATTCAGAATCAGATAAACCAAAAATACCTTCAGTCATAACATATTCAACACGACCTACCTCAATTTCATCTTCATCATTAGGAAATATAACAAAATCACCTTCTGCAATCATTGCTTTTTCTAGTGATGGTAAAGATTTACGAGCAGTGCTTGCCCAGATAGCACGAGCCTGTGCTGCTGCCTTAGCCTTAGTTGGGTGACATCCGTGAACTGTTCCGTCTGCGCTTACTGTTGGATAGCCTTCGCATCCATAACTACCTTTTTTACCTGCACGGTATCCACCTGCTGGCTTTCCTTTTCCTGCTGGCATATCAAACCTCCTAGGTTATATAACGATTATATCAGAGTTATTTCTTGCGAGTTAGGCGTTTAAGTTCTTCTATAGCCCAAACATCCTGCTTGCGTAGTTTTGACATTTCTACAGGATCAAAAGACTTATTTGTGATTGTAACTATTGGCTCTTTTGCTAAAAAGTCTATGTCTACATACCCTCTTTCCCATAATGAAAGTATTTCAGCATTAACTCTATTAAGATGATCATGGTAAAGTTCTGGCATTACCTGCTCAATTTTTGAGGTAAATGAATATAATAATGATCCATCTTCAGAGTCAACACCAGCAACCTCAAGCGCTCCTTCAAGAATTAACTTTTCAATCATTTCATTTTCATCCGAAGTCATACTTTTCCCATCAGGATTGAATATCCTTTTGAATAATTTTTTCATGGTTCCCCGTTTCAGCAAAAGTTAAAAACTCTTGCAATTTTTCTTTTGTTTGTGACCCAGTTAGTCTTTGTATTTCTTTCCCTTGATTAATAATTATAAAAGTTGGCAAGGATTGAATTTTAAATCTTTGCACTAACTCCTGCTCTATATCGGCATCAATCATATGAAATTTTAATCCAATTTTATCTCTATTAATCTCATTTACTATTAGTTTAATTTTTTTACATGGTTGGCACCAATCAGCAGTAAAATAAAAAACGTTAAATAAGTTTATTATATTCATTTGAAGAATCTTATTTCTTTCTTTTTCTGCGTGTTTTTTTAAGTCTATATATTTCCCATATTCAAATTCTTTTTCATCTTTCTTCCTCATGCCTGGACAGTAAACTCTTGCTTGCCTCATACACTCTAAATGTAGTGGATGTATATCAGATAAAACAAAATTTCCATCATGTTTTATTTTACTTATATCTGGATTTTTCCATCTAGTGACACTTTCCTCATTTTCTATTTTTATTCCACAATAAGAGCATAAATTTTTATAATAAACAACATCTTCATTTTCTTGAATTAGTCTTAAAAAACTACCTTCATCGTTTTTTGCTTTAGATTGCCAAGGAATGGGAACCTTTGCAGATAGTTTATTGTTGATGCGATGTTTTTTTAAAACCTTAGAAAATGGTCTTGGCAATCCAGCAAAATCTTTAAATGAATCGCTCCATTCAATATTGCCAAAAACTTTATTATTCATTTTTATTTACTAGATTTAACTCTAGCCTTTTTCAATGCATCAAAGTCTTTAACTTTAGTTTCACCAAGGTAGCCCCAAGCATAACCATCATTAATCATTTTATTATTAACGGATTCAGACTCTCCATTAATGTATACCCAGCCAAGAATGCGTCCATATTTTTCAGAGGAATTCATTTTTTCTGTACGAATAACTACAGACTTTGCATCTTTAAGTTGTTTCTTTAAATATTCTTTAGCCTCAATGCCAAGAGCCTTTTCTGCTTTATCTGTTGTGCGTGATTCTGGAGTATCAATACCAGCCAAACGGACACGGGATGCAAATAAAATATCAAACCCTAAATCAATAACAACATCAATGGTATCTCCATCAACAACATTTTTTACTTCTTCAACAAAATACTCGTACATTATACGCCTCCCACTGGTTTGTCTTTAATAAGTTTTTCACGCTCATCAAGAATTTCTACTAAAAAAGCCATCATTTTATTATGTGATTCAGGATTGTTCATTATGTTTTCGTAATGATGATTACAGAACGTTAATTGCCCTGATATACCTTTAACTCTAACTAAGGCTTGTGCTTGACATTTATCACAACGATCATTGGCATTTAGTATGTATTCTTTTGAAATTACGCTTGGATGTTCTTGAACAATGTTGGTCATAGTATTATTATACATCTACTTTCTGTTGTCGCTTGAGTAAAATCCACTACCGTTAAAAATTGCAGCAGGAGCGCTCCAAAGCCTTTGCATGGATTCACTACAGCATATTGGGGATTTATCATCACCGATTGATTTTTCAAATTCAATTTGTGAACAACAGATAGAGCACTTATAATCGTATCTAGGCATAAACCCTCCCTTAAGTTCTACTACAAGTATATCAAATAATAGGCAGTTTTGCAACATGCCCAGGTTGTTATTGTTATTTTATTTTAATTGTTTTAGGTTTTTTGTCTTCAGGAATAACACGAATAATATTAACTGTCAACATGCCATCCTTTAGTTCTGCACTAGATACTTCCATATATTCACCAAGAGCAAAAGATCGTACAAATTTACGACCAGCAATTCCTTTGTGAACAATTTCAGCATCTGTAACTTCTACAATTTCACCTTTAATTATAAGGGTTCCATTGTCTATTGAAACATTAATATCTTCTTTTGTAAATCCTGCAATTGCAATAGATAGACGATATGTATCTTCATCTAGTTTTAGAAGATCATATGGAGGATACGATTGTGAATTTACTTTATGTGCTGTATTTAAACGGCCTAACTCTCTATTAAAGCCAATAAAAAAAGGATCATTGAATAGATCCATTGCAAACTGTGTTACCATTTTATTCCCCTTTCAAGCGAATAAGTTAATATACCCCCCTAATGGGCAGGTATAAAGCAATTATAGCATAAGTACTAAAATACGATTATTTATAAACTTCTTCCAACATTTGGTCCAGAACCTTCTTCTTTGATTGCACGAAAGCAAGTAGTACATATGCCACTGTATGCTTTTTTAATTGCTTCTTGTCTTTCTTGTCCGTGCCAAATTTCTTTAATTGTTTTATCTTTTATATTTATATAAACTGTTTCATAGTTAAAATCTGCACAACATATATAAACGTTACCAGTTGCAGAAATATACAGCGAGTCTGGATTAGAATTTGCACATCCAATAACATTTCCATTATTTTTTTCTTTAATTGCATTTTGATTTGAAATAATATCAAATGTTTCTAAAACTCCAACTCGGTCTCCAAGATTGTTTCTTCCCCATATATTTACTTTTGGTAAAATAGTTTTCATTTCTTTTACTATTTCTGCCAATGTCCCATCGTTTAGATCTGGATTATATGTTGGTGCTTTATCTAAAACATCTAACCAACCGCCATTTTTAAATAAAGATTTTTCGTCAATACCATTTGCCATAATATAAAATTCATCTGATCCAAAAAGATTAAAAAACTGTTCTTGTGCATATTTAAGATTGTTTACAAGTTTTGGAAATATCTTAATGTTGAATCCAGTAAACTCAGACCATTGTTTTTCATTTAATGATGGAACATTTAGTTGAACACTACCAATGATATCTCTATACTCTTTAATTAAATCTGTTTTTTCTTTTGTTAAGTTGACACCATTGCTAAATATGTGTATTTTTATGTTGTACTTTCTATGGAGATCTAGCATTTCTTTAAAGTATGGATATAGTAAAATTTCATTAAAGTGAATTGGAAAATTTTCTATTTTTTCTTCTACCCAAATTCCTCTTCCATCATTTATTTGTTTAAATATATCTTCCATAGTTTCAATTGACATATTTGCTTTATTTTCTTTTGAATTACCAACGTAGGCTACTGGACAAAACCAGCATTTTGCATTACAAATTCCATTTGGGTCTATGTTAATGGTTAATATTTTTTTTATCATTATATCCTTTTGTTATTTCTTTATTATACCAAAAATTAGTACCCCCAAGGGGAATTGAACCCCTGTTACCACCGTGAAAGGGTGATGTCATAACCACTAGACCATGAGGGCCTTAGAGCGAAAGACGAGATTTGAACTCGCAACATCTACCTTGGCAAGGTAGTACTCTACCGTTGAGTTACTTCCGCAACACTTATATTATTTAATCCAAGAATCAAGTAAATTTATTAAAACTTCTACTCTTTCATTTAATAATAATAGTTCAGAATCTTTTATCAAACTTCTGACCTCTTGATTTGTTTTTCTATTTCCTAAATCTAAAGATTCTTTGATATTGTTTTCTATTACAGAAACATTAGCCGTTGAATTTAAAGTCCAACCTTCTTGAATCCCAATTAGTTTTTCATTAGTTACAAAAATATTTCCACTAACAAAAGTTAAAAATCTGTTTCCAAAAATTGTTACAGACGAATCTCCATCTTTAATTTTAATTTCAGTAGGATTTGGATCTATTGCTGTAAATATTTTTGTTTCTCTGTCGTATGTTGTTGTATTTGGGCCAAACCAAACACCAACATTACTATTAGGAACCTGTAAAGCCACTGTGTCCCCACCTGGACCAAATGTTCCATTGGCACAAAAACTATGACAAACAATAGTATTGGTTACAGTTCCATTTGAATCTACAATTGCATATGAACCACCTACACCACCAACTGTTCCACCATTTGATCCACCTACTGTTGGACCAAAATTTGAAGGTGCATTAAAATTAGTTATCAGTTCTGGACCAAGAGGTCCCATAACAACTTCAAAATTTGCATTTGCTGGTTGAACAATAAATACAGAAAACAATAATACTGTTAAAGCATAAGTTATTTTTTTCATTTTACCCCTTAGTTTTCTACTATTTTAATTACTACTTGACAAGGGTCTCCGCCCTCTTCCCACTCTTGTGCTTCTTCTTCACTCATATAAGGATCTCCCTCGTGAGTGTTACAAAACGGTTCTGTTATCCATCCCCGCTCAATTCCATTATTTAACCAAATCTCAAATTCATCAAGACTTGATGCCTCTTCTTGAAGATCTTTTAATATATCATCAAAGTTTGACATATATAAATTATACCTTTAAACGCTTACCACGTCAACTGGACCCATACAAGTAGGGCTAAATTTTATTGCTGAATTTACTGCTCCAACAACACGATTACGAGGATTTTTAGATTTTTCTGTAGCCGATAGGTACCCATAGGCGTACTCTGCTCCTGAACCCATTGCTAAATAATCTAAATTATATTTTGATAGGGACATGTCAATAGCATTGTGTTCATATATTTGACCCTTAATACAAATAATAAGACCTAGATCACCTTCTTTAGTAGTGTCTACCCACCAGTCTTCATAAAAATTTCTAAGTTGTTTAATAAACTTAGTTTGCATAAATTTATCTAAATCTTTTATATCTGGAACATATGGATTAAAATTATATCTAATACGTTCTCCATCTAATGCTCCTGCATATCCAAGTAAATATGGACCAAGTTTCCAAACCTTTGGAGATGTTAACGGAAGAATTGTATTATCATCTGAGGCACCACGATCACCAGCCATGTATATTTTATTAGTTAATTGATCACGCACAACAGCAAGTACGGTCATGGTATTCCCCCTCAGAGTATAACTTTAATTATATCAAAGCATTATTGCTTAGTCAAACACCCTT
>Ga0209296_1000730_pt1 | contig 28068 bp, 34 predicted proteins | sample S_130206_EF_Meta_FD_187319 | JGI IMG/M metagenome (GOLD analysis project Ga0209296, IMG submission 187319) | Freshwater microbial communities from Lake Simoncouche, Canada to study carbon cycling - S_130206_EF_MetaG (SPAdes) (version 2) | ecosystem: Environmental > Aquatic > Freshwater > Lake ... | reverse complement strand
AAGGTATATGTGCCGCTCGTTGCCATGCAAACCTCGTCATCAACCTCTGGAGACTAAACCGGCTCTTCGACCGGCGGCACAGGCTCCGGCGCGGGCGTCGGGATGTTCCACGGCAGGGGCGGCGTGACGGGCAGGTTGGTGTCTTGCTGGGCGGCGATGGCCGCGTCGCAGTCGGCCTGTGCCTTGGCAATGCCGTCCGGGCCGAGCGCGGTGGCAACCCAGCCGTTGACCTGATTAATAGTGAGGTCGTTGTAAGCCGTGAAGAGCGAACCAGCGACGTAAGTCGTGTCAACCGAGCCGTAGCTGGCGGAGTTGTACGTGCCGTCCGTAGCGGAGCAGACCCACGCAATCTGGAACACGACGTTGGTTTCGCCCTCGGCTTCCGGGTACGCCGTCATCGAGTTCACGGCCCACTGATAGGAGATTGTCATTCTGTCGGCTCCACGGTCTGGGCTGCTTTCGCGGCCTGTTCAAGTTTCTCGAAAAGGATAACTGCGGCCTTGGCACCTTGGATGCCGGTAGCCTTGACGGCTGCGTCCAGCAGGGCTCCAAGAGCGTTGGCTTCTTCGTTGGTGAGGTTGAGCGTGATCATGTGTGTTTCTCTTACCAAGCAGGGATGTAACGGGTGGTCCCGTTGTCGTCGATGGGTATCCACTTTGTCGGGTTGCCAGCGGTGGGTGCGTTTGTCATCGTTCCGGCTGATGCTCCTGCGCCGTTATCAAATGCGGCACCGGAAATCTTGATCAACTGGCGGTTGCCAAGGATGGCCTTGTAGATGCTGCCCGTGGTGGTTTCGTAAACGCGATACTCTTGCGCCTGCGTGCCTTGACGTTGCGCCAGCGCGCCCACTGTGTCACGATACAAACCAATATCTTTAGAATTTGATGGGTTGGTTGAAGCACCCCAAGAAATTCCAAGCCCCGTTTGGCTCCCAAATTGCACCCCGTTATAATCCACATCAAATAGTGTAGAGGTGCCGCTTGCATTTCCAATTTGGGAAATAATTATTTTTTCATTGAAGGTGACTGTTCTATTGCTGTTAACAATAAACGACGTCGCCAACGCATTCTGCGCCAACGCTTGTGTCAGCGTCTGCGTGCCAGACCCCGCACTGCCCGCGACGATAGCCGTTCCGCCAGCCGTTGCGGCCACGGTGATGGCAGTCGATGTCGAACCCGCCAGCACAAAGTACGTGGTGTTGATCGCAAAGTTGGTCGGCAGCGCGCCCGTAGTGGTGAATGCAACCGCAGTTCCCGTTGTCGATGGCAGCCCAGTGCCGCTGATCGTTGCGGAGCCGTTGGTGAACGTGACCGTGAATGTGGCGGTCGATCCCGCTGGTGCGACTTGGAAGATCAGCGACCCCCCAGCGCCCGTGCCAGTGCCCTGCGATCCGGTGATCGTGAAGTTTGCGCCCGCGACGTTACCCGCCGTCCCCGACACAACAGACTGAACGGAGAGCGTCTGAGCTACGGGCGCGGCTGCGTCTGCGGCTCCAAAGCGAAGGTTGGCGGCTGCTTTGCGGGTGAGGAGGAGGTCGGCTGATCCTCTCGACGTGCCAGTGCTTGTCCACGCTAACCGGCCATTGTTAGCAAGTCTTACCGTATCGGAGTCAAAAGTTGCTGTCGTGTTTCCAGAGGTAATAAACGTGATCTGACGAAACGACCCAGTGCCAGCTTTTTCTGCCGCAATAACGTAATCATTGGAAGCGCCATAAAGCAGCGAAAGGCGCTCATAGGTGCTGGCGTCAGTGTATGTTCCGTACAGGTTGAAGGTCTGCGCGTTGACGCCGTTGCGCTGGGCTAGGGTGTTGGAGGCGTCGCGGAGCACGATAGTGTCAGAATTAAAAGCCAAAACGTCGCTAGATGCGGCGTTGCCTAGTATGGTCGTAATTGCCGTTGTGACCCCGTAGACGGACGGGCTGGCGGTTGCCTGACTGTCTGCGCCAAACAGGAACCCCGTCGTCGGCAGCGAGGTGTCGGGCGTAAGGGTTTTAAGGTCAATGTCCGTCATGTGTTAACCCCAAGTCAAGAAGTTGCCGGTGTCCCAGATCAAGTAGTTGCCAGCGCCCCAGACGAGGCCGTTGCCGGTGGGGCCGGGGCCGGGACCACCACCAAAACCACCAAAGTAAAAGCCGCCACCAAGGCCGAGGCCCGAGCCAATGGACAGGCCGCCGCCTTTGCTGAGACCGTTCCCGATGGAGATCCCACTCATTTATTTCGGCCCGTTCGAGCTTTGCAGGAAGGTCGCCGCCACGCTGCCCGCGCCGCTGTTGATTAGGATGCGGGCGTAGACGGGCGCAAACATGAAGTTGCTCTGCTGGTTTGCCGTCGCGCCGACAACCGCAGTATCGGACGAGCTGACCCACACCACACTCGCCGGGGCGACCGGCGTGATCGGGTCGTAAGGATCGTTCAGCGTCGTCTGCACGGTGTAGTTGATCGTGCCGGTGACGTTGCACTGGAGGGAAATCAGGCTGGGCGCGAAGGCGTCAAATACGACCCACTTGGACCCGCCAACGCCCGACGTGCCGACCGTGATCGCGCCCGCAGCGGCGGCGCTGATCGTGATCGAGGTCACCGTCTTGTAGTCGAGGACGGACTGGGCCGTCGCCGGGTTATTTACACCAGCAAGGACTTCGGACACCGTATTGCCGTTCGCGCCAATGCCGGTGATCGTGAATGTCTTCGCGCTCTCGCTGCCAGCCGGTGTGATCAAAACACGGCGGGGGTTGTCCATGACGGCCACGCCCGCCACGACGAGCGCGCCATTCAGGGTCATCGCCCCGGCGGCTGCGGGCGTCTGCGACAGGCAAATGGCGTTGGCTGATGCGGTGGCGAGTGGTCCGGCAGTGATTGTAATCGGCTGCATCTTATTTTCCCTTCGCGCGACCGGCGGCGACGTTGTCAATCAAATTCGGGTAGGGCCGACCGGCGGCGCGGGCCTTGGCTTTAGCAGAATGGGTCTGCTTGCGGCTTAAGCTCTTCTCCTTGGCGTCCTTGGGAGCGTCTTTTTCCCAAAAGGGCTTGTCCATGTCAGCAGTCCCACTTCCGAAGTGCTTTGTTTATTCGGCTGTTGGGGTCTGCGGCTTTTGCGGATCCCGTTAGCTTTCGCTTCATCCCGGTCATTCTAGCACAAAAGCTGTCTTGGCGCGATCCCCCCTCTGGTTGGGGACGCTTGATATCTTGGCCCTGCGCCCTGAGAGACGCCCGGCCTTTTTCGTTAAGCCCGCCGTCGGGATTCTTACCCTCTTTGCGTGTCCAAGCGCCAGCCATCTTAAGCTCCGTAAAAATGCGGGGGTGTTATGAACTCCCCCGCACGGTTGTTAAACGGTGCTAGTAACTAGACGACTTGCCACGGGGCGTACCGGGACCAGAAGCCGCCGACATAACGCCACCACCAGACTTGCGCGGCTTGCGGCCAGCGTGAGCCTTGGACATCATGCCGTCGATCTTGCCGCCCTTTTTAAAGCCGTTCGTGCCAGCCATGGACTCAGCGGCGACCTTGCTGTTACCACCAGCATAAGCCGTGTGGTGCATGGGACCGGTCTTTGCAGATTTACCCTTCATTGGAACCTCCTATTAGGCGTTTTCAGCCTGCATGTAACGAACAACCAAGTCACCGACGCCCGAGCCAGTGTTTGCCGAGAGTGCGTAAATGATGACGTCAGACGTGCCGACGTTCGACCACTTCGCAGTGCGGGTGGCGTCAGTGCCGGGCGTGAGTGCGGCGAGGCCAATGGCCGAAAGCGAGCCAGCCGACACCAACTCGGTCGATGTCGCGGAAGTGCCAATGCTGATCGTCGTGGCGGCACCCGTCCAAGCAGTTGTCGCCAGCACCTGAATGTTGACAATGTGGCTGTTGGCGGGGATGACAATGGCTGTGCCGAGGGCAGTGGCGGTCGTCGCCTGTGTAATTGCAACCGCCTGCGCCATCACGACGAAGCCGACGTTCTTGATCGTCCCGGCAGTGGTGCCGGTCGTGTTCAGGACGTCACCCGCCTTAATAGGGCCAGTAAATGTAACGATGCTCATGAGAGCCTCCTGTGCGAGTTGCCACACCGTCTTGCACAGTGTCCGCTAGGTCGGTCGATGTGGCTGGTATACCTAGAGAAAAAGGGCGGAGCCGAAGCCCCGCCCCCATTTATTACGACGGGAGCGAGCCGTAAATGGCACGCCAGTTGTAGTAACCGAACGAATAACGCTCGTAAGCCTTGACAAGGAGGTTATCCGTGACGAAGTCAACCTGCATGTCCGTTTCGAACTTGATGCGCTGCATGTAAGCAAGGCCGTCAATGTTCGTGAGAAGGAACCAAGCATTGGCTGCGGTCAAGAAGTCGTTGACCATGTAACCTTCTGGCAGACCGCCAGCAGTCATCATGATCGCATTGACGTCGTTGTCCGCAGTACCCGGACGCAGTTCCGTCTTCGTCAGACGGATTGCAACGGGTTCCAACGCAGCCGGGATGATCAACTTACGGCCACGGGCGAAGACCTTGAGGCCCGCCTGATCCTTAAAGTTCGTGCGGATGGCGATCATCGCGTTCAGCAGGGTGGACTCGTTGAGTTCAACTGTGCTGTAGTTCGAGATCGTGCTTCCATCAATGGGGTGAGTGGCGGACACAAGTGCCTTGCCGTCACCACCAATTGCCGAATTGTAAGTCGTGGCGGTGTTGAGAATGCTCGCCGCGTAAATTTCCTTCGTCTGCTGGAAGGACTCAATAAGGCCAAGGTTCGACGGAGCGAACTGGGTCTTGTAGAGGTTGTCGTCGATCGCCTTGCGGGTGATCGCATAACCAAGACCGATTTCGGTGTGCTCTTGGTTGTAGACGAAGCGCTCGCCGGAAGCGTTGTCAAACGAAGTCTGACCACCCTCCTGCTTGAGCTGGGCAAGACCCAAGAAGCGCATCTCAGCTGTGCGCTCAAGCGCCATCTTCGATTCGTGCTTCGTGAAGATCTTGTCGTACTGAGACGGAATCATCTCGTACTTGCCTTCAATGCCCCTTAGGCCGGGGAGGAGAAGGTCTTTGATGGCAGAAAGGTTAACAGCCATTGGTCCTTACTCCTTAGATGCCAGCGAAGCCGCGCGGCATTGAGTTATTAAACCCAACGACGATGCGGTTATAAGCTGCGGTGCTGTCATTACCGTTAATCGAAGCGAGCGGGCTGGTAGCGCCCGGGGTGTAGTTCGCCAGAGAAACGATGCGGAAGGGGAGGAAAGCATTCGTCGTCGCGCCAGCTGAGGAGTTGGCGATTAGCGAATACTGGTCAGCGAACATGGTAGAGAGACCGGTATTAGTGTTACCATTGGTCTCAGTTCCAGCGGTGGCGCTATCGAGATACGCGAACGAAATGTTCTGGCCGACGGACGCGAGGCCGACTGCCGAGGCGGTCGTATTCGAGTTAGCGGTCTGAACGATGAACTGGGCGTTCGGGTCAGATGTGATGTACGCCGTGACGTCGCCGGTAGCGTCCGAACCGGTCCAGTAGTTGGACCAAACGGTGCGCTTCTGCGAGGTCGAGGTGTACTTGCAACCCTGGAACACGCCAGCGACGGGAACGATGACCGTGACAGTACCCGACGCCGTCGAGGTGGCGGAGATGGTCGCACCGGAGTTGGCAACAACCGCAGTCGTTGTCGTGGACGAGGTGACCGTAAACGCGCCGTTCAGGTTACCCGAGGTCATGGTCGCTGCCTGAATGATCAGGGTCGAACCAATCGGAGGGGACCAAGTGTTCGGCGAAGTCGGCAGGTTGCCGGACGTGGCAGCCGGGGCCGAGAAAGTGACCGTGAGGACGCCAGCAGCGGACGTGGTGATCGCTGTCGCGCCAACAGTCAGCACGACGGGGCCGTAGCCCTGCGTGATGTAGCCGGTGCCGACGCCGGTCGTGCCAGCCGCCTGAATGACGGGGTCGCCAAAAAAGATATTCGTAGTGTTGCTGGCGGAAATGGACGAAACGACCTGTTCATAGGTCGGAACGGAGCCAGTCCCACTGTACTGCTGAAAACCGTTTGGAGCGAAAGTATTCGCCATGACGGAATCTCCTTCTTCAGGAGGTCCTATCATCGCGCAAGCGGGGCGACTAAGAACCGGATTAAGTGGCTAACCTCCGCAACGGGGGAGATTGATTAGATACTAACAGAATCCGAAATGCGTGTCAAGGGAAATGTTTCCACTTCCCTTGACATTTTTACCAATCAATCCGGGATTGACATGGGTTCGTAGCCCTTCTTGATCCTAGGGCTGATACGCGGGTCGTCGCGTGACAGTGTGCCGTCCGGGGTACCGGCGAGCTGGGACTCCTTGGCGCGAACCTGACCAAGCGCGCGGCGGCGTTCAATGAGACGCGCTTCTTCTACCAACTCGGTCGGGCGTTCCATGAGGACCATACCCTTGCGCTCGACGGCAACGTTCGTGCTATCGGTGGGCATCATTTCCGGATGACGAGACGCCGGGACGGGTTCCCACCCCTTGCGGAGAAGGTCCGTCATATGGGCGGGGTCCTCTTGTCCCATCACTGACTTGCGCTTCCACTCGTATGTCCAGCCGTCGGGAGCGGCCAGCATGGGGAACTCGTTAGTGCCATCGTCCATGCTACCAAGGTGGTCACGGATTTCAGCCGTGCGACGGGCAGCGCGGGTACGGGGATCTTCTTCGTTCGACATTGCGCCACGAACTTCGGGGCGTTGGTCGGTGTTCTTGACTGTAGCCATGGTTGAATTCCTTTAGTTGGGCAACTTGCCCTCTTTGATGAGAAGAACCTTGTTCTTAGCGTATTCCTGATCCGTCATACCCATCATCTGGGCCATTTCGCGCTCCGCAGAGTTCAGACGAACAACGTTGGGGCGAGTGGTCGTGTTAGACGGTGCCTGACGGGATACAGGAGCGGCAGGGGGAGCCTGTCGACGCTGAGTTGCAGCGGACGCGGAAGACATTGCCTCTGCATCGTCCGCATGCAAATGAGGGTCCCTGTCGCGCTTGTTCTTAACGCTAAGCATGCTTTCTACGTACCCGAAGTACTCGTCGGTGTCGGCTTCCATACCGTCGGCAACAGCCATTTGGTGAGCGGCCAGCATTTTCCGATTAAGACGAGGGTCCGTAACGTACTCGGGGTTATTGCGAACCCAGTCGGCGGAGCGTGGGGAAAGGCGGGAGGCAAAGTTCTCGACCGAATTGCTAGACTGAGCAGGTCGCTCCTTCATCTGGCCTTCGTATGCGATCTTTCCCTCTTCGATCTTCATAAGCTTGGCAACGTTCGTCGCCATAGCTTCTTGGTAATCCGTGGCCTTGTCGAAATCGCCGTTTTCGAATGCCGTCCGGATGGCGTTCTTGTACGACAGCTGCTCACGCTTGATGTCGTTAATCGCGCTGTTCAGGAGCTGAATATTAGTGTCGTGGACTTCTCCACGGGCTTGACTAATTTCAGCTTCGGCTTTCTGGGCCTTTTCCCTCTCGCTCTTAAAGCTTTTCTCAGCCTGAACACGAGCACTCCGCTCTTCTTCCAGCTGCGCCTTAAGCTCTTCAATACCCTGCTTGATCGATGGACCACCCTTGGTGGGTTCGTCTACGATCTCAACCTTGATGTCGTCGCCACCAATTTCGACGACCGCCTCTTTGACGTCAAGTTCGATATCTTTTTCGTCGTTTTCGTTAGTCATGTTTCACCTCACCACACACTGTCTGGATGCTGAATACGGCCACGAACGGTAATATCATCCAGAATGCGGCAAAGCACGTGGTTGACAGTGATGTTCCATCCGTCGGATGGGCGAAACACTACCCAATCGTGTTCATTAATTTCGACGCCCTTAAACCAGTCGCCGGTTTCGTCGATGAAGGCTGTAGAACCTTTTTTGACCACTAGGCCCACCTTGGACTGGTAACGATCCTCGTCGGTCGTTTTGTCCGTCAGGTAGATGCCGCTCTTGGTCTTCTGGGGGCGGAGGTACACCGCCACGAGAATTTGGTTATTAAAAATCTCGATGTTCGATATGTCGCCCATTTCGCTAAGCAGTTTTAGCTTCGGGTCAACATCATGCTCCATGGTCATAGATGGCATTTTCAGTCCTCTCTTTTAACGGTTCGACTGATCAGCTTTGCTAGTCGCTTGGCCGACCAATTCTACAGCGAGCTTTAGACCCGCTATTTTGCCCATTGCGTACTTGAACTGCCCAACTTCATCGTACGAATTGACTTCTAGATTATCTCGGAGACCTTCAATCTCCTCGAATATTAGCTTTTTAAGCTCTTGCTCCAGCAAGCTGTTGAATGTTTGCATTCACCCTCCGTGCTCTCTCTGTAGAAGGAAAACAGGGTGCCAAGAGAGGTAGGCACCCTGTTCTGCAGTCAAAGCCTATGGGGAGGACAGGGCTTCAACGTGCCTATTTGGTACGCTGAATCTCCGCCTTTTCAAGGCGTCCCCTCCCAGAGCCAGCACCGGCATCCATGTCCATATAGGAATGGTACGCGCGGCCACCAACTTTACGACCCATGCGGGACTTGGCAATGTCGGTTTTCTGAAGGCGACCTTCGCCACCACCAGCACCGGCTTCCATGTCCTTGTATGAGTGAGCAACCTTAGTAAGACGACCACCCGACTTGCGCGGTGCCGGACCCATCTGCGCGGGACCCTGAGGGGGCATTGGCATAGGGGGCATGGGAGGCGGACCGCCCATAGGCATAGGGGGCATACCAACGGGGGCCGGTGCGGGGGCCGGGATGGGCATCCGCTGACCCATCTGCGGGGTCATACCCTTGGGGGGCATGCCAGCACCACCGTCCTGCGGGTTGCCCGCAATTACGATGTTGATGTTAGTCTTGCCCTTGCCCGCTTTGCCGCCACCCGCATGGGCAGTGCGCCCGCCGGGAACAACACCGGGAACCTTGCCCGGGTAACCGGGGCCAGTGAAGACACCACCGCCGGTCTTGCGCTTTACGCGGCCACCCTTTTTCTGGCCAGTAAGACCGTTGACCATCTTACTCGTGGACGCGGGGCTGTCCCCCTCGATCGCCTTCGACATCATAAGATTGTCGATGGGACCACCGCTCTCTTTGCCGGTGCGGGCAGAAGGCCTGACCATCTTCTTGATGAGAGCCTCGTCCATGGCTTCATCTTCGTGCTTCTGGACTTTACCACCACTCTTTTGACCGGGGGTAACAGGGTTGCCACTAAAATTGAAGCGCTTGGGGCTAACCTGTGGGCCACTCCCCACCATGGGTCCACCCATCATCTTCTTTGCGGGGCCACCCTTCTTGTAACCACGGGTGTCGAACGCCTTGCGGTCGATCTTGTTCTGTTCGTATGCGCGGCTGGAGGTAGCATTAGAATCCACAATACCGCGCATGCGCGCCGCCATAGCGGGGCTGATATCATCGTCTTCAGGCTTGGGCGAACGCATTATTTTCATGGCTTCGTCACGACCCCTGTTCGGGTTCGGAACGGCGTCCTCGTCATGGAAGTCTGAAAGACCACCATCTTTGCGGCCCTTGCGCTTGGCAGTGCCACCCTTATTCATACCGCCAACGTGCTTGATGCCATCGCGCTTTTCGTTAGCTTCCTTAACGTTGCGGTTGACCTTCGCGTCGGCCATAGCGGTGGCTTCGCTGCGTCCACCAGCCTTGCGGGGCTTGCGATCGGCACGGGGTGCGTCGCACTCGCCCATAACCTTGCCACCCTTCTTGTATGCGCGGCGCGAAATCGGGCGCATACCCGTCTTAACATCAGCGTTAAGCGGTTCGGAGGGGGACCAATTGGACGAGTCGACCTTCTGGTCCGTGGACGCCGCCATCTGGCGGGCCTTATTCTTAAGCTTCGCCCGTGTGGACTTCGCAAGCTGGTACATGAGTGGTTCTCCTAGGAGCGTTCCGGGCGTCCCCGGTCGGAATATTACCGATCATTGCATGATAACACAGAATGGAGATGTTCGAATAGTTACCCCATTAACGCTTCCTGCAACTCGTCTACCGTCATGCCACGAATGGCCCCGGGGTTGACCGCACCCCCGTCCTTGAACTTGGGCAGACCCTTTTGAATAGCTCTTTGCAGCTTGGGCGTCATTCTGACTGACCACAATTCCAGCGGGGTGGTGAGCTTTTTTAGAGCGGCGTTACCGTCATACAAACCCTGTTCGTAGTCGGACATTATGGATTCGGCAACACCATACTCTCTACTAGAAGGGTCCAGTCTGTTTAAATACGCTCTATGTGTCCTCATTCTTTCTTCAATGTCTGCATTTCTATCTTTAATTCTGTTAATTAGAGAAAAAGTGCGAGAATCAATTGTTGGTTCCACTTTAATAGTTTCGAGTTTGACCGACGGGTCAAGGGTCTTTAGAATTCGGCTTATCGACGACGGAATGTTAACGTCGTAGTGATACCCGGTGTCTTTTCCTTCCTCTTGATATCGCTCGCGGTTAGTGTCGCCCTTGATGAACTGGACAGAATCGAAGCCACCATTGGCGGCGTCGATCAGGGCGAGCTTAACGGTAAGGTCCGTCCACTGCTGTGTTTCTTTAACATATGGAAAGTTTGGAAGTGAAGTCCCTTGTTCCGAATTCATAATGTGGCGGCGGATCCTGTCCTGTTTTTTACTTAAACCATCCTGTTCTTTAAGAAACTTCTTTTCGTCTTTCAAATATTCGGGGGTGTTGTAAGTACCTTTTTCTACAGAATCACTATAATATTGCACCCACTTTTTATCTAACTCATCTATCTGCGACTCTATCTGTTCTATTCTTGCCTTTGCGGTTTCCACTTCCTCCGGGTTCATATTGAAGCCCGTATCGCGCCCCCTTTGGGCCAGATCCGACTGGGATTCTTCCATCCGGTATGCCACGCCACCGTAAGGCGAATCATGCTCCGTTTTGCGGATCCAAGCGATGTTATTCGGGACATCCTTCATATGACCAAATTCGGTCAAGTTTGGACTGCGGTAACTAGGGTCGTCAAATTCTACAATGTATGTATTTTTATACCCTTGTTCAACAAACTGTTGCATTTGGGGGTCGTCCGCATAATACGCGAGGGATCGCGCTTTCTCGTCTTCAAGGTACTTTTCGGCTTCTTCCCTAGTGTTGAACTTTTGGTTGTCTGCAAAACCACCAACCGTTTGAAATTTCGTTGGTGGGTTCTCTGGTGTCGGTTCAAGATAAATCGGGATCTCTTCGTAATTTTTTCCGCCACGAGTAGTATAATCTTCCCAAGACGATGGACCATATATGGCACCGCCGGGAACCTCGATTTTTCCATACGTGAAATTAAACACTTCGCTCAGTGCGCGCTGGCCTTCTTCACTTTGAAGAATGTTATTAAGGTCGATTTTATTAAAATCACGATGAGTGCCTAAAGTAAACCCGAAGTAGTTGTCCCATACTCTAGGGTTTTCAATAGCTAGATCGGCCAGCTCTTGAGTATTGCGCGGGTACATTACTTTAGTTTCAGTGCGCCTCATAAGCTTGGGGTCGGGGGTCTTCTCGTTGAAGATGTCGGACAATTCCTTCGGGGTCATCGTCTTGACCCCGCCAGCGAATTCCGGATTAAACTTGCCGGACGGGGTAACGGCCCCCACTGACTCCAGCTCTTCCATTTTGACACCCGGCTGTGCTTTCAGCCAAGTGATAAGGTCTTCGGGCTTGCCCGCCTGTTTAGCCTTGGCCGCAACCTCCGCCGCATGGCTGTAAAGGCCAAAGTCGGACACCCGGCGCACATATTCGGGCTCGACGACCTTGGGCGCGGCATTGGGAGTGGCCTCAGAACGGGGTTCGCGGTTAGATTCCGCCTTCTCCAGCTCCTTCGTCGCGGCCATCATCTCTTTTTGGCGCTGAGCGACAAGCGCTCTAGTTTCCGGATTCTTGTTGTCCGACCGAACAGCTACCTTGGCGTCCTCGAACGCCTGCTTCGCTTGGGCTTGGGCAAGCCTCAGATCGTCGAGGGTCTTGGGGGCAGGAGCTGCGGGGGCTTCAAGCGCTTTTTGGTCGGCCAGATTTTGGTCCAGCATGTAAGGCTTAACGTCTTCTACTGGGGCGGGCGTCTGGCTGGTTAATTCGGGCTTTTCTTCTAACCCGGATTTTATCTTCTTTGCTTCGTCGTTCCACGCTTTTCTAATGGCTCTCTTATCGGACAGATCTAAATCTTCCCACCAATCAAGAGATTCTTCATAAATGGCATTAAAGTGATCCCGAAGGGTAGTGGTCCTAGTATCATCATAAGACTCCACAATAGGTTCGTCCAATATTGACTGAACCCTGTCCTTAGGAATACCATACACTTTCTCAAGAATATCCTCTGGTGTAACTTGTCCCAGAGCTTCTATCATTTTTGAAGCCGTCGGCTTTTTCTCAATAGAGTGAGCAGCAGCTACGGCCCTTGCTCTTATGCCGTCGAAAATCATATCATGATCAAGACCTTCTTCAGACACCAAATGCACGTCGTGTTTAAGGTCGTGAAGGCTAATTTGCGGCTTTAACTGTTCACCAAGAATCTTGTTAAAGTCCTCATCAGGTATTTGATAACCAAGCTTGCCCTCCATTTCTGTCTTAAGAATACTAACGGCGTCTTTTGACATCCCTAATATTGCTGGATCGTTGCTAGCGAAATTTTCCGCAAGTATATAGCTGTTTTCTGGCTTTATCATTTCCCATCTAGAAATATTCGGATTTAAAGTTCCTTCAGCCGTTTCGCTGGCACCATATATAGACGGATACTCTTCAATGGATCTAGATAACTCTTGAGGGTTCACGTGCCTCGATATGTTTTCGTTATTTAATACGGGAACCCTTTGCCCAAGCATGTCGCTCATCAGCGAAGACACTTTGGACGCGTCGTAAACGGCGGGGGCAACAGCGGTGGGTTTCACCGTTTCCGTCAGAGCCGAAACGACACCTTCTGGCATAATCGTAGATGCTGCGGTAGCACCCATGCCCCGCAAGAAGCTACGGCGGGACATGTTGATATTTCCCCCCGGTGCCTCTACGGGTGCGACGGGGGTCTCGGGGGGCGCTTGGGGCCGTTCGGCGGGTAACTGGGGCTCTCTGTACGTTTCTTGCGCCAGAGACGGACGCTCTGGGGCCGCAAAACCCTCGCTAATGGGGGGTCTTGGCTGTTCAGGGGCATTCAGGAACGTGTCTGGAGCCCTTGACGACCCCTCCATGTCGATGATCGGGCGCTCTTTGACCTCTCTGGATATTCTAAGAGCGTTCGAAGCCTCCGGGGGCAGTACTTCGCCGAATCGCGGAATTGACGAAACGTCCGTCGGGGCTTTCGGGCGCACGTTTCCGGCCTCGATCATACCAACGTCGCCAAGGACTTTCAGATCCCGCTGTAATTTGTTGGTCTGCGTTTCGTCGACGCCCGGTAGCGCGCCATAAGCACCCGCACCAAGGGCCGAAAGACCCCCAATGACCGCCCCGGGCGCTCTCAGGAACAGGTCTGCGGGTGCGGCAAACATATTCTGGACCAGTCCGGTGGGGTCGTAGCGCCTCTGGTCCTCTTCGCGCATACCGAGACGCTGTTCGCCGAATCCCTTGGATATGCCCTCTTTGATTCGCTCGCCCAACGGCTGGCGGTAACCCTCGTCGATTACGATCCTCTGGGCGGGTACGAGCACATTCCCCATCTCGTCGTATACGGCGGGAACTTCAGTGGTACCGTCGGAGGGAACATCTGTAGAAGCGTTCACCGGTCCACCGTCCTTAAGACCCGGGTAACGTTGACCCCCTCCTTTTAGGATATGGTCGATAGCGTCACGGGTGAAGTCGATTTTAATATAATCGTCCCCGACTTTAGACGCAACGACCCCGGGGATTTTAAGCAGGGGGTTTAATCCATGCTGAATTATTTCTTTATCATATATGCTATTAAACGCTTTAGGATCGCCCCCACGTTGCGTCCAAATCATCTTCGAAGTTGGATAATAAACCGTTTGCGCACCACCTTCAAGGGCGTGTTGTACAGCAGCCTTAAACGTAGTAGCGTGTACGTTTTTGGTGATACCCGTTTGTTTCACGCCTTTCTGAATGTCCGATTGAATTTCTTCAATTACCGCCGAATTAGGAACTGCTGTGACGCCGGAATTGTTTACATCGCTAGACAGAAGGTGGTCGTTTTGGTCAAGAAATTGTCCTCTGAAGTGACCAATGAGTCCATCCTTTTCCGAAACATAATGTGGAAAATGAGGGTATTTTCCTTTAAATTCTGGATGAACTAACCCTATTTCAAAATAACGGTCGTTGTTTGGTTCTTTTACAAGACGTTGAATGTTGTCAAAACCATAATCGTTTTGAAGCGAACGTTCGGATTCCATTATTTCGCGATAAATTCGTTCCTCATCCAACTTAGTGATTGAATCAGCAAAAGTGTCAATATCGTCGAAATTTTTGATGCCGTTAGCTTCTAACGTTTTTAAAAAGTCAGGGGGTAGTTGGTTAAAATCCTGTTCCATCATTAAAACTTTGGCTAACTGTTCTGCTTGGTTTCGTGTAGTCTCGTTATACGGAAAATGCAAATTGTCAACCATACCTTGAAGAAGAACGTCACTAGGTTCTCTATTAGCAGCTTCATTTTCAGCTAAAATTCTAAAATGACGCTCTTCACCTTCTACACCAGCGGCCCCTTTTAGGTCTACCTTTTTATATTCAGACGGCGGGAAAGACCGAATAAACTCTTCTTTTGACAAGCGAGAAACTTCGTTACCAGCCGGGGCATTAATTTCTCGGATGCGGTTAATAACGTCTTCATTAACACCCGGTCGGCCCTTGATTTGGTTAATAAAATCTTCAACTTTCTGAACGTCCGGTCCCTTAAGTTCCGACGTTGTTATGGAAGGGCGAAAGTTAAGATTGCCCAGTGGTTCAACCGCCACACCAAGCGGGTTTTGACGTTCTGAAACGCCTTGCGTGGCGTCGGAGTTTACCACTTGACGTTCAGGGAGTGTCTGAAGTTGTTCGGGCGTCCTCGATAACCCTTCCATATCTATGAATGGGCGCTCTTTAACTTCTCTGGATATTCTAAGAGCGTTTGATGCCTCCGGGGGGATCAATTCACCGAAGCGTGGTATTGACGAAACGTCCGTCGGAGCTTTCGAGCGCACATTCCCAGCTTCAATCATGCCGACGTCGCCAAGAACCCTCAGATCGCGCTGTAATTTGTTGGTCTGGGTTTCATCAACGCCCGGGATCTTACCGTAAACACCAGCTCCTGCGGCAGATAGACCACCTACGACCGCCCCGGGGGCGCGAAGAGCAAAATCTACGGGTGCGGCAAACACGTTTTGCACGATTCCAGTAGGGTCGTAGCGCCTCTGGTCTTCCTCGCTCATACCCAGTCGGCGTTCACCAAACCCTTTGGAAATTCCCTCTTTGATTCGTTCGCCCAACGGCTGGCGATATCCCTCGTCGACGACCTTTCGTTGGGCCGGAACCGCCACATTTCCCATCTCGTCATACACGGCGGGAATTTCGATAGAATCGTCCGACGGGGCTTCCGCCGGTCCACCACCTGCCATGACTTGCCTTCCGACATTCGGCATATAGTGCGTCGGGTACTGGTCCTGCAGGAGCCTCTTACCATGGACCTCCTTCGCAATACGAATAGCGTTTGCAACGCGCTTGCGGTGGTCGGTCATATTATCAGCCTTCGTTTTCGAGCTTGTCCACCAGATCACCCGACACCAACTGCTGGGCGATTTCGATCTTCGAGGGGTCCGCCACCAACTGCTCGATCAGCTTCAGCAGGGCGAGCCTTTCGCGAGATTCGCGGTCCGCCGCCCGGTTCTGAGCGTCGAGCTTAATGTCCGCCACCCGAACGTCGAGGTCCATAAACTTAAGCCGGTCCTCAGTCGACAACTCGTCGGGGTTACCCGACTGCTGCTGAGCATTGCCCGCCTGAATCTTCGCCATGATTTCGGCCACTCTGGCTTCCGCCAACTTCGACCGAGAATCCGCTTCCTGCTTCTTGATCTGGGTGTTGGCGATCTTTTCCTGCATTTCGGGTGGCATCTTGCCCTGAGCAGACATGGGGGCCATGAACTGTTCGGGGTTATTCCACCCAATGGCTTGCAGGGCCGCAATATCGACCGCAATAGGGTCGTATAATCCAGGATTGCTCGACGCCAACTGCTTCAGCGCCATGACCTTCATCACGCGCTGCGTCTGGCTGGCAGTGTTGGGGTCGGCCTGTGGCACAAGGTCGCAACTGTCGAGCGCCTTCATAAAGGTCTGCTCGTCCCATGGGTACGCTGGTTTGCGGTTGCGCTGCCAGAAGCTTTCCGGATTTTCCTTAAAGCATTCGAGCAGAAGCTGGAATTCTTCCGCCTGCGAGGTGTGCATGCGCTTGTGGACGGAATTCAAGATCTTCGTCGCTTGGTCGATCAGGGCCAGCGTCGTTCCAACCGGGGCGTCCGCACGACCTTCCCCTACCGCCATCTCCGCCGTTCCACCGACCCGCATGCCAGTCTGGGCCATATTCTCGACCAGCGACATCAGTGCAGCGGAAGGCTCCTTGTACGGCAGCGGCATAATGGCCTGATTGATCGGCATACCGCCAGTCTTGATCGGTGCTCCGCCGCCGGGAGGAATGCGGAAGATATTGGTATTCTGGCGCATAGCCGATTCGCTATACAGGAACCCCGGGAAGTTAGCGTACATTCCGGCATCGAGCAATTCGCGCCACGCCGCCGTGATGGCGTTGGTGGTGTTACCCAGAACGTGCAGAAGGCCGATGTCGTAGAACCCGAACCCCGGAATGAACGTGTACTTCACGAACACTTGGCGTGGTTCCGGCAGGTCTTTAGTGTCCTCGTTGTAATTGCGAACGATAGACAGCACTTCCTTCGACGACACGTCGATCGTGACCCGATAAGGGATTTCGAGGCCCGTCTCCTTGCCCTTGCGTTTGTGCTCGAACCCCGGCAGGTCCAGCTCGCAATAGCACTCGTAGATTTCGCGGTCCCGGTCGGTCGGGTTCATAGTCTCTGGCTTGACACCCTGCTGGGATTCCTTTTCCCGCTTGATAGAATCGAGGCTCATGGGCGAAGGGGTGCCGAGGTCAATGTCGCGGTAAACGCCCAGAATTTGCATGCGCTTGACAGTGGAAGGGCGCATCTGGATGCGGTGCGTGATACGCTTGGCGTTGCTCAGATCCGTGGCCGAATTGTTAACGACCAGATCGTCCGCGTCCACCGTCTCGCTTACCGGGCGATTCCGCAATGGGCAGAAATACACCTTCTTAAATGACGTACCGCCAAACCCCAGCATGAGGAGCATTCGGTCAGTGTCGGGGTAATATTCCTTCGCCACTGCGGTCAGGTAGTGGTTCATGTCCTGTTCGAGTGCATGGGAGAGGTGGTCGTCTTCCAGCGTCGAATTATTGTTGTCGTTGCGGATTTTCACCGGTCCGTCGGTCGGAAGAAGCTCCGATCGCGCATTGGCTTGGAACCGCAAGACTGCCTCCAGCAGAAGCGGGTGCCGAACCTTCGACATTCCCTCGACTGGTGCGCCGTCGGTAGCGCCCTGCAGGGCTGGAAGCTCGATTTTAAGGCCAAGCAGCTTCATGCCGGAAGCGCGGTCTTCCGTCCATTCGCGTCGGCTCTCGATATCGTCGTCGATGCCGTTCAGCAGATCATTCGCCACTGAATAAAGCAGGGTGTCGTCGATATCGTCGACCAGATTTCGGAACCAGTCGTTCCGGTCCTTCGTGTCGTCGTTGCGCTCGATGGGCTTACCATCCAACGAGATGGCGATGCTGCCGTCGGGATACTCGATTTCGAGCACATTCCCCTTGTCGTCCGTGACCTTGCGCTCCGACGGCTCTTCCGCCATCTCGATGATGACATCTTCGCTGGATTGGGGGGCCGGTTCGTCGTCGACCAGACGTAGGTTCGGGGAAAGGCCGGGTGTCATCGCCATCGATCTATTGTCCTTCTGGCAGCGCTTCCATCTCCCGCACAAAGCGGTCGATTCCCTGCTGTGCCGCAATGTTGTTATTCTTAGCGGCGATCACGTAAGTTCGGGTCTGGTCGTAAGGCGGCTGGCCCCATACGGTGACGCTGAATTCGCCCTGCCTTTGCGGGGTGGCGGGCTGGATCACATCAATAGTTGCGCTGGCCAGAACCACGTCACTTCTCCGAATTACAGAGTGCCATTATACGCTAAGAGCGCCCCACCGTCAACAGGAAACGGTCACGCAAGGTAAAGGGGCGGCGGGACCGCACCTGTGTGGCGCATCTGCTGGTCAATGTCTTCCTGTACTTCCTTCTGGCGTTGCAGCAGACCCGAGGTGCGCAAATACCGCATCGCCTGACTGACCGTGTCGACCAGATCGTCGTGCTTCGCCTTGGGGAATGCCGAACACTGCTGGATTACCTTGTCCGCCCATGGCCGGTCCGGAGCGTAGACCAGTCCTTCCGAGAACAAGTGCTGCACGGAATACAGCCTTGCCACCTTGTCTTGCGCCCCGGTGTCGAGAAGCCGCACCCCGAAGCTGGCATTGAAATGCAAGCGCCGGAGTTCCTGTGCGATCGAGTGACCCGCCGCCTTGTTCTCGATGATCAGATCGTCCAGCTGAAACTTCTTTGCGGTCTCCTCGATCTTCAGCAGCAACTCGTGCAGTTCGAGCCTCTCCTCCCATGCCCAAAGCAAGATGACTTTCGGGTGTTGCTGGTGGTAAGTGCGCTCGACGTAGTACGCCGTTCCGTCCCGGTCAAGCTGCCTGTTGGCTTGCGCCACGGTGTCCCGGCTGAAGACGCCCCAGACTGTCATTGCGGAGGGGTCGTTTTCGTTCTTTTTAGTGTAAGCGGTATCCAGCGATGCCACGATGTAGTCGAGCGGCGGGAACCCCTCTTCCTGCCAGAGCTTCCACCATTCGTCCTTCAGTATGCCGCCGCCCCTTGGCTTGGGCAGCTGCTGGAATTGGCCAGCGGAAGCGTAAGGGCCAAGCGATGATTCGTCGCGGTCCACCACTTCGAGCGGAAATCGCGCCGGGAACAACAGCTCGCCGTCGACTGTGCGCGGGTCTTCCATTCCAAGCTTGGTCGGCATGGCCCGGTCGGGATCGAACCGCATGGGCAGCATGATGTGGTCGTAACCCAGCTTTTTGTCGAGGATGACGCCCGAAACGTCGTTCTCGTGCAAGCGCTGCATGATCACCACGATGGCGCTGGAAATCGGGTTATTCAGTCGGGTCGGCACTGCTTCGAGGAACGTGGTTACTTCCGATTCGCGCATGGTTTCCGACATAGCGGAATCAACGGAATGCGGGTCGTCGATGATCACCCTGTCGCCACGGATACCGGTCAGGCTGGTGATGGCTGTTGCGATGCGGAAGCCCTGCGCATTGTTCACGAAATTTAGCTTCTCGTTCTGGTCACGTGCTAAGCTGACCCGATCGCCCCAGCGCTTGATGTACCAGTCGGAAGTGATCAGCTGGCGCATTCTGCGGGAATCGCGAGCGGAAAGGTTCTCGATTTTGTGCGCGGCGCATACATAGCGCAGGTGCGGCATGTTGCGCGGTCCCCACTCCCATGCGGGCCAGAAGACGTTGGTCAGGAGGCTCTTCATCGTGCCCGGTGGAATGTTGATCAGCAGCCGGTTATAGGGCGTTCCGTCTTCCATCTCGACGCCGTCGGAAATAGCTTCCAGGTGTTCCGCAATGAAGTCTATGTGCCAACCGTGAATATAAGGCTGTCCCGGCTCGATGATATGCCACGCTTGCTTGGTGAATTCGGACAGCGACTCTTCCGCTTCCGCCTTGTCCAGCTCGTACAGAAGCTGATCGGGATCGGCGTCGGCCAGAAGCTCGTCGAGCATCGATTCGTCAAGCGCCATGTTTCGGTTCCCCCTCGACCCGAATGCGCAGCATTTCCAGCTCTCGCGACATGTCGACCAGAAGCTTGGCAGCGTCGGAAGTGGTGCGTTTCCAATTAATGTCGCAAACGGGGTCGAGGCTGCGCAGCCTGTCCGAAATATCGGCTGCAACATAGTGAAGCGGAATGGTTTCGCATTGTTTCACGTAAAACACCTTTGTTCTGCTAAACCGAAACAACCATTTCGGTGCGCTTCTCATGCGGAACATCTTTCCGTGCTTCCGTCCAGTGCGTCGGCCTAATTTCGAACCCATCGACGCAATGCCGCACTTTGCCATCCACACTGGTAGCTTCGTGAATTATTAAGGGTTTCCGACGCCACATCTTGGCGCAAGCAAACACACCGGAAACAGGGGCGCTGGAAATTGGTCGCCACGTCACATCTTCGCCGTAAACATTCCGATCGGTGATTTCTTTGGTGCTTCTGGCCATTTCAGTCCTCGTGTTCGATCGTCTTCATTTCCGCATCGCGGCGTCGTTCTGCCATTGACAGAAGGATGTCCTTCAATTGATTCCGCTCTTCCTGATCAAGCAGGTTCACGTCGATGCGCTTCTTTACCTGAATAGCGCCGCCATTCGGTCCGGAAATCTCGATCTTTTCGCGGAACATGCCGAGATGCTTCCCGATGTCCATCAGCGCGGCGCGCTTGTCGTGAAGCTTGACCTTGATTCGCTGCTTTCCGTCTTCCGACGTGTTGATTTCCATTTCGGAAATGACCGCAAGCTGGTCCTTCGTCAACGACGCCACGTCGACGGTCGTCCTTCCGTTCTCGTCCAGCTTGAGAAAGTCGCCGTATGAGGCAAAGCCAATCTTCGCCAGCTCTTCCAACACGCGTTGAGCGGTGATTTCGGTCCTCGTGGCGATCTGCATTTGAATTTCCGCAATGCGATTCGCAACGGCGGGTTCATGAGCCAATGCGGAAGCAGCAACGGCGAGGGTCGTGTTCTTGCGGTTTCCGCGCCAAACTTCGGCGTAAGCAGCGGATTGCTGCGAACCACGCGCAACGGCAAGCGCAAATGCTTCTTTGCGAACGTCTTTAAGTGCTGGCATTCCGTTATGGCTCCCTTAGGAGAGAATAGCACGACATGCCAGCATTGCGCAAATATGGTTCAGACCGAATATCACATGCGGCACCTTGTCACATGCGGCACATTGTCACATGCGGCACCTTGTCACATGCGGCACCTTGTCACATGCGGCACATTGTCACATGCGGCACCTTGTCACATGCGGCACCTTGTCACATGCGGCACCTTGTCACATGTTACTGTTCTAATAACATCTCGAACGTCTCGAGAGCATAAAGGAACCATGACAGCATGTTTTGTCTCGGAATGCCGATGTCGCGGCAAGTGTCGTCCGCAACAACACAAGCGAAGTCCTTAAGATGGCCTTCCGGCAGCGCGTCCCACTGCTTTCTGGCCTTGTCTTCCTCGTCGTAATAACGACCCTCGATATATTCCAGGTTCATGGCGTCGTCATGCGAGCCAGTGAGCTTAAAGCGAGCTTCAGCACCGATCATGCTGGCCCAGAGGTTATGGTTCATCATGCATCTCCGTCGTGTGGTTTATGCGAATTCGAAGCCTACTTTAAAGGAGCACTTCGTGGAGAAGAAAACCCCTTCATTGACCCAGTTTTCGAGGGGCATCTGGTTAAGCCGGTAAACATTAACGGTCATCGTTTCGTGCACACCGGCACTTGGTGCGTCGAACACGAAACACCAGTGACCCGATGGGTCCTTGCGCAGTGAAAGGCGATCGTCGCCGATAAGCCTAAGGATGCGCTTGGTGCTGATATCGCTGGTCATCTCTTCATCTCCGTCATCTGTTGACGCCACCAAGGTAACACGTCGTCAATGCGAGTGTCAAGCGACCACACCATGTCCTCTCGTAGCACGAGGATATGCGACATCTTGTCACATATGCGACATCAAACGTAATAGCTTGACGCCCCATTCGGCCTGTGGTAAGGTGTAGTTACGGTCGCTTCAGACCGTCGTGATAGCAGATAACGGAGATTCCCAATGATCAAGCTCAATGACTCCCAGCTCGTCATCCTCTCGAAGGCCATCAACAACAGCGACATCGTGCCGAACACGGTCCGCCTTGAGAGCAAGGCCCCGTCGGCCCTTTCCCGTAACATCAACACCCTGATCAAGAAGGGCTTCCTCGAAGTCCGTGGCGGCATCAAGGGCACGGCACTCGTGGAAGACTTCGCCATCACCGACGAAGCGGGCCAGAATCGCCGCCTGTTCGTCACCGAAGCCGCACACTCCCTGTTCGACGAGCAGGACGAAGTCGAGCAGGACGAGCAGGACGAGGACGACTTCGAAGCCAATGCCCCGGTCGTCGAAGAGGACGAGCAGGAGTTCGACGACGTCGAAGCCCTCGAAGACGAAGAGGAGATGGCTCTCCCCAACTCCGTCGTTCGCGAGACCTACAAGCAGATCTACGCTGAGCGCAAGGCCCTTGGTGGTTCGGGCCAAGGCTGCGCCGACGGTGTCGACCAGTGGATGACCGCAATGTTCATGACCCGCTTGGGTGGCAAGGGTCGCCCCTCCCTTCACGTCGAAGCTCTCCTGCAGTTCGCCACGGAGAACGGCATCGACTGGTCGAAGTGGGCGCATGTCAACAACGGCATGAAGCGCATGAACATCGCCAAGAAGGTCCGCACACTGATCGCAGCTGGACAAGACATCCGGTATGGCCACAAGGTGGTCTTCAAGGGCCAAGGAGCCCAGCCGGACGCCAAGGCGGCATAAATATAGCTGCCAATACCACGAAGCCTCTCCTTGGTGCCCGCGATGACCGTCGCGGGCACCATCGTTATTGAAGGGTACGGCGTCCACCCTCACCGCCACCGGGCCAGTTAGCAGCCTATATGCCCAGAGACACCACTAAACCGATAGGGTGAAACCGCACAAATGCCCGTCCCACGGGCGTCTCTTTTAACTGGTTAAGGGTTTATATTTTTTTTTTTTGGGGGAGGTTTTTAAAACAGTAGTATCCACTATAGGAGGAGGGACCCCTCCCCCTATCAACAGTTCTTTTTTTGGCCGGGACGAACTGCCAGAGTGGACCAAACCCCGTAACCTGCCCCCAGTTAGGTTTTTATTTCCTTTCCGTCTTGCATTAACACATAGTGTTAGACATTAGTATTTACCCCTTGTCTCCCGATGGTGATATACCACCCCACTTGACGCCCGATCGCCCTTTGTGCTACCTTTGCGGCCCACCAAGACGTTAAACCCCTAACCCCGAGATGCACCATGACCACAAGGTTAGATAGTCCTAAACCGACCGCCGAGACCGCCTCTGATATATATTCGAGCTATGCCGAAGCGAATCTTTCCGTGTTCCCTGTGCGGGTCAATGGCGGGACGATCATCCCGCCTCAGGGCCACCAGAAGTATGGCGCAAATGTGCCATCGAAGGTCGATCTGGCCACATGGCGCAACACGGACGGCCAAATGGGCGCACCATCGTCTTATGGTCTCGCCATGGGCAAGAGCTTTGATCCCGATCACCGGATAGTCTGCTTGGATGTCGACCACCCAAGCTTGGTGGCAGCTATCCAGTACCTGTTTCCGTCCCCTTGCGGTCGTTTCGGATCGAAGGGGATCGGCCTGTTCTACAAAGTGCCGCGCGACGATAAAGACATGAAGAAGAGTCGAAACTTCATGGTACACGGACGGAATCAGCCAGCGGTCGAGTTCTTGTCGACTGGTCGCTTTACCTTCATTCCGCCCAGCACTCACCGCAAGACTGGCAAAGAGTACCAATGGGTCGGGCGTCCGCTGCTTAACGTCGTCGACCAGCTGCCTATGCTGACCGCGAAAGACCTGCGAATCATCCAGACCATTGTAGCGCTCGACGTGGACGGGGGCACATTGGAAAGCCTATTGGCTGGCGAGGGGACGCACTACCCCACCCTTTCCCTTGCGGGGGCTCTCGTGGCCCTTGGAATGGACGCCGAACGCATTGTGCGGGCCATGACCCTGCTGTTCCCGCCGGATTATCAAGGCGACACTTTGCGGCAGATCCCCGAAATGGTGGAATCGGCTTTCCGGAAGGGATTCGACAAGAAGCAGTCAAAGCCGACCGATGCGGAAGAGCTGACCGACGACGAATTAAACGACATGTTCATCGACTGGCACTATGTGACCAACATCAACCGCATGGTCAATGTGATGACGAGGGACGTGTTCGACAAGGAGCGTTTCGATGCGGTCATGGGTCGCAATATGCGCCGTGCGATGAACGTGTACACGGCATGGCCGAACGCGTCGATCAAAAAGAGCCTTACGTACTTTCCAGGATACCCGCCGATCGTGGACGACATGATCAACATGTGGCGACCGACGGAGTTGAACCCCAAGGCTGGCGACGTCACTTACTGGCTGGAGCACATCGAAGCGTTTTACGCCAAGGAGGAGGTCGAGCATCTGCTCAACTGGCTGGCGTATTGTGTACAGAAGCCCACTGTTAAGCCCGGTCATGCGGTCCTCATGGGGTCCCAGTACGAGGGCGTCGGAAAGGACCTTTGGCTCTTGCCGATTCGCGCATGCTTTGGCAAGCAAAACGTGTCGGAAATCGGGGCGGACTCCCTGTCATCGTCATTCAACGAATGGCTGGCGCACAAGCACCTCATCATCATTCAAGAAATCTGGACCGGGGCGAGACGCGAGCTGTCGAACCAGCTAAAGCCATTGCTATCGTCGCCACCCGACGAGATCATGGTAAACGAGAAGAACGTGTCGCGGTACCCCATTCCGAACATATGCGCAGCCATTATGCTAACGAACCACAAGGACGCAGTGTCCATGGCGGCGGAAGACCGGCGGTACTTTGTCATGTGGTCGGAATCCCGGCCCCATAGTTCCGATTACTACAAGGAGTTCGCGCTGTGGGTGACAGACAGCGAGAACCAGAGCCACGTGTACGAATATCTGCTCAAGCGCGACATCTCGAAGTTCAACATCAAGGCGGCACCACCCAAGACCACAGCCAAGCTCGACATGGTCGACGCGACGATGACCCGCAGCGAGAACCTCGTGGTGGTCGTGCGGGATATCTTTGCCGACATGGGACTGAAGGAGGTCGTATCGGAGAATGGGCTGTACGACCAGCTGCGAGAGATCGCACCCGATGTGGCGAGGGAGGTATTGAAGATCCCGCGCTCATCGCCGAGGTATCCCATCCGCAAAGCGCTCAAGATGCTGGGATACGCCACGATGAAGACCAGAGCATCGAAGAAGGTAAACGGAAAGGTTAGATTCGTGACAGTGCTCGTCGTGGAGGACCGAATGGAAGAGTTCGAAAAGGCCCGACCGACGGACCTGTACGACATGGTGCAACACCCAGTGGAGTATTGAGTCGTCATAACTTGACACGCCCACCACGGCGTGGTTAGGTGGTAGTGGGCGACAATGCCCGCAGATCAAGATGGAGAGAATCGATGCGTCTTTATTCAAAGCTTGGCAACGGCGCTTGGCGCGAAAAGCGCTGCAACATGTTCAATGTCGGCTCTTGCGGGGTGAAGATCCCGAAAGCCATCGCCACCCGTATTAACAACATCCTGCGGCGCATGCCAAAGGAGAAGACCTTGGGAGAGCTGGCCGACGAGGGATACAGGTACTGGCTCGCCCACTATGCCGACATGGGCCATGCAAGCCAGAAGCACCTTGCGGAAGCAATCAATGCGGTCGCGAAAGAAACCGTGGTAGTCGCCAAGCGCCGCTACACCAGAAGGGTAGTGGAACCGACCCCGGCACTACCCAACTGGCTGGCCGAAATGCGCGAAACCGCCACACCAGCTGAAACTCCAGCGCCAGCCGAACTACCGCACATCGTAACGGACATTGCGGCCAAGCTGTCGCAGAAGTACAAGGTTACGGTGACACCGCCGGAAACGAGCGAAGTGGTGCCACAGGGAGTGTTCGAGGTCAACGTATACGAGGACCTCAATATCGCCCAGCTCCGCGCCAAATGCGTTGCACAAGCACGGCAGCTGTGGAAGATCAATGCAGAGAATGCCGACTTGCGGAAGCAGCTCTACGGAATGAAAGACCGCATCGCGCAAATCGTCAACGTCAATACTTGACACCATTAGCGCCGCCGTGTTACTTTTGCACATGGCGGCGTTCGCCACCCAGATCAAGGGAGATAAAGATGACTGCGCTCAATAAGACCTTCGACTTCACCCGCATCTTCGCCGACCAGTACCCCGCCGAATGGCAGTGGATGGCGACCAACACGACATTCGAATTCGCCAACTCCGTGCGCAATGCAGTGTCGCGCTACGGCTCGCTCACGCCGAACCAGATGGCGGCAGTGCGCCGCTGCGTGGAGTCGGCCAAGCGCCGGAACGAAGACAATGCGAATCGTGCAGCAGCTGCGCCGATCGTGGACACGGACAAGTTGATGGCCGCGTTCGACCACGCCAAGGCGAAGGGTCTGTCGCGACTGAAGATGCGATTCGAAGGATTCGCGATCTCTCCCGCCCCGACCACCGGCAAGAACGCTGGTGCGTTGTACGTGAAGAACGGCGAGGAGTACTTGGGCAAGATCGCCGGGGGCAGGTTTCACGCATCGCGCGAATGCCAGCCGGACACCCAGACCGCAATAGTGCGGGTGATGGCGGACCCCGCAGCCGAAGCCATCGCTTACGGCAAGAAAATGGGCAAGTGCTCGATATGCGCGGCGGACCTTACCAACGAGGTCTCGATCGCTCGTGGCATCGGCCCGATATGCGCTGGCAGGTACGGGTTCTGACGATCGTTTCCGTCATATATTGACAGGGATCACGGGGCATGGTTTATTGGCCCCGTGGTCTTAACCACCAGATACCAGATGGAGATAAAGATGACCAAGCTGATCAACGCCTTCCGCGCCGTCCCCACCGCCGTTAATCGCAACAAGCTGGCTGTTTACATCCGCCGCCACTCCATGGCCACGTGCTTCGCGACACAGGAAGAGCTGATCTTCCTTCGCACTCACGAATTCATATGAGGGGGGCGAGAGCATGAGCACCAAGATGATCAAGACCACCGTCAGCAGCGCCAAGCAGGACGCTATCGAGTCGTCGAAGCCGAATTTCGTCTTCTACTTCAAAGGAGACGAGCAGTTCTTCGTCGTCGAGCGTCGTGGTAGGATCGCGCATGACCTCAAGTGCTATCGCGCCCATCCCGACCGGTACCGCGTTTCCAAGGTCGGTGTGCACACTTACACCATAATCAGTGTGGGTAACCCCTACACCGTCGCTGTCATCACCGCAGACGTATAGGAGATTCTCATGGAAGACAGTTACCTTACCCTTGCGCGACGAGGCAAGAAGAACTACGAGATCTCCTCGTACATTGGCCCCGATGCCACGCACCTGTTTAGTGCGCGCATGCTGGTCATGTCCCTGAAGATGCTACAGAAGAATTTCCGTCTCACCCGCGTCGCCACGCCCACCCGGATGCTGGCGATGGCGACGAAGTTCACCGGCAAGAAGTACAAGCGGGGCGAATACAGCCAAGCGATCGACGATGTGCAGATATGGGTGAACACCATGGAGTGCGCCCTTCCCATGATTCTGGAGGACTGACCATGACTAACAACGGAATTCGCGACAAGGTCCTCGAAGCGGTCGAGGTCGAGTGGTTCGACAAGGACCAGATCCTTTTGTGCTGCCTCAAATATATGAGCGAAAACGAGATCCGCGACATGCTGGAGGCAAACGAGCTGCACTTCCCCGAAGACGGCATAGATGAAGATAACGAAATCACCGAATTGTGAGGCCCCACATGAACATCGACGACGAACGATCCCGCATCTTTGGCGAGTTGCACCGCCTCGTATTCACGGATTCCGTGCACATCAAGCACTACACAGCGCTCCTTGGGTGCATGAAGTCCTGCCGGGACCTGATGGAGCTGGTTGTCCTGACGCTGGAGAAGCCATACGGCAAGCGCGAGGCTATAGATACCGCCCAAAACGTCCGGATGTACCTCCAAGTCCTCGAAGGGCACCTCAACGACCCATGGGTAACGCAGATTAACGACGTCAAGGGTGGCAAAAAGTGACCGCCGCAAAGAGTGCCCCCGACCCTGCTGCCAGTTTGGCGGTGAAGAGGCTCCGTGAATATTCGGGGGACCTGTATTTGGCTATGGCGGCACTTCGAGCCATTGCCGAAGACGACCGTATAGAACAAGAGCGTCAAGAGATCGCC
>Ga0209296_1000729_pt1 | contig 28076 bp, 19 predicted proteins | sample S_130206_EF_Meta_FD_187319 | JGI IMG/M metagenome (GOLD analysis project Ga0209296, IMG submission 187319) | Freshwater microbial communities from Lake Simoncouche, Canada to study carbon cycling - S_130206_EF_MetaG (SPAdes) (version 2) | ecosystem: Environmental > Aquatic > Freshwater > Lake ... | reverse complement strand
TCCATGGGTCTTTATCGCCATCCACTGCTTCAATTTTGCCAAACAATGCGGCTTGTTCCAGATAGGGCAAAAGAACTAATATCCCGCTTTGCCTGTAATTAACGCCCCCGGTTACAACACTTAACTGGCCCTGATGCCAAGGTAAGCCCCCCGAGGTGCTTTCAAAATTATGAATTGCCAAACCAAGTTGCTTAAAGTTATTGGTGCATTGTGTACGGGCTGCAGCTTCACGCACCTTCTGCACCGCAGGTAATAGTAAGCCAATCAGAATGGCAATGATTGCTATCACCACTAGAAGCTCGATAAGAGTAAAAGCTGATTTTTTTGACATGTGTGTAGCACCCATAAAACGGAAAGTTTATCTAAATATAATTTATTTTATTTAGATGACTTTTGCAAACCTAATAAATGCCAATCCAACAAAAACTAACCTCGTTTTCTAAAAAGAGACCATATTCTTACTCTGCTTTTTGGTACATTTAAAATCGATTGTAACTGGCCCCACAGAAAGATTGACCTCCCCTAAAATTTAACCCATGTAATAAACGACCCTTACGAAAGAAACTTCATGTACCATTCCATTAAAACCCTACTTTTGATTCCAATCTTTTTGTTAGCAACATTCAACAGCCTAAGTGCCCAAGAAAAAGCCAAGTCGAAATGTTACTTGATTGGAAACTCGCTAACCTGGGATACCTCACCTAGGTTACTTAGTGGAGATGTTCAATGGCATGTGGATTGTGGAGTCTCTTTACCCTTCATTTATGCCCACCCCGAAAAGCCATGTGTTAAAGAATCCACCCTCTGGCCCACTGCCCTTCGTGATAAGCAATACGACTTCATCTCGGTGCAACCCCATTATGGTTCGACCCTTGTACAGGATGTTGAAACAATATCTGAATGGATGAAATTGCAACCCAAGGCAGTGTTTATCATTCATTCAGGATGGGCATGGCATACGAAGCGTGCAGATGAATTTGCAAGTTATGCATCCCCCGAGCAAATGACACATAGCCCCGTTTATATCCGTGCATTGATTGCAGAATTACAAAAGCTTCATCCAGGGCGCGAATTACGACAGACCCTTGCCCAAAACCTGCTTGCCTCTATCGCAGAGGATATTTCAGCAAACAACGCCCCAATAAAAAATGTTGCAGAATTGTATCGCGATGACATTCACTTAACCCATAGCCATGGAAAATACCTTGCCCATAACGCAATGCGATTCGCAATGGGCCAACCCTTTTCCCAAGCGGGATTCGAAAAGCTGGACCCCGAGGTGAAGAAATATCTTGATAGCGTGCTGGCAAAACTAGGCGCATCAGCTAGCGACAAAACCCTGCTCACCCAAATTCTTTCTATCGAGGAAAAGGTCGATCGCTCATCCTTGATCTCAAAGATTTCGAATCCAAATTTGAAAATTAAACTTCAATTCATGCTCCCTGAAATCGAACAAGCTGCAAAGTTGCGACGCAGCACTCTTTTGCTGGATGCAGAAATTAAGGAACTCGGAGGCAAACTAATCTGCACCCCTACCGCACCCCAATGGCTTTACCTTGCTACCTCTGATACTGCCACCGAAATCTTTGATGTTCCCGCAGCGATCGATCTCTACAACGGCAACAACCCACTCAAGGGCAAAGGCGGTAAAAACGAACGCGTTACCGATGATTGGCTCAAACGACTTTCAAATATTTCTACCCTGCGCAAACTCGATCTCGCAAATTGTGCAATCCAAGGTGATGGCTTAAAACATATTTCCTCACTTAAAAACCTGCGCGAACTCAACCTCACTTTAACCCCCGTAAATGATGATGCGCTTAAACATCTTTCCGGCTTGACCGAACTTCGAACTCTGGGCCTCGCTTCCACCCAGTGCACAGGCACCGGTTTCACTCATCTAAAGTCCCTTACCAAGCTTGAAAATGTTAACTTCCATTTCACACCTCTTAACGATTCTGGCTTGCAAGCAATCTCTCAACTCCCGCTTTCAGGCAGGCTTTGGTTCGCTCATACCAAGTTCACCGATCAAGGGGCCACACATCTTAAAAATCTGACCCAACTAAAACGATGTGGCATTGGTAGTGCCGACAAGGCTAGCTCAGGCGAAGCTGTCGCTGCTCTATCAAATCTATCCCTAGAAGATCTGGCCTTGCTAGATAACCAAGCAAATGCTGTAGGTATTGCTCATGCAACCAAGATCGCAACATTAATTCGATTTGATGTTTCGCATGCCCCCACCGTTAAAGATGATTCGTTACTGCTGGTGGCCCAAATGCCCAAGCTAGAAGAATTTAAACTTGGCAGTGCATTGGTTACAGATGCAGGCATTCAAGCACTTGCTGCTTCCAAGTCTTTGAAAAAAATATCACTGAGCGGTTGCAAGAGCATCACACCCGCCGGAGTTGAACAACTCCGCAAAGCCCGACCCAACCTCGTAGTGGAATCAAACTAAAGGCATTAACTTTCGTGAGTAGCGCAAATTGATTGGTTTTACTACGCCCTATTACTTAGACTGTTGTTCATTGGAAGACTGAAAATTTTACCCCCAACGGAACTTGATCCATGACTCAAACAAAATTCATTTGGCTTGCAACTCTTCTGCTCATCACCGTTACTCCTAGCTTATACGCACAAAAAGCGCCCTATGATGTTTTCCCGCCCGCAGAAGCCCCCTACTACCGTGTACGCTACGAAGCTTCCACCAATCCGGGCGAGCTTACCTTCCCCGTCAACTACACGATTTGGATTCCCAAAGACGTAAAAAATCTCCGTGGCGTGATTGTTCATCAACATGGTTGTGGCGAAGGGTCTTGCAAATCTGGCCTTACAGGCGCATACGATCTTCATTGGCAGGCCCTTGCAAAAAAACATGATTGTGCTCTGCTTGCGCCCTCCTACGAACAACCAGAAAAAGGCGATTGCCAAATGTGGTGCGATCCGCGTAATGGCTCTAGCGCAGCATTTCAAAAGTGCCTGGTCGATCTGGGTGCAAAATCCGGGCATCCCGAATTGTCGAAATTACCTTGGGCTCTTTGGGGCCATAGTGGTGGTGGGCATTGGGCAGGCGGCATGGTACTCATACATCCCGAACGCGTTGCAGCAGCTTGGCTTCGTTCAGGCGTTCCACTTCTTAAAGCTAATGCAGAACGCTCTACCATCAAGGCCCATACACTTCCCGATGCAGCTTTAAAAGTCCCCGTCATGTGTAACCCTGGAACCAAAGAAGGCGTTACTGTTAAAGATTCTCGTTTCGGTGGCGTATGGCCTGCCAACGAAACCTTCTTCAACGAAGTTCGCTCCAAGGGTGGCCTAATAAGTGTTGCAGTTGATCCACTATCCAGCCACGAGTGTGGCAACCAGCGTTACCTTGCAATCCCATGGCTCGATGCTTGCTTAAGTGCGCGCCTACCCAAGATTGCAACGGACCCACTTAGTTCCATGCCCACCGATCAAGTATGGCTTGCCCCTATCACTGGCGGCGAAGCACAACCCATGGCAAAGTTTTCAGGTGATCCTCTGAAAGCTGCATGGTTACCAAACGAAGCCATTGCAAAGGCTTGGATGCAGTATGTTAAAGATACTTTGGTAAGCGATTCCACTTTGCCACCTGCTCCAACAAATTTACAATTGAAGGGCAACGAATTGAATTGGGAAGCAGAAGCTGATCTTGAAAGCGGACTTGCAAGTTTCATCATCGAGAGGGACGGGAAGTTTTTAGCAAACCTTCCAGAGACTGGGAAAAACCCCTTTGGCCGACCCATTTTCCAAAACCTGCAATACAGCGACACGCCCTCCCAACCGCTTGTCCCCATGAAATACACCGATACCAAAGCGGAGGCAGGCAAGAAACATGCCTACCGTGTAATCACGGTAAACACCGCGGGCTTAAAATCAAAGCCCTCTGCGGATTCTAAATAATCAAAGATTTAAAAAGCAGAAGCATAGCCACGGATTAACACGGAATTTCACGGAAAAGACACACATAATTCAGAGCTGGAAGTATTACTCATCCCTTAGGTGCAAGACCCAAAGGTTTAAATGGAGGAGTTGCAGTGGGGCTTCCCCATCGCAACTCCTCTGTCTTTAAACAAGCTGCCCCAAATAAACAGAAAGTAAAAGGAAGCGACCCACCCAGCGCAGTGGGTGGGCTTAAGTGCAAAAGGGAGAGGAATGAACCCCCGCTTTTCAGCGAGGGTGACAAAGGTAGTGGTGGAGGATAGAAACCCGGGCTAGCGAAGCGAAGGGCCCTTTTCCCGGAGGGAAGAGGGTTGGGAGTAGGGGGAAGAAAAAGTAAAAGTAAAAGTAAAAGTGAAATCGAAAGAGAAAGAAAGAAAAAGCAAAAGGTGGGGGGCGAGTACCAGCGGATTTACATCCGCTGCTCGGTAAAGGGTATTATTCTTAAAGTTTGTGCAAGCGGAAGTAATTGATTAGAGTATCTTAGTTATATCAATGTTTTGAAATCGTAATGCTGTAGAAAGATATCCCTTTGGATTTACAACATGTCTTAGTGCTGGGATTATTATTTTTCTTAGCTGCGTTATTGTATTCTTCGGTCGGCCATGCTGGCGCATCCGCATACATTGCAGCGATGGTTCTTATGGGGTTATCCCCCAGCATCATCAAGCCCACTGCATTCATCCTCAATATTTTTGTGGCTAGCCTGGTGACTTATCAGTTCCGAAAGGAGGGGTACTTCCAATGGAAATTATTCTGGCCTTTTGCATGCGCTTCGGTGCCATGCGCTTTTTTGGCATCGTATGCCTCGTTACCATTAAGCTGGTTTAAATTAGGCTTGGTGATAATTCTTTTATTGGGCGCATTGAGGTTGTTCTTGCATAATGATGATTCAAAACCTTGGTATCCCAACCGCTTTAGTACTTACAAAGGGATGATGATAGGTGGGATGATAGGTGGACTTTCGGGCCTGACGGGAACAGGTGGGGGGATATTTCTATCGCCCATCATACTTTTTTCGGGCTGGGCCAACACCCGCACCACTTCTGGAATCAGCGCAGCTTTTATTCTGGTCAATTCAATCGCAGGCCTGATGGGATGCATCGCTTCCACCCATTTTATACCCGAGGCAATCTTCCTTTGGGTTCCCATCGTTGCCTTCGCTGGATTTCTAGGCAGCCAATTAGGAATTCGAAAGCTTCCACCAATTATCCTTCTGCGATTTCTCGGGCTGGTAATGGTAATTGCAGCCTGCAAACTTATGTTTCAATAATCGCTGGATATCACATCTAAAATCGTATAGGATATAGGCTCGTTCTATCATTACTAAAGGATCAGCCATGGCAGAAAATCCAAGAACCGATAGTTTCCTTAATCCAAAAGACCACCGAATCGGCATTTATATCAAATGGCCCTACTTAGTTGCTTTTACCGTGCTAGCGCTAACTCCCGTTGCGATGGCATGGGCCCAATATTTCCTAATGGGTCTGCCTTCCCTGCCAGAAAGCCCTAAGGTTATTCCCGAATCATTTAACGACCCGATCGGTTTTCCTGTATGGCTGCGCATCAATCACTTTGTCAACTTTTTCTTGATGGTGCTTCTGGTACGAAGCGGGCTCTCTATTCTTGTAGATCACCCAAGGCTTTACTGGAACGATCATTGCACCCTCGGTTCCGAATGGATCCGATTCACCCCAATCGTGGTGCCCAAAGATTCCGTCTGGACTGCCAAGCAAGATAGCAGATACCTATCGCCTTGGATCGGGCTTCCCGGTTTCAGGCATACAGTCGGTATCGCCCGCATCTGGCATTTCCTTAGCGCATTCTTCTGGTTCAGCAACGGCCTTATCTTTGTGGGATTATTGTTCTTCACGAATCAATGGAAACGCCTAGTGCCCGTGGATTTCCAGATCTTCCTAGATGCCTGGTCGGTACAAGTTCACTATGCAACCTTTCATCTTCCCGTCGAACCCAACGGCTTTTATAAGTACAACCCACTGCAACAACTTTCGTACTTTGGCGTTGTCTTTGCAATCGCACCAATCACCTTCCTAACAGGCTTGGCAATGTCCCCCGCAATAGATAATCGCTTCAAATGGTACCCTTATTTATTTGGCGGCAGGCAGTGCGCCCGTTCCATTCACTTCCTCGCATTATTAGGTTACCTTGGATTTCTAGTCCCCCATGTCACCATGGTAATCATCACCGGCTTTGCTCAAAATATGAACCATATCGTTTTTGGTACAGATGATACCAACCCGATGGGCATGATAGTCGGGTTATCTGCAATTGCCCTGACAGCAGCATTCTGCCTGTTCGCAAACTGGTTCTCTTGGACAAATCCACGATGGTTACAACTTGCATCACGTGCCATCCTTGGGTTCTTCAAGAGGCTTTTCGGAAACAAAATGGAATCCGTCGTTCAGTATAAAAAAGAAAACATCTCTCCCTATTTCTGGCCCAATGGCAACCTTCCAATCTGCGATGAATGGAAAAACCTTTCCGCAAACAACTTCAAGGATTACCGCTTGAAAGTATTCGGCTTGGTCGAAAACCCGATCAAACTTTCACTTGAAGATATGGCGAAGATTGCAAAACAAGACCAGGTCACCATGCACCACTGCATTCAGGGATGGTCGGGGATTGCCCACTGGGGCGGGATACCCGTTCACAAAATCATCGAAATGGTGAAACCACACAAGGATGTCAAAACGGTTGTCTTTCATTCCTACGGCGAAGGATTGCATGGCGGAGAGTATTACGACACCCTCACTCTTTACAATGCCCAACATGATCTCACGCTTCTTGCATTCGAAATGAATTACGAGAAGCTCCCACTTATTTATGGTGCGCCACTACGATTGCGTGCTGAAAACCAACTTGGTTTCAAGATGGTCAAGTGGATCAAGTCGATCGAGTTTGTTACTTCCGAAAAAGTAGTAGGCAAAGGCTTTGGTGGCAAGAACGAAGATGATGAATATTACCCAATGCTTGCCAACATATAAAATAGGCTAACTCAAATGCTTGACGAAGCCAGCAGGATTAAGGACTTTCCTTCACTCGGAAACAGGATCTACTTTAACTCTGCAGCAGAAGGTATCCCGCCACTTTCTGTAAAGGATGCACTGCTTCAATATTTCCAAGATAAACTTCTTGGAATGGATGGCAGATTGCTACACGAAGCGCAATGGAATGCCACCCGTGAATTAGTTGCTTCTTTCTATAATTTAACACCCAACGAAATCGGTTTATGCTCCTGCTCTTCTGAAGCCTACAACCTCGCAGCAATGGCTTTGCATTTGAAGGCGGGCGATGAAGTTGTGATCAACGATCTTGATTTCCCTGCTGGAGCAACACCTTGGCTGCAGGAAGGATGCCCTGCAACCGTAAAAGTTTGGCGAAGTCGAAATGGCATCTTGCAATTCGAAGATCTTGTACCACTGCTTGGTACTAAAACACGATTGGTGAATGTATCACTCGTTAGTTTCCTTAATGGTTTTAAAATCTCTGTACCTAATCTTGTAGAGATCGTACGAAAGCATTCACCCACCCTTTTGGCTGTAGATGTTACCCAAGCACTGGGAAGAATCCCCCTGCAACTTCAGGGCGTTGATTTGATAATCAGCAGCACCCACAAGTGGATTCTTGCAAGCCATGGTGGTGGCTTAGTTGGAGTACCTTCAGCCAAAAATAATTCTCTTACTGTTCCCGCAGGTGGTTGGTTCAATCTTGAAGAGCCCTTTGGCGCCAACCGCTTTACCGAAGCTAAAAGTAAACCAGGCGCAGCAAGCTTTGCAGTTGGCATGCCTAATTACCCAGCCATTTATGCGATCCGCGCTGGGCTGCAATACATCCAATCCATAGGCGTTGAAAAAATCGATGCTGCAACACGACCTTTGGTTTTGCATTGCCTCGAAGAGTTGGCAAAATTACCCATCGAACTAATCACTCCGACGAACCCAGAACATGTTGCTGGCATCTTGGCGTTTCGACATCCCAAAGCCGATGTTATTCATGCGCATCTAAAATCCAAAAACATTCATGTGATGGGCAATGCTGGGCGATTGAGAATTGCAATCCATGGCTACAACACGCATAGTAATGTGGAAGTGCTGCTTCAGGAATTAAAAGCCGTGCTAAACCAAGTGGGTTGAAGTTACATAGATCCTTCAGTTTTCTAACCCGGATTTCCTCGATGGCTTATTCTCATGTGATTCGTGGCGAACAATATAACTTCGCAGATCTTAAAGTGCTTTTAGCCAAGGCCAATGAACCCAAATCCGGAGATTTACTTGCAGGCATTGCTGCGAAAAATGAAAGAGAACGCATCGCTGCAAAAATGGCCCTGGCAGATCTACCCCTAAGCGAATTCCTTGCTCACCCAATTCTCGACCCCGATTCTGATGATGTATCTAAAGTAATATTCGACACCCATAACTCCGTTGCGTTCAAACCCATTGCATCACTTACAGTGGGCGAACTACGAGAATACTTATTGCAGGATTTGCCCCAGGGAGCAGAGCTTAAAAACCTTCAACAGGGGCTTACCCCAGAAATGGTAGCAGCAGTCACCAAGCTTCTTGCCAACAAAGAGTTGATTGCAATTGCAGCTAAGATTAAAAACATCGCCCGCTGCAGAAACACCACCGGCATTGCAGGAACCCTAGGCGTTCGCATTCAACCCAACCACCCCACCGATAACACTGCTGGCATTGCAGCTTCCTGCATTGATGGCTTGCTGATGGGGGCGGGCGATGCAGTAATAGGGGTCAACCCTGCGGTAGATTCCATTGATTCTGTTTCCGCAATTTTGAAATCCATCGATCATGTAATCACCTCGCTGAATATTCCAACTCAGGGATGCTGCCTGGCACACATCACTACCCAGTTGGCAGCAATGAAGAAAAACGCTCCTGTCGATCTTTTATTTCAATCCATAGGTGGTACTCAGAAAACCAATGAAAGCTTTGGCATCTCTCTCGCCCTGCTTAACGAAGGCAAAGAGCAAGTGCTAGAACATCACTCATCCAGAAATGTACATTGGTTGGGCAAACAAGCCATGTACTTTGAAACAGGGCAAGGCAGTTCGCTTTCTGCAAATGCGCATCATGGTATTGATCAACTTACCCTCGAGGCCCGGGCCTATGGCTTGGCTCGAACCTTCGATCCTTTTCTTGTAAACAGTGTAGTTGGTTTCATCGGGCCAGAATATCTTTTTGATGAAAGACAGATCATTCGTGCAGGGCTTGAAGATCACTTCATGGGAAAATTGCTGGGCCTTCCAATGGGGGTTGATGTTTGCTTTACCAACCATGCAGAAGCGGATCACAACTCGCTTGATAACCTACTTCTTTTACTCGCTAATGCCGGGGTTAATTACATCATGGGGGTCCCAGCAGGCGATGATATGATGCTAAGTTATCAAACTACGAGCTATCACGATGCAGCCATGGTAAAGTCATTGCTTGATCTTAAAGCTGCACCTGAATTCCAAACATGGCTTGAACACAATGGAATCATGAAAGGCTCTTCGCTTTGTGGCAAAGACCGAGCTTTTACAGTAATGAAAAATATTCTTCCACTTCTCGAAAACACCAAGGATGCTTGATGAACCCCAATGACAACCGTGCTACCGAAGACCAAAAAGATCTTGCCAGGATGGGTTATAAGCAAGAGCTTTTCCGAGGGTTTAGTGCGTTTTCGAACTACGCGCTTTCCTTGTCCATCATTTGTATTCTTGCAGGAGGCATCACCTCTTTTCATGTCGGTTATTGCGCAGCAGGCCCCGCAGCAATTGGAATAGGCTGGCCCGTTGCTTGCTTATTTTCATTCGCAGTAGCAGCAGCCATGGCCCAGATCGCCTCTGCGTTTCCCACCGCAGGCGGCCTCTACCACTGGGGCTCACTTTTAGGTGGCCGGGGTTGGGGATGGGTTACCGCATGGTTCAACCTTGCAGGCATAGTTACCATCCTTGCTGCAATCAATGTGGGCACTTGGAACTTCATTGAAAGCAGCATGTACGGCAGCACAGATCTGGGCGAATTCACTCAGGTGATTGCTGTTTCTGTCATCACTTTTTCTCAACTTGCTATCAATCTTTTTGGCATGCGCATTGTCAACCCCATGACTATCTTCAGTGGCTACTGGATTCTTATAGTAACCGTTGCATTAGTTGTATTAATGCTGATTTTCGGCGGTCCTGTGCATCCCGAAAGACTTTTTCAATTCGAAAACTTTAGCGGCCTTCCCGAGGGCGATAAACAAGTATGGCCCGCAAGCGAATCCATCGCATGGCTGTTTTTCTTGGCTATGCTGCTTCCAGCTTACACCATCATCGGGTTTGATGGCTCCGCTCATGCAGCAGAAGAAACAGTAAACGCAGCATCCGCAGTACCCAAAGCAATCATGCAGGCGGTTTTAATTTCTGGCATCGCAGGCTACATACTACTTGCAGTTGCAATCCTAGTGATTGATGACCCCAGACATATTGCAATGCAGGGTGATCGGGCGTTTGTAACCATCGTAGAACAATCCCTCCCCAAACTTTTACAAGCACCTGCATTCATCGCAATTGTTCTTTCACAATACCTTTGTGGAATGTCGGTAATAACAGCGGCATCGCGCATGGCTTTTGCCTTTGCAAGAGATGGTGGCCTACCTTTTTCAAACTTCTTCAAGAAGGTTTCACCTAAAACTCAAGTACCAACCAACGCTATCTTTTTGGTTTCCATCACCGCCATCCTGTTTACCCTTTATTCGCATCTTTATGACACCATTGCAGCAGCAGCCACCATCCTGCTTTATCTTTCCTACATGCTACCCATCCTTGCAGGGTTTTTTGTGTATGGCAAAAGCTGGAAAAACATGGGCCCTTGGCATCTTGGAATCTGGTTTAAACCAATGGCATTATTGAGTACATTCGCATCTTTTGGGATTGTTTGTATTGGCATCCAACCTCCCAATGAAAAAGCTGGTTATGCTGTGCTTGCACTCACTATCTTTCTCATTGCATTCTGGTTTACAGTAGCAAGGCACCGCTTTCAAGGCCCCCCTATTTCCCTGCAACAAATGCAGGAGAAATAATCATGAACCATGAAGCTGCATTACGAACGATTTGTAAATCCTTAACTCCAGCAAGAGTATTTGCACCTAGAAAAGGCACCGCCCTTTCCACCAAGGATTGGCTTTTACTTCGTGCGGATCATGCCTTCGCCCGCGATGCTGTTTTCGAATCCATCGACCTTGAACGCGATTTCCGTAGCGAACGAATCGACCAAATGGGACTTTTTGAAGTCTCTTCCAAAGCCAATAACAGACATGAATATTTATTAAAACCCGACCTAGGGAGGCAACTAAATTCCCCTGATCGCAATCGCATCCAGCAACAATGCCCCTTTCAACCGCAACTACAAATCATTCTTGCAGATGGGTTATCCCCCGCAGCTTTAAAACATCAGGGACCGCCACTTCTCGACTCCCTTTGGGAACTTGCCCGTAATCAGGGTTGGACTCTGGGCAGGCCTTTCCTTGTTCATCAGGCACGTGTTGGGATTCTTAACGAAATTGGAAATCTACTCGAACCGGAAATCGCAATTCTTCTCGTAGGCGAACGGCCCGGCTTAACTACCGCTAATAGTCTTTCCGCCTACCTTGCTTACAAACCTAATCTTGGCCAGGATGATGCAAACCGCAATTTGATCTCAAACATTCATGCGAACGGGGTGGGAGTCAAGGAAGCCAGCATTCGAATCATGGCACTGGCACAATCAATGAGAAGCGCAAAAACTGGTGGTATCACCATCAAGGAAACTTTGGCGTTAGGAAAAGCACCAAATGATTAAGAAGCGGGAAACGCATCTGCAAGAGAAACCACCAACCGTTTACCCACCGCATCTGCATAGCGTAACAAGGTTTCCATGGTAGGATTAGGGCGCTGGCCTGTTTCCAGTTTTGATAATGCTGATTGATCCATCCCGGTAAGTTCTGTTAAGTCTGAAAGGCTAAGGCCTTTGGCCTCGCGTGCAGATTTGAGTTCAATCATCAATTCTTGTAAATGATTTTGAGACGACATTCTTTGCTGATGCCTTTCAATCAGACTGGGAAATTCTTTAGCTACCCGATCCCGAATACTATTTAATTTAGCGGATTCTTCTGCAGTAAGTTTTTCATTGCGAACGATCCGTTTCATTCTTGTCTCCTTGGAACATCAAATGCTGTTATCGGATAAACCGTGTTTTTATCAATCGCCTCAAAGACTACCATCAAATGTCTGCCAGTTTTTGTTTCTCCAAAAACAACCGGTCTGCCGGTTGATCGACTAATATCTACATCCATTGCATTTAAAAATACTTCTTCAACCTCTTCTTTAGTCACGCCATGTTGTAAGCAATGAAAAACATTACCTTCAGGGTCTTCATCAAGATCCCACAAGATAAATTCAAACAATATTATTTATCCTTAATAACATGGTATTATAATACCAAAAGATTTTTATAAAAGCAATAGCAACACAATAAGCTGGAAAATTCCCCGATCCTAAGTTTTTAGTCGACCTCTCATTTATGGTTTGTTAAGCTTTTAAAATGTTGGCGTGTAACAAGATGCAATTAACTTTATTGAAAGTCATTATGTCTAAATTTTCAGGATTGATTTTCTTCGTTTTTGGTTTAGCACTTTCATGCCATCCAGTTGCAACAGCACAAGAAAAGACACAAGATTCTAAATCCTATTATCCGCTTAAGGTGGGTAACAAGTGGACATATCAAATTGAATCCGATGCAGTACCCAAGGGAAGTTCTAAGCTGATCCATCAAATGGCCAAGATTGATAAGAAGGCTGGTGTATCCTTAGCCCAGTTAGAAATAATAGCCAGGGATAAAGTAACTGCATCCGAATATTTAAGCGTTTCTGAAAAAGGCATTTTTCGCAACAACTATAATGGCGAAGAGATCACCCCGCCCACCTGCATACTTAAATTCCCGATCAAGAAAAATAATACTTGGAAAACCGAATCGATGGGGGGCAAAGAAAAACTCAATGTGACTTGCAAATGTGATGAAGAAGAAATTGAGGTCCCTGCAGGTAAATTCAAAACTGTGAAAGTTGTATCGGATGCAGAAGTGGTTGGCGCTGGCATTATCGTTAGCACCACCTACTGGTTTGCCCAAGGGGTTGGAGTTGTCAAGCAGCATGTTAATATCAACAGCATGCAATTCACCCTATTGCTCGAAAAGTTTGAAGAAGGCAAGTAACCTATAAGGTTACTTTCTAATCAGATTTTTTTCGCAGCGTTCTTAAACCTCTTCGAATGATGTAAGCAGTCTCCTTCGTGGGAGACTCTTTTTCCCAGCGACTACATACATCTTGAACCCAACCCGGTTTAGTTTTGCTTGCATCATTAAGCCAATTGCCCACCGAGTTTCGCACATAAATTGAACCATCGCAGCGCAAAGGTTCGAGCAAAGGTAATCCAAGTTCGGGATTTTCTTTCAATGCTGGAATATGATTGCACCAAACCCCCCTAGGCCTTGTGATCTCGCTTGCAAAACGCCTGATGTTCTCATTCCTATGCAAACTAAAGCCCATTAATAATCGCAAGGATTCTTCAAACTGTGTTATTATTCTTGGCCTAATTGAAAGCCATGCTGCTTCTCTTACACTCATGTTTTTATCTGCAGCTAACGGCTGAATACGATTCAAACTTTCTTGAAGTGAAAGTTCGCTGCGTTTGCCAATCATGAAACAAGCCCAAGAGCGAACAACATCTGAGCGATGCTCTTTAAGCCTTCGAAGGGCATGCTCAAATTGCGCCTTAGTTGGAAACCCCTGAGCTAGCAGCATCCCTAAAACTTCCATCTTCTTAGGCGCAGTTTTGATTTTCAATAAACCAAAAGATTCTTCCAAAGGCTGCAGAAGGAATCTCCAGTTTTCTTTTTGAAATACATTTCGAGCGAGTGATTCTTGATCTACCACCAGCCATTCCGCTAGATTCACGGTTTCGATAAGACCAAGATCAAGCAGGGTACGAACCTCTTTGGGTACTCCCGAAGTTGTGGTTGAACCTTTTCGTTTTAATACATGCTCTGGAATCTGCAATTCAAAATGATCTCTTTGAATGTTTATTTCACCCTAACAGTGATACCACTTTGCATCCCTGGACTTCGATAAATTTTGTGAGTTTGTATCGCGAAATCTGATTCAAGTGCACTGTAGATGTCGCAGAACTTTTGAGGATTACGATCCACCAAAGGGAACCAGGTGGAATGTACCTGCACCATAAGTTTATGGCCTGGCCTGAAAGTATGACAAATATCAGGCATGGTAAAACTCACCTTGGTTGGCTTGTTGGGCTCGAAGGGTTCGGGATTAGAAAAGCTGTTTCGGAACTTGCCCCTGAAAGGTTCACCCCGAATCAACATCTGGTAATTGCCCATGCGAACCCCCGCGGGATTAGGATCAAAATCTGGGTAATCATTCGGGAAAACATCAATCACTTTCACCACCCAATCGGCATCTGTTCCCGTGGTGCTAACCCATAAGTCAACTTTTATAGGCCCCGCAAGAGTTATATCACTCTTTAATTCAGGAGACTGGTAAACAAGTACATCCGGCCTTCGGGCGGCATGGCGTTGATCAGCAACCATGTATTCATAATCCATTTTGGTGGTGATGCGCTCCATGTAAGGCACAGGCTTGGAAGGGTCTGAAATATAAGAATCAAATCCTTCACTGAGGTCTGGTTTGGAAGTGAGGGCACCTTTTTCTTGGAAGAATAACGACAAAGGATTGGAATCTTTCGGTGGCCAAACATCATACTTGCGCCAAACATTTGTGCCTGTTTCAAACACATGGGCCTCGGGCTGCTTCAACGCGGGAATATCTTTCAAATGAAATTCGAAGAAGGGAAGCTCGATGTTTTGCCTAAAGTATTCAGCAGTTTTGGAATTGAAGCGAGCATTGCCCAGCGAATCGCCCGCACCGCGCGACCAACCGCCATGATCCCAAGGCCCCATCACCAAAGTATTATCACATCCGGGGCTTTGCTTTTCGGTGGAATTATAGCATTCGAGCGCCCCAAAAAGATTTTCCGCATCGAACCAACCGCCCACCGTCATCACCGCAGGCTTGATGTTTTTAAGATGAGGTCGTAGGTTCATTGCTTGCCACAAATCATCATAAGTGCCCCGCTTCATCATTTCATTCCAGAAAGAAATACCACCTTTGAGGAACTTCTTATCCGCGTTTGCGAGGGGGCCCATGTCGAGAAAAAACTGGTAGCCATCGGGTGTTTCGTGGTCGTGTGAAACCCTTGCGCCTTTGCGTGTGGGTTCAGGGCGTTCCTTGCCAAACCCCGACATGAAATTAAATGCGTGGGGCAAAAACAAACAGCCATTATGATGAAAATCATCTCCAACGAACCAATCAATCACAGGTGCTTGTGGGCTACAGGCTTTCAAGGCAGGGTGGGCATCGATCATACCCGCAGCAGTATTAAAACCCGGGTAGGAAATACCGGACTGACCAACCCTGCCGTTATGCCCTTTAACATTTTTTAAAAGCCACTCGATGGAATCAAAAGTATCCGTACTTTCATCAAAGTCTTTGGGGCCTTTTTTAGGATTATGGGGTCTGACATTTTGAAAAGTACCTTCCGACATCCAGCGGCCTCTTACATCCTGATACACAAATATATAGCCAGACTTCTGAAAGTAGGTGGAAGGCCCAAGTTTTTCTCGGTAATTATCAATCCCATAGGGAGCAACGCTGTAAGGCGTTCGATTAAGCATGAAAGGGTAAGTTTTAGAATCATCCTTGGGCACATAAACCGAGGTGAATATTTTGATCCCATCGCGCATCGGGATTTGATATTCGTACTTTGTGTAATTTGCCTTCACATGATCACGAAGTTGCTTTGCCTCATCCATAACTGGTGCGCTAGTTTGGCCAGCGCAATTAAACACCAAAAGAATTAATAACGAGCTCATTGCAACTCTTTCAACAAAGTTGGATTAGGAATTACCATCGATCATCTTCTTGTATCAAAGAAAAACATCAAGCTAAAACTAATATTTTAAAAAGAGATAAAACAAAAGAGTTGATCAAATCTGAACATCATTATTGCGACCACGGGTCAAATATCAGGGTGGCTCCGTGTCAGCGGTGCCCTTAACGAGCCAGCCAATCCACAACCTCGGTGGCGTTGTTACCGGGCGGGAACACGGGATAGAAGACCTTCTCGATTACACCAAAAGCTAGGATTAACGTGAGTCTCTTCACCAAAACATGACCATCGACTACAAAAGTCGGGAGGCGTAGTGCGTTCGTAAACAACAAACCCCCGTCACTGAGGACATCGAATGGAAGGTGAAGCCGTTCGACCGCTTCACGCTGGTATTCGGTCGTTTGTGTGCTCAAGCCAAAGATACGGACGCCTAAACGAGTAAGGTTTGCATAATGATCTCGGAAGCCACAGGATTGCGGGGTACAGCCCTTGCCCCCGGTATGGCGTCCCACCCGTCCGGCAGCGGCACACCTGGGCGACCTGTCATCGGATAGCAGTACACCACCACCCGTCCGTCTCGGCTAACCTGATCGAGCCGGATTTCTTGTCCACTGGTTGCCCACAATCCTATCGGCGGGACAACAACGCCGGGCAAGTGGTCGCAAGCCCCGTCATTGACGGGAATCGGTAATCCATCCGGCACTCGTTGTAAATCCATGTCGCCTCCCAAATAGCTCGTAGCAATAAAAATTGAAAATGCTACCCACTCATAATAGGGTTGTCAATCAGATGGGATATGGAAGAAAAGGGGTCAGGTCTCTTTTAAATGACTTACCCCATGCGGGAGTAAGCACGCCTTCATCTAAAAACCCATATATTTTTTACGCTATTCCTAAAGTTAATTGCGCTTTAAAAGCCTGACGGAGAAATCTTTGCAGCCAAGCAGCAAGGTTGTTCCGTCATCATTTCCAGTGATGCAATTCACCTCAGAGTCTAAATGACCAAGGATGTTTGTTTTCAACTTTGTTTTTAAATCGTAGAAGAAGGGCGAGCCTTTCTTGGGAAATACAAAAAGATCGCTTGTACTTTTAGGAGCAAATAAAGTATCAACTGGGCCTTCCGTTTCCATTAAAACTTCCCTCTTGGCAGTGATCAAATCCCAACGGATGATTTTTAAATCAATCGGGGCTCTTAGTGTTTCCATTTGCCCTCCAAATGCAGTAATCGCAATGGTAGCTTCTTTGTTTATGGATAAGGATTTATAAATTTGTTCTGGGCCGTTCATCGTTTGAATTCTTTTTCCTGAAGCTACATCGTATACGCAAATTTTGCCATCGCGTAGGCAGCAAACCATGGTCTTGCCATCTTCAGAAAGATCCATGCGCCAAACTTGTCTGGGCGAACCGAATTGAATGTTTTTTGGGTCGTAGGTGTCCAGAAGTTCAAAGAATTGAATTTGTGTTCCAGATTCCAGATCCCATAATCTTGCGGTGCAATCCCAACTGCACGATATAGCTTTTTTACCATCAGGCAAAAAACACACATTCGGAATGCGATGTTGATGCCCGGTTAACTCTTTAATTTTTGTTCCTTTTACCAAATCCCAAAGGATGATCCGATTGTCAAGATAGTGACCACCCGACAAAGCTTGTTTGCCATCTTTGGAAATTGCTACAGAAATTATATCCGCAGTGTGATCATTAAATATAAACTTGGCTTTTTGATTCTCAAGATCCCAAACAATAACTTGCTTGTCTTTACTTCCGCTAATAGCGATTTTTCCGTCTTCAGATAACGCAGTGCAATAAACTTCTCCCTGATGACCTACAAGGGTTATCTCGTCAAAGGCTGTTTTGTTGGGTTTAATCATAACAGCAATAGAAAACAGGCTTAAGGCTATTAAAGCAACTCCGATCAACGCCCCTAGGAATATAGATCTTCGATTTAATCTTGATGGGGTTTTGGCAGGAGTGGAATTAGCCAGCTTGATCTGACTTATAAATTCATTACAGCTTTCCCACCGTTTTAATGGGTTTTTATCTAGGGCCTTTGCAACCACCCATCTTTGATGAATGGGAATCATGGAAAGATCAGGCTGGCGATTGCAATGCCCTGCCATGATTTCTGCAGCATTGCCTGTAAAGGGCAAAGCACCTCCTTGGATTTGGCAGTAGGTGATTGCAAGGGAATATTGATCCGAGGTTGCGCTCATTTTTTCCTGAAAGAACTCAGGGGGCGAATAGCTAGGGGTCATGCAGCCGCTGTGTTGGTTAGTTTCTTCATCAAGGATGCGTGCGAGTCCGAAGTCGCCAAGTTTTAAAGCACCCCCCACGATTAACATATTTTGTGGCTTGATATCTCGGTGAAGAATGGAAACGGTTTCGCCATCTTCTAGTAAGTGTCTTTTCTGATTGAGAAAATTGAGAGCTTCTGCAGCATCAGTAAACATGGAAAGGATTTCATTTTCGTTAGGCTTGTTTTTGTTTACATATTCAAGGAAATTCATTTCCGCCAGCTCGAAGGCAATCCAAAGATGTTCTTCAATGATCCAGAATCCAAAAATAGATAATAAATGAGGGTGCCTGATTGATTTGAAAAGATTGAGGGAACGGATTTCAACAATGTCGAGTCCGTTGGCCATGGGGATGATTTTCATTGCGAGGGAAACATCGCCTGGCCCCTTAGCTTCCCAAACTTCACCAAAGCTTCCTTTGCCGATTTTTTTGATCAGCCGATATCCTGAAACGGGTGAATCGCCCTTGGTAATCGAACTGGGAATTAGGGTTTCTTTATCTGGGAAAGTTTCGCCAGTTGATTCGGAATTTGTCGTAAGAAGCCAATCCATTCTCTGAAGTTTTAGAATAGCCTTTGGTAATTGATCCTTGAGGTTGGGGTAGGATTGTAAAAAAGATTCCAGAGAAATATCTTTTTGTAATGCTCGTTGTTCTTCATATTTAAATAAAGCTTCTTCGAGTTCCGGGCTTATTTCGTATCGGGAAGCATCCATTTATTTATCACCATATTCTGGGTTTGAGAATGGCACTCAAGGTGATCCAAAAACAATCAATTCATTCATGATAGTATCTGAAATTATAACTTAAGCTAAAAAGAATATGGAGTAATAAATAATCTTCTTAAATATTTTAAAACCTGCAGAGAAGAAGCATGTGCAATCAACTATACCTTCAATTGCCGTAACCTGAGAGCCAAAATTTATTCTTAGTTTAGCCACACTGCCGAAAAAGAGACCTGACCCCTTTTACTCTTTTTGAGCGAAGGAAAAGAGACAAACCCACCCAAGGTAATCGGTGTGCGGGCTACTTTTTCATTTTCCCCTTGGATGCGTCAGCCTCGGGCTTCGTGAGTTCGCGCATCGGGTTGGTAGGCTTCTCATCCTTATAAAGCTGGAGCTTCGTTTTCACCGCACGGCGCGGCCAGAAATTGTTCTCTACTTCTGTATCCATCAACTCATGCCGAGGATCAAAAGTGATCGCCTTAATTTCCTTAACCGTAAGATGAACCTTTGAAGCTCTCTCTGTATTGAAGCGCCAAATCTCGGCAGGGATCTGCAGCTCCTCGCTAGTCCCATCGGTGTATTCAAGTTTTAATGGGACCGGTGTAATCAAGCCTCCTACATTGCTGAGCTCGATCACATAGATATTGTGCTTCGTCTGCAACAGCTTGGGATCGATCTTGGCATCCTCGAGTTCCTTGATCAGTGCCTCGTGTTTCTTCTTATCGCTTGGCAGCACCGTAGCCTCATCATAACCATCGTAGAAATCCTTCAGCTCGGGGAAGCGATCAACGCGCTTGGGTAGTGCGGCATTGCGCTCCTTGGTCAGCGTCTTGGGCTGGGCCTCGCGTTCAGCCTTGGCCTTGGGCTTCTCGATCGCAGGATCGCGGGAATCAAGCTGAAGCCAATGGACTTCATCAACCGCAATATCAACATGGTCTACACCGTAAAACCAACTACGCCAGAACCAGTCGAGATCCACGCCGCTGGCATCTTCCATCGTGCGGAAGAAGTCGGCCGGGGTAGGGCGCTTGAACATCCATCGCTTGGCATAAATCTTAAAAGCATGATCGAAAGCCTCACGGCCCAAGATATTCTCACGGAGAATATTAAGGGCGACAGTCGGTTGACCGTAGGAGTTGTGCCCAAGGTCGGCGATGGATTCCGAATTGGTCATCACCGGTACGCGATCTTTCTGCTTCATGTAATCGATCATCCCGCGGTTGTTGCGGTTGGGCTTCCAGTTTGCCTCCCATTCCTCTTGAGCGAGGAATTCCAAGAACGAGTTGAGGCCCTCGTCCATCCATGTCCACTGGCGTTCATCGCTGTTGACGATCATGGGGAAATAATTGTGGCCGACTTCATGGATGACAACACCTATCAGGGCATACTTCGTGCGTTCGGGATAGGTGCCATCTTTCTCGGGGCGTGGCCCGTTGAAGCAGATCATCGGGTATTCCATTCCGCCGATGGGGCCATTCACCGACCAAGCTACCGGATAGGGATAATCAAAAGTGTAACGAGAATAAACCTCAAGCGTATGGGCGATGGCGTGGGTGGAATACTTGTCCCAAAGCGGCATCCCTTCCTTGGGGTAGAGTGACATCGCCATCACCGGCTTGCCCTTTACTTCCATGCCTGCTACGGCCATGGCATCCCATACAAACTTGCGTGAGCTGGCAAAGGCGAAGTCGCGAACATTCTCGGCCTGAAAGACCCAAGTCTTCTTACCATTGGGCTTGCCCTTTTCTGCTGCCTTGGCTTCTTCTGGCGTGACTACGAAAACGGGCTTCTTGGTTTCTTTCTGTGCCTGAAGTAGTCGTTCACGCTGAGTCGCATTAAGTACCTCTTCCTCATTTTTAAGGGAACCCGTTGCAGCAACGATATGATCATCGGGCACGGTCAGCGAGACTTTATAATCACCGAACTCGAGGGTGAACTCGCCGGTGCCAAGAAACTGCTTGTTGATCCAGCCACCGTAATCGGTGTATGCAGCCATGCGCGGGAACCACTGTGCGATAGTGTAAATAGAGTTGCCATCTTCTTTAAAGAACTCGTACCCAGTTCGAGCCATAATGCGTTTGGCATCGTTGATGGGAAAGTTCCAAGCGATCTTAAATACGAAATCAGAACCAGGCTTAAGCGGCTTAGGAAGATCGAGACGCATCATCGTCTTGACAATCGTATGAGGGATACCGCGGCCTTCTGCATCCGTTAGTTTAGTGACCTTAAGTTCGCCGTCATAAGTTTCATAGGCTAGCAAGCGATCGAGTGCGGTGTAGCTAAACTTTTTTAGATCGACGCCACGCTTAGCGTTGGGAACCATCCGCGAATCAGCGTTTCGGGATAAATAATTTTGGTCGAGCTGAACCCAAAGATAGTCAAGCGTATCGGGCGAGGCGTTATGGTAGGTAACGGTGGAATCGGCGGTAAGGGTGCGCTTATCGTCATCGAGTTCTACGCGGATATCGTAGTCAGCGCGGTTCTGCCAGTAGGCTGCACCGGGGGCGCCAGTGGCTAGGCGCTGTTGAGAGGGCGCTGGTAGGAGGGATTCCAACTGCTGGAACTTCTGCACGGGGCTACCGAGCTTAGCTTCCTGCGCCATTACTAACAACGCGCTCACCAAACCCAACAACATGACTAAGCCAAATATTCTTTTCATTTCTCACCTCAAAGCTAAAGCTAAACCGTAGTGTCTTAACTTTAGAGCAACGCGTTCCCGGAGTCTATTTTAATCCACCCTGCCAGCTCCAGCCACGCGGTTCCGGATGGGCAAGAAAGCAGAAGACTAGCCACGGATTAACACGGAATTTCACGGAAATAAGACAGAAGCAGAACCAGAAAATTAGCCATGGAAGGTTGAACAAAAGGGGTCAGGTCTCTTTTTAAGCACTTACCATCATCTATTCTTGGTTCAGACTCACTGCCGAAAAAGAGACCTGACCCCTTTTGTTCTTCAGAGCCCTTAGGTGCAAGACCTAAAGGTTCAAATAGAGGAGTTGCAGTGGGGCTTCCCCATCGCAACTCCTCTGTCTTAAACAAGCTCCATATCAATCAATTGGAAGTAAAAGTGGTGGAGGATAGAAACCCGGGCTAGCGAAGCGAAGGGCCCTTTTCCCGGAGGGAAGAGGGTTGGGAGTTGGGGGAATAAAAAGAAAAAGGTGGAGGGACGGCACCAGCGGATTGACATCCGCCGCTCAATAAGACAAAAGTTGCAACGCAGTGGGATTGGAAGATATGGGTGCGGAATTTATTGCAATCATTCGCGGCCGAAGGCGGATTCTTCCATAGGTATGGTGATAAAGGGCCAACTGGCTGGATAATACCGGACAATCTTCGTTGGGCGAAAGCCATCAAGAAGCATGCCGCATTCAAGTTGTATTTGCACTCCACTGCATCCGGGAACCACAGGCACTTTGTTGAATTTCAGAATGTTGCCGCCTTTACGATCATTTGTTGGGTCGTAGGTCATTAGTGATTCCCGCGCAACAGCCATCGTACCCTTCGGTGCAAGATCATCTTTTGCACCACCCTTGCCAAATAAGGTAGCTGGCCAGCCAATTGGCTCTGGATTGATCTTCGTTAAATCGTTGAATAGGGTAGGATCAACACCATCGAAAAAGGTGAAGGTAACAAGCTGTTTCTTATCATCAACAGCGTCCACCCAAGCCGGCAAGCCGCGTTCCTTAATATGCTGACGATGACTCTCCATCTGATAATTAGTAACCAATTTTCGGCTGACATCATCGAGATAGATTTCGGTGATTCGGCCTGGCCCATACTGGCCAACCCAAGTGAGATTAAACTGCACCAACTGATCCTTCGCTAATGATTCAAGCGTTCCAATCCCGCGCTCTTGGTAGACTCGGGTGCGGCCGAAGAAATCAAACGACTTCGATCCACCGACTGGTTTCCCAACTTGCATAAGTGTTGCGAGAAGTTTCTTTTTTTCGAGGTTAACACTATCAATTTTCCAGACCTGCTTCTGCCTCATGCGATAGCTGAAATCATCTTCCACACGGATGCAGCGTCGAAACGCTGATTCTGGTGAAATGCGATCATGGAACACCGCGATAGGGGGGCGGTCATCAGCTTCACCCTTTAGATAGCACCATGTATGAAGATGCGTGCCCAATGGGATATCGCACAATGCTGCCGGCGCACCGTGATAATAAATCGACCCATAAGGCAACATATCTAAAGGCAATGGCAGATCCCATACACCGCGATCTTGCGAATCATTGCGATCAACACGAATCACCAACTGGCGCTCTGGATGATCAATCTTTATGAGTTCACCTTGGATGTAATGCGCAGAACCTTCCGGAGGAAACTGCCCACTAACGAGCTTGAACCAAGGCAGTTTTTTATTCGTACCATCATCGGTTCGATATTGTGGTTCTGCAGCCATGGCGGTCATCAATGAACTGCTAACCGCAACTGAAATTAGTAATGTGAATAATTTTCGCATGGTCTAAGCCACCACTTCCGAAAGAACGCCTGTGCTGTCTTGGAACTTTTCTGTTTTCACGCCACATCGTTGCAAGATAGTCAGCAACAAATTGCTTAATCGTGCTTTGTCATCCACCGGGCGGCCACATATTTTGTAATGTTCATTAGCTTCTGCGACATTATATTTACCAATCTTCGGCAGGTTGAAATCGATGTGCTTTCCATGCTTCACGCCGAGTTTTTTGCCCCCTGCATAAAGAATCGGGAGATTCGCATTCCCATGGCTATGGCCATACGACATACCGCTTCCCCATAGCACCTGTGTAGTATCCAACAGGTTGCCATCCTCTGCTTGATGCGCTTTTAGTTGGTCAAGAAAGTAGCTTAACTGTTCGACATGGAATGTATCGGTTTGAGTCAGCCGGCGAAGTTGCTCTGGGTCGCCGTTATGGTGCGAAAGTCCGTGACGGGTTTGCGAGATGCCGATATCAGGAATGGCCCCGCCGTTGGCTTCGCTGCCAATCATGCAAGTGATCACGCGAGTGGTATCGGTACGAAGCGCAAGCACCATCAAGTCATAGAAAACACGGTGATATTCGCGGACCTGATCATGATTCATCTGACGGGTGAATCGACCTGATACGGAATTATCGAGCTTGGGTCGTGGCACATCGAGCCAGGTTTCAGCTTTTTTGGTTCGCAGTTCTACCTGACGCACCGCAGTTAGGTACTCATCCAACTTATTACGATCTTCCGTTCCAAGATTGCTGTTCACGCTTTGAGCATCCCCCAACACGGCATCGAGAATACTGCCCCGCTGATTCAAGCGACGGCGAACTGCGTTCTTCCCGCCTGGTTGCTCACCAAACATACGCTCAAAAATCGTTTTCACATTACGCTCGGATGGGATTTGAATTCCATCGCGGGACCATGCCAACGAAAATCCGTCAATGGCCATTTCGAGAGATGGGAAGCGGGTAGATTCGCCTTGCACCTCTGCAATTAATTGGTCTGCGGAAACGGTATTTCGAAAAGCTCCGCCATTACTGGGAACATTCGCACCTGTCAGCCAAACCTGATCGCAATTGTGAGCCTTGCCAATGACCAAGGGATGGTGCAACCCGCTGATGGGGGTGACTTCGTTGCGGTGACGCTCCAAAGATTTTAGCGGAGCCGTAAGTTCATAATCAGCGCCCGCCTTTTCGATCTGCCAACTCAGTGTATTGACACCATTAGGAATATAAAGAAAGACGCTGCGTTTTGGGGAGGTCGCCTTAGGAAGCTCTGAAGCACCATGGCTGGGCAAACGCATACAATCCAACATTGGTAGGGCAATGCTTGCACCTATACCACGCAGGAGATGACGGCGACTAAGGAGCCATTTATTTGTTAGAATATTCATGTCATTTCCTGTTGGTTAACGTTGTTGAAATAGATCCGAGAGCACAAACGCCTCGAGAATGTCTGCGACACGGTAATCCTTTTCACGACCCTTGTTGGCGATCTCTTTCAATTTTTCCCTATCATCAACCGTCATGGTCCTGCGCATCCCATAAACCGCAAGCTTTTCAACAAATGTATGATTGAAGGAGTCGAGATCTGCCATCAATAGTTGCTTAAACTCTTTAGCGTTGGCAAAGGTTCGCCCATCGGGCAATACGCCTGATGCATTCACTAGCGGATCATCTCCGGTTCCTTCTACTTTTTCGTGAGTGCGCCATTCACCAATGGCATTGTAATTATCAAAGGCCATACCCAGTGGATCAATGTTCCTATGGCATGAAGCACACCTAGCATCATGAACATGTGCAGCCAGCTTCATGCGAATTGTTGCTTTCGGAGCAGTAAGCGGGTTTGGCTGAATAGGGTCTACATTCGCTGGTGGCGGGGGTGGTGATTTACCAAGAATCGATTCCGATAACCAAACACCGCGATGAACCGGGCGATGTCGTGTACCATCCGAGGTAAGCGAAAGAATCGATGCCTGAGTAAGTAAACCACCGCGCTTATCTTCGGGTTTTAGCGAAACTCGCTGGAAGTCATCTGTGGAGACAGGGGGCAGGCCATAGAACTCAGCCAGGCGAGGATTCACCATCGTCCAGTCAGAGTCGATAAATTCACGCAGAGTTAAACGCTGCTTCAACACCTGACTAAAAAATGCGAGTGGTTCTTCGATGATACTTTTCTCGAGATGGCGATCGTAATTAGGATAGATTTTTTTATCGGGCGCAAACATACCGACCTTGCGCAATCGCAGCCATTGCGTCGGGAACGATTTCGTAAAGCGTTGCGATCTAGGATCGGCCAACAATCGTGCCAGTTGTTTTTGTAATTCATCCTTATTGTGCAACTTGCCTTCTTGCGCTACTTTCAGAAGTTCATCATCTGGCATGGTGCTCCACACGAGATAGGACAATCGCGATGCGAGTTCCCAGTCGTTCAAGGTATGCCGCTCTGCGCTCTGATCGCCTTCTGCCATAAAGAGAAAACTTTTCGAGCAGAGGATTGCGGTCATCGCTGATTTAGTAGCATCGACAAACTTTGCACCTGCGGCGATTTCTCCCTCAACAATCTTCATGTAGGTTTGTAATTCGCCTTCTTTTAGAGGTCGTCGAAACGCTCGTTTTGCCATGGCCTCGAGTCCAGCACGAGCTTGATCCATGTTCCCCGGCGTCTTTGCCATGTAGTCGTCACGCCTACGTTGCTCTTCCTCGGTCACAATGGGGCCCCGCATTGAAATCGAATCTAGGATAAGAATGGGAACCCTCGGCAGGCCCTGTTGATCAACAATCTTCATCTGCCAGGGTGCGAGTGGATCTGCAGTGGTGACAAACGGAATCCTACTATCCGAATTGTTTCGAGGATGTCGTGGCCCCGCAGCGATGTTGATCACATGAATTTCAGGGGGACGCACGAAATGGGTTCGAAAGGTGACGGTAATCGGCTTATCTTCAGGGGCTATGATATCCCGCTCAAACAGGATCCGATCAAGCTTGTGTTCGTACACCTGCATGCGTGGCGGCCTTTGATCCTCTGGTTTTAATCCAACTACCTTATAGCTGATTTCATAAATACCAGCTCCGGGGAATGCGCGATCAGGGGAACCATGGAAGGGGCTTGAGGCACGAAAAAGTTCACCAGCAGTGGTAAGCGGAAAACGCACCTTATCGAGCTGGCCGGCTTTTTCCAGACGCTCGTAGTGAGGCTGCCTGGGCCCTACGGTGGCAGCCCGAGTGCTTAAGTCACGATACTCAACCTTCTTATCGGGATAGGCTTCAGCAAGCACGGCTTCTGCCGCAGTCATGTATTTTTCAATGTGCGTTGGAGAAAGAGTGAGGACCGAACCTAATCGCTCGAAGCCATTCCATTCGGGGTCTTCAAGTAAACCGCCTGGATCTGCTGCATCGTATTCAACGCCAATCAGATCTCGCACGGAGTTGACATACTCTTCACGCGTTAAGCGGTGATACGAAACGCGAGCCCGTTTAGCCAAGCGAGCGGCTTCGCCCTCTTTAATGCGTGCTGAAAGCCACTGAATGACCTTTGCGCTTTCGTCTGCTGTTGGGCGCTTCTTAACCTCTTTGGGCGGCATCTCGCCCGAACTAATACGCTCAATAACTTCGGCCCAATGGGAAGCATCTTTCATCCCTACTTCGGGCGATAAGCGGTCAATCCGAAAATCCCCCTCTTGCTTCTCTGCGTTATGGCAACGGATACAATACGTTTTAAGATAAGGCTGAATCTCCTTTTCGAAAGAGGATTGAGCAGAGGCAATCTCCGGGTTAAGGAGCAAACACATTAGTATGAAAACTATAAAGCGGTTAATCATGTTGGTAGCTACGGAAACACAAGGAATGAATTAGCAGACTGTATATCGTATCCCGAAGCAAATCGAAGCTATTGCGGGGATGATCCGATGAATAATTGTACCTATTAATATTGGAAACTACAAACTCAAATTGAAGCCTTTAGCTAGTTTGGAGTCTAAATAGTAAGGAATGATAAAACAAAAAAGCCTGAAGGAGTTTATCCCTCAGGCTTTCGTTGATCGTTACCGACAAATACACATTACACCTTGATGATATCCTTAACGGTCATGCCGCTTGGAATCATAGGCAATACATGTTCCTGATGAGGAGTCATCACATCAAGGAGGTAAGGGCCTTTCGATTCAATCATTTCGATAAGGGCTTCATCAAGATCTTTTGGATCGGTGATGCGCCTAGTAGCTACTCGGAAACCCTTGGCAATGGTTACAAAGTCAGGGTAGGGGGGCTGATCAAACCCAGCGCCCAAATAAGTATGGCCACGATTACTTTCGAAGAAGCGATCTTCCCACTGAACCACCATGCCGAGGTGCTGATTGTTGAGCAGCAACACTTTGACAGGAAGCTTTTCGGTAAAGCAAGTTGCAAGTTCCTGAACATTCATTAGGAAGCTACCATCGCCATCGACATCGATAACGGTCTTAAGAGGATTGGCAGCCTGCGCACCCATTGCAGAAGGCAAACCGAAGCCCATAGAGCCAAGGCCTCCGCTGGTAACCCAGGTTCGAGGAGAATTAAACTTGAAGAACTGGGCAGCAAACATCTGATGCTGGCCAACACCCGTGGTAACAATAGTATCATCAAGCATGTTGCGTTCTTTAAGAAG
>Ga0209296_1000725_pt1 | contig 28097 bp, 61 predicted proteins | sample S_130206_EF_Meta_FD_187319 | JGI IMG/M metagenome (GOLD analysis project Ga0209296, IMG submission 187319) | Freshwater microbial communities from Lake Simoncouche, Canada to study carbon cycling - S_130206_EF_MetaG (SPAdes) (version 2) | ecosystem: Environmental > Aquatic > Freshwater > Lake ... | reverse complement strand
ATAGAAAAAATAAAAAGTATTTAGAAATCCTCAAAAACGAAAAGCTTATTTTAGAACAAGCATTAGAAGGATTGTTAAAGTCTTATTCTGGTCAATAAAGATAATGAAACGCAATCTAATGAGTGAACTAATTAAATGAAAACCAAGAAGGAATTAGAAGAAAAATGGACCGATGTTATAAATGGAAGAATGGGAGACATTACTAAAGCAATTATTCTCGAATCAGAAGAAAGATGGGAAGATGTTATGAATACCAAGACAAAACGCAATCTTATGGATGAACTAACAGAAGGTATTGATGCTTTAGCTGAACGGAGAAAGATGGAACGAGATAGACTAGACGAGAGATTGGGTAAGAATCGAGAGCGTGTGAATCAAGAAGAACTTTTTGCTCCACATATGGATGAAGAACAATACATTAACGTAACTGATCAACTGACAGATTATGATCGTACCATTGATAAGCTGTTTGGTGATATTCAAAAGCTCAAAGATGTGAGAGACAAGATGATAAAAGAATCTCAAGAGATTGAACAGATCTTGGGTAAAGCATTAGGTTATCCTCGGTATAAGGACGATCCAAAGAACTTTCCTAATGCTACAGAAGCTGATGGGGTTTGTGTTGCTCCTAACACTGCTGCATCATTGGCAATGGAAGCGGCAGATAGGATTAGAGATTTGCACGATAATCTAATGGATTACATTAATGTGAATTGATTATGATTCCAGAAGAAGATAAAAGATACTCACTTAGATACGAGTTCAGTGGTAAAACATATGAAGATGTTGGAACTTTTGTAGCCACTGTTCTTACTCCTCATTATTTTGATGTTGATTGTGTTGAGTACAAATTCAAGGTTGATGGCGGACACATTGTGGTGAAAGAAAATGAAATCATCAGACGAATTGTTACTACAGAAGAAGCACTGGCTCAGTATCATTGGTTGAAAGCAAATGTAAAAAATTATCAGGGTTCGATCTTGATGTTCCTCTATGCTGTGCCTATTATAATAGCATGAACACACTCGATATCTACATTTCGTTTTCAGCTGAAAGCGAGTGGTCTTTTAATAAGCTCCGTAAACATTTTGATTGTGTAGAAGCAATTGAAGAAGCTTTTAGAATTGAGTTCTCTTGCGGAGACGGCAAGTTTGCTAGTGACTTTTTTGAATTCTCAGAATTAGGAGATTCCTTAGTAGCAACTGTTACAGATGAAGAGTTGTTAAAATATGATGGTCAGGTATGTTTAGAAACACCTCCTCGTTTACTTCCAATTAAAATGTCGATGGTTAAAGAACAGATGATACCTAATAAAGATTACCGGTTTACTATAAAATATTTTCCTAAGTTCGAAGAAGAAGTTTATTATATCAATCGTAAAGAACGTGGACGCAAACGAGTACAATAATATGAGAATTAATCAAGAAGAATTGTTTAAGCTTTACATGGAAGAAGTTGAGCATATTGCTGAAGTGTGTGACTGGGTAACTCATTTTGGTCCAAAAGAGATTGTTACTATGATTGCTAATATTATAGAAAATAATCCGAGTGTAGTTGAAAACCCTCTTTACGATGAACTTGTTTTAGAGAACACTCGTCTAAAAGAACAAAATGTAAAATTAAGTAAGCGTCATCCTACTACCGAAGAAGCCCTAACTCAGTATCATTGGTTGAAAGCAAATAGTAAAAGGAACAAATGAGAACAGATTACCCAAAAGACTATAAAGGACCAAAAGCTGGGGTTTCAGATAACCAAGAATGGTTAGAAGTAACAGAATTTCAAGCATATAAATATATGGTTTTTGGAACATGGAAATTCTCAGATTTTGATTGTTGGTTGGGTGCTATGAAGGATTGGCATTATAATAGAGGTTGTGATGATACCTTAACTGCTTTCAAAGAAGCTCATAAAATTCAAGGAATCTGTTGAAGTTCCCGTTACTGGTCGCTATTATAGATATATGAAGATTGATAGAGAAACGGTATACAAACTTTATATGAAAGAAGTAGAGAATATTGCCGAAGAATGTGATTGGAAAACACACTTCGGCCCACAAGAAATTGTTAGTATCATTGCTAACATTTTAGAGAACAATACTTTTTTAGTAGATAATAATTAAGAATACACCTATGGGATTAGACATGTACCTAGAGGCCGAACAATACGTTTCGGATCATGACGAAAAAGATCAGCCTTTGCTTGAGGCTATTAAAGAAAATGCACCACTAGGTCTCGGTGATTTTCGTCCTAAGAATGTAACCTTTGAGATTGCTTATTGGCGTAAGGCTAATGCTATCCACAATTGGTTTGTAACAAATGTCCAGGAGGGTAAAGACGAATGCCAGAAGTCTTATGTGTCTTTGGATCACCTAACAAAGCTTCGCGATGTGTGTGTTAAGGTTCTAGAAGATATTAGTTTGGCTCCTACTCTTTTACCTTCTCAGAAAGGTTTCTTTTTTGGCTCTTATGAGTATGATGAGTACTATGAACGGGATCTTCAGAAGACCGTAGAGAAGCTAGATAAGATTCTAAAGAGTCCAGACGCTAAGAAATGGTGGATTACCTATCAAGCATCTTGGTAATATTTATTAATATGAAAATTTTTAATACTACAGACAATCCAACTTTCAGATATATTATATTCTTCTTGGGATTCATTATTGCTTCCTTTTTAGGGTCTATCTCAGCATTGCTTTTATTTGCAATACTGTTTATGAAGCAATGAAATATCTAGAAAATCTAATCAGGGACGCGGAGATTGCTCTTAAAACAAAACCCACCTCTGAAGAGGTTATTACAAACCTATGCAGTATTAACTCATTAAATATTACTGCCGGGATCTATACCATCGAAGAAGTTAATGGCAACAAAATTAATACCTATAATAAATTTATAGCCTTCAAACAAAAACAACTTGTTGCTATGCCTAAGCTTAATCTTCCGAGTGATGTATTATATGTAGGATCCTCTAGAAAAAATCTTAAGAATAGACTCTTGCAACATGCAGGGCTTGGTTATCGAAAGACTTATGCCTTACATCTTAAAGAATGGTTCTCTGGAGAATTAAAAATTACTGTTAAGAATTACAATGTATCAGATTCAGTTCTTCAATTAATAGAAGATGCTATAGCTTTTGAACTCTTACCAGCCTTTGGTAAAAGAGGTTCTTCCTAAGTATTATATAATATGTTAGAACATGTAGGATCTTTCTTATCAGTATTTGTCACCAACATATTATATACCTATTACATTAAAGCAGTTAATAGAGACAAACATCTATTAGCTGCTGTGTGGTCTTCTGGTATTAGTTTAATAGCCAGCACCACTGTTCTCTTTTATGTAGATAATCACTGGACTTTAATCTCCGTGGGCTTGGGGGCTTTCTTTGGAACTCTTGTGGGTATGAAGGTAAAGGGAAGTAATGAGTCTCCAGATAAATAATACAAATGAAGTCCTTCTCTCAATACATTAAAGAAAACCACGAATCTGTAGAAATTGTTGTTTCAGATCCAATGGAAGATCTTAAGGTTGCTTATTGTATGATGCTTAAAGGATTTGTACCAGATGATAAGATGGAAGCCTTTGCCGATATTCTTTGTGTTATAGCACAAAAACACCTAGGAAACACTTCTCCTCATAAGGAGAAGCATCTTCCGAGTCCGGAAGATATAGCAAAGATTGCTAACAAAGAACCAAGTAATGAATTTCCTTTCTTATCTAAACCCTGGCCAAAAACAGATGGCACAGAGTTTTAATTATATGTATTGAGTATACTTCACTTGAGCAGTTAATTCATTTACATTAGTTTGAAAAAGAGTTGCCTCATTTAGATTACCCATCAATGAAACATCTAAAGTCATTGTATTAAAGATTGGAATATAAACATCTTGAGTTGTTTTCTTTAAATTAATAGTATCACCGGTATAGTTTAATATAGTTACATTACGAGCTTCTTGATTGGGAAGAACTATTTCTATTGATGGCGGTAATATTATATTTAATATACCCCAATCTTTAACTAAGTTACTAGACCCGGGAATGGGTTCATTCACTACATAAGCACTAACAACATTAGATACGGTAACTGGTTCCAATAAAACCGCACTAACAGACCCAGCGAGAGTAACTAAATCATTAACTATATAAGCACTAACAACATTAGATATGGTAATAGGATTCAGCACTGTAGCACTTATAGAATCCATTAGCAATGCACTAACAACATTAGATACGGTAACTGGTTCTAATAGAACAGCACTGATCATATTCATTACGTTAGCACTTACAGCTGTCATTAACACAGCACTCACTGTATTGGTAACAGTGGTCTTAACTGAATTAGTAACGGAAGAAACTGTGACAGTTGTAACTGGGTTAGTTACATAAACATTCAATCCAGAAGTTGCCGCATTCACTAATGCATATCGATTTAAAGGATCTCCTATAGAGATATTATCATATTTACTACTCAAGGGTTGGGTCTTAACAGAAAGAGAATGGAGTCCTTGCCAAGTATTAATAACATCAGCGTTAAGATTAGTGTCTGGATCTCCTAAGGCCACAATACCTATTTTGGCATTACTATCTTTAAGACTGACAGCTATGTCATCTAGATTGGTTATATAAGAGGCCTGAGCATACAAAGGCCTGTCGGCATTAGAGGTTACAGTTATCCAGGAATTGTTATAACCTATATTACTATTATCTGGTTTAGAGGATACAGAATTATAAAGCGTGTAATTGCCAGATATCATATGATAATATTTAGTCTATGAGTGTCAAAGAGGTTTTTGCTTTTAATAGACAGGAGACTCAAACCATAAATAGATAAATATATGAGTGATATATCCAACTTAGCCAAGTATCATTCTCATACAGAAGCAACAATTCCTACATTCTCAGAGTATCTTGAAGAGAAAAAAAAGAGAATGAAGAATACTTGTTGGGATGGTTATAAACCAATAGGCACTAAGGCCAAGAATGGTAAACAAGTGCCCAACTGTGTACCTGAAAGTGTAGTAGAAGAAGCATTAGACAATCCTTATCCATATAAATGGTCTGAGAAGGATGGTGGTTTTATTTTCTTTCCAGATCTTAACAATCAAAGTATTCTATATACAGTAATGACATTAGAGGATCCGGATTATCCTCAGAGATTAAATATCTTATTTCATTATACAGATGAAAATAAAAATATTCAAGGTACTACAGACATGACTGGCACCGGCAATGCCTTTAGAATTATGGCCACTGTCATAAAGATTGTTAATAACTACATTGACAGTTATGGACCTAACAAATATAACATTATAGAGTTCACTGCTAAATTAACAGATCATGGTAAGGTTTCATTGTATAAAAGATTAGCACAGCAACTAAAAAACAAACTAGGACCAAATTGGGAATTGGATACTTTCAGGAACAGTTATCAGGTGGCTTTTGAATTGAGCAGATCCTCCGTGTAGTTCCCCCCCACCATCCTGTAAGATTATTACAAGATGAAAACAATCAAGGTCGGAAACAAAGCATACGCAAAGTCTATGCAGTTCGGGAATCGCCAGCTCCAAGTTGTGGCTAAGAGTCGCAAGACCTATTCCCGCAAATCTAAACACAAGGAGCAGCTCTAAGAACTTGCAGTTCCCCACAACATCATCTAAGATATATACATGATGAAAACAGTTATTACACAGACTCGCGAAGTTAACAAATCCGGCCGTTCCAAGATGGGTCGTAGTATTATCTATGTCGAATCTCCGTTGGATGCCATTGCAGACAAGTTTGCCAGTGATCACGGGGTCTTTGGTCTACCATTCAAAAGTAAGACCTGGGGCAAAGTTTGTCTGCAAGTTAACAAGACTCACATTGTGGAATTGAAGAAGTTGTTCCCCGAGGCTTTGGAGATTAAGTTCTCCAAGACTGCGGGTTGTAAATGTGGCTGCTCTCAAGGTTATATCATGAAACACGAACCAAATCAGTGGGGCAAGAATTTTTGGGTTGATATCGAAGCCTCTGATATAGAGATTGCTCAGGTCCATAATAGTATCAATTGTCTCCGATTTCAACTTGGATTGAAGAAAGAGATCAAGGAGCACCAGACCGTTACTGCTTGAGGTTCCCCTCAGCATCCGGTAAGATTATTACATGATGAAACAAGAAGACGTTATCGCCGCTTTGCAGAACAAGCTCGCAACAGATGAGGCATGGGCGATCCGCGCCTTGGTTCGTATCGCCAAGGAGCAGACCAATGAGGAACAGGTTGAAGACCGGACTAAGAACCACAATGGGGTTGGGTTCCGCGTGTGTGATGCTTTCATCCTCACTCGTATGGCGAAAGCCTTCGAGCAGTACGGAAGACTTACTCCAAAGCAGCTCGCCCTTGTAATGAAAAAGGTCCCTGTGTATGCACGGCAGCTGGTCCGTCTAACCGGTGTAGAACCGATCCGCAAAGCTCTCAGCAAGTAAGTGTTGTAGTTCCTCATAACAACCTCTAAGATATATACATGATGGATTCCAAACAATACGACGCAGCACTCCTCCGCCTCTTCACCCTCAGCAACGATTACATCGTTCCGGACTCTAAAGAGGACCGAGAGTTCCGGGAATTGTCTGAGCAGGTTGAAGCCTATCAAGACTCCCATAACCAGGAAAGTCAAGACGAATACGAGGCCCGTTGCCTCCAGCAGGAGATGGATTCCTTCGAGGACCGTTTCCTCGCTTCCATGGATCGATAAGCGTTAAAACTTATCACGTTTGGATATATTATCCTTTGCCCACAGCGGCTGGAGGTTGGTATAATGATTGGCTTTTTTAACCTCTTCTGGATTTGATAAGTCAAAGCTAGATAGTGGTTTGATGTGATCGATGTGCCAAGTGTATAAACCATAATTGTTCCAAGACATGCCTTCTTTGAATTGTGATTCTATATGTTTAACTACTTCTTTTAAAGGACATCCGAAGGTTTCTTTTGTTCTAACAGTTTTACCAGTAGCAGTTTTCTTCAAGGCATCTTGAGTCCTATTTCGGAGATTGCATAACAACCTATAAGCCGGATCATTTGCTTTACGTTGTTTTTGATATTCATTACGATATTGTGGATTATTTGAATGCCACTTAATCATATTTGCTTTTACTCTCGGTTTGATTACATCCTTGTTATTTTTATAGTATTTTTTCAAATAAACAGATAGGTATTCTTTTCTGGAAATATATCTACAAGGTTTACACTTTGTTCCCTTTCCGTTCTCTGGAAAGCATTTTATAGATTTTTGTTCAGAACAAATAGAACAAACTTTTACGAGATTGGTGGTATGGTTATTAGTTGACATAAGCATAAATACTTATCTCCAGGGACCGGGGTATTGGTTAACATAAGCAATTAAACGAGCGAAGGTCCTTGGAGATTCTTTTTGAGGTGAAGTTCCCCGTAGCTTGGATTAAGATTATTACATAATGAGAAACACGTTCAAACCCACGCAGAACAATCAAAAGCAGCACAACCGTAACGTCATTGACGTCCTCGCATACGCCCTTGCGCATGCAGATCGTGGTACCCTCTTTACCAATTCAGGGAAGCTCCAAGAACTTGTCGTTGGTGGTGAGCAGAACGGTGTGGTCATCAATGACACCCCTGGAAAGTTTTCATTGAGCCACCAATCCACTGCTAGCGGTCCGGGCTCTGGGGTTTCTTGGAAATCTCGTACCCGCATTGTCCTCGTGGAATCACCTGGCGAGGGTGCCTATGCCTTCAAGATTAAGACTGGCCGTGATATGGAGATCACCGTGTTCTGTAACAAGTTGTGTACGAAGACCTACCATTGTGAAGCAACCTGGAAGCAGGGAACAGAGTACCTTGGCTCTATAGAATACCGGATTGCTCCTGGTCTAATGACCCTCGAATAGTCCGTGTGGTTCCCACAACCTCCTATAAGATTATTACATGATGAAAATTAACGAGCCAGTGACCCACTCACTTTATACAGATGCAGATGCCGGTTGGGTGACTTCTGTATCTCCTAATGGCAAGACCATTGAAGTAGAGTTTGCTAAACAGACCCTACTCAACGGTGTTAACTCCGGGCAACCTGATGCCCTTAACTTTACCATCGGTGGTTTTTTAGGTCATACTGGAGGCAGACAGCGCTGGTCCGTGGAGAGGGATGAGAATCCTAGGAAGAGTAAATTTACCCTTCGCAAGAACGGACAATGGAAACTCGTCGGAAGCTCTACTAAGTCTCCAGGAAACGTCTTGGAACCAGGACACGATCCTTACTACGACTTCAACTTCTAGGTGGTAGTTCCCCGCAACCTCCTATAAGATTATTACATGATGAAAAACATATTCAGCGCACTCGCAGAAGACATGACCGTCCGTTACCAGGAAGCCATGATGGATTTCCTGAATGATACCCAAGGGGATCAGTCTGTAGTGGATTTCGCAGACGACCTTATCCTCCTCGGTAAGAGGCTCCAGGGTCTTTCTTCTCCTATTCCCAGTGTAGCATTGTCTGCCTTCAGAGGAGAGCTCGCTGCTGGTAATACCATGATGATGTTTAGCAGCGCGGACTTCGATCGCCTGGAAGCCTGGAGTAAAGCGGATGAAGATTTCCAGATTGCTATCTTCCGCGAAGATGGTTCTGCGGTTGGTCTTCTTAAGAAGAGCGAAGTTAATTGGTAAGATCCGGTATAACGGATCATAGACCACATAACATCTGATATAACGGATATATGAACAAGACTATAGAGAAATATGATAAGGATGGTAGAGAGTATATTGTAGATGATATAGATCATATTAGTTTCCTAGTAGGAGAAAGAATAGGACCAACCTTCTGGTGCCAGGCTGAGTTTCGATATGGATCAGAAGCAAATCGTCTTCTCCTTGTGCTGTCCAAAGATGCCCCTGAGAAACGTTTTCAGGTTATCGAAAAAAGGACTAGTCATAGAGTTGCAAGTGATACCCTTTAACTCTCTCATCCTAAAGGGATAAATAATATCATGCGCAACAGAGATACTATTATATTAGAACAAGCTTATCAAACCATTCTAGAAGCCAAAACACCACCTTGCCCTTGTACCATGGGTAAGAAATGTACTAAGAAGGAATGCCCTTGTCCGAGATGTAAGAAGGCTAAGGCTAAGTTGATGAAAGAAGACTCCGGAGAAGATGAATCTTTGAGTGATCCAGTTCTTCAAAAAGGAATGGCTATTCTTAATCAATATGCTCAAGGTGATATTACTAATAAGGAAGCAGCTTTGATGTTCAAGGACCTTTATGAAAAGGGAGTTAACTCCGGCCCATCTCAAGATGATATGCACTACACAACTTTGAATCCTAAGGGAGATCAAAGTACTCTCGAAACTCAACGTCAATATGGTGAAACCCCTATGGGCGGTAAGAACTTTTCACATCTCAGAAGATAATATGAAAACCAAAGACACCATCCTATTAGAGAGGGCCTACCAATCTATTAAGGAAGAGTCTAATCCGGATGCTAAAGAAGATGCCACGTTAAAGAACACCTTCAAGCACATCCTTACTTCTTATGAAGTTCGAGAGATGACGGATGATATTGTTAGAGAACTATTTGTTGCAGTGCAGAAGCATATTAAACAAACTATTCCCGGACAGTAATCCTTTATGCAGACCTTCCTAGATTATTATACAGAGACCGTTCATAGACACAATCTAGGGTCTTTAACTATATTTGATATAGATGATACCTTGTTTCATACTACAGCCAAGGTAGGAGTAATAGACAAAGAAGGAAACCCCAAGGCTATTAGTAATAGTGAGTTCAATACCTATGAATGGCAACCAGGTGAAAAGCCAGACTTTAAAGAGTTTAGGGATGCAGAGAAGTTTAATAAAGAGAGTACTCCCATTCCTTCTATGGTGAATAAGATGATTGGTATTCTAGGGAATGTTCGTAGGAACCCAAAAAGCCGAGTTATTATATTAACAGCTCGCGGAGACTTTGATAATAAAGAGGTATTCCTAGATACCTTTCGGAAACACGGAATCAATATTGATATGGTGTATGTAGAAAGAGCCGGTAATCTTAACGAACCCAATTTAAATATAGCCGAGAAGAAAGCTATTATCGTTAGAAGATACCTAGACAGTAAACAATTCGATGTGGCTCGTCTGTATGATGATGCAGATGCGAATCTAGAAGTATTCAAACAATTATCTAATGAATACCTAGAGATAGACTTCTTTGCTTATAAGGTAGACAAAGAAGGAAGAGCCATAAGCGTTTAAGTTAATAGAGACCTCCTCCGTATTAACTCTGGAGATAATAGAGCCGAAATCCTCGCCACTCGTTTCCCGGTGACCTTCCCCACATTATCCTGTAAGATTATTACATGATGAAAAAGAAAAGAAACACCGTCAGTGTCGCAGAAGTCACGGACCTGCTGCACCAGTACCTCGTTGAAGTTGAAGACACAGCTCGCCGGTACGGACAAGGAGCCATCAATTATCCATATGCTACTGGTCTGCTCTCTGAGGGTCTCAAGAGCCTGGTCTTCCTAGCAACCACCGGCGGAACTCCAGAAGAGGTTCGTGACGCCCTCAAAACAGAGACTAGACTGATTAGCCAGGTCTCCCGCTAATACAACGTGTGGTTCCCCAGAATCTCTGTTAATATTATTACATGATTAAGAACGCCACTCGTCCGACCACTGCCAAGATCAACCGGGCCATCAAGCACCTCAACCTGGAGATCATTCACCAGCGGGGTTCCGGGTATAGTTACTTCCTCGACCTCCAGTCTGGGAATCAAATTGGAGATTCTGTTTGGGTTTGTTACCTCCACCAGTTGAGCATTGACCGGTGGGTGTCTGAAGCCGAGGCAGCTCGGGAACCGATGTGGTTCCCCGTCCCCGTCAGATAGTCCTTGTAGTTCCCCACAAACTCAGTTAATATTATAACATGATGGAAACCAAACAATCCCAAAGCAACGTCAGCGGCGAACTTCAGGTCCTCGTTCTGACCGACACCGGTGTTAAACATTGGAACACCCTCTACAGAGTCTCGAATCTTCCCAATAGAGCCCGGGCTCTGTCGGACCTCTACCGGGAAGTAGCCTGGGTCCAGCAGAATCCTCGCAAGTATGCTCATCCACAGGAGCTCGGAGAAGGCCGGATCCTTATCAACGGCGACGTTGTCACCCACTTCGACCTAACGAGCCAACCCCAGCAAGATACTACGGAATACCAAGACATGAATGATTTCGAAGATCGTTTCATGTCTTCCATGGAGCGATAAGTCTTACCTCTACAATACAACTATTAATATGGAAATGAAACATCTGGTGGTGTCAGTAAGAGAAAGAGCTCTAGAACAATACGAAGACTCTTATGGTTGGTCGGTGATCGAAGAATGTTATACAGACCAAGAGATTCAAGGAGAGATCATTAAGAACAATCTTCATACAGTAGAAGAGGTCCTGACTCACTTTGATTCTATTGCGGATCTGCGTTCAGAACGATATCAAGAAGCTCAGTCGGAGATCTTTTAAAAGACCTTGTGGTTCCCCTCATTCATCTCTATAATAGAAACATATGAACACGGTACTTGAAGTCTTTCTTTCCTTTCCCATGTCTCAACACCTCGAAGACCAATTTGAGGAACTGTACAAGACTTGTGGCTCTGTGGAAGCTGTAGAAGAGGCTTTCGATATAGAGTTCTCTTGTGGGGACAACAAATACCTTTCCGACATCGAGAATGATATGGAGGAGCTAGAAAAGTATGATGGAAAGGTTTGTACAGACAGTCTTCCAAGACATCAGTTTGATGGTAAAGAATTTATGCGAAACAAAGTATATCAGTTTCTCATAAAGTATCTTGAAAAAGACGACGAGCTGGTGTATTATCTAAACTCTCGTGAAATGAGCAGAAAACCTTCTTACTAATAGGAAAGACACAAACAAAGAACACTACCCAAAACAAATGGAAATCCGTAAATCAATACTCCGAGCCGTCATTGAACGAGTCACCGAAATTGTCTATGATCAATACAGACTATTTGTATTTGAGTATCTAGACGAGAAAGGATGTCCTCATGGAGTAAGGATCCAAAACTGGGAGTGCAATAATATCACCAGTCAATTCAATAGACAAGAACGGAAAGAAATTGAAGAAGCTCTGGAAGAATATTATAAATGCGATGCCAATTCCGAGGACAGACCTTTCAGAGTATAAGTAATAGAATGAGAACCAAAGATACAATCCTATTAGAGGAAGCCTATAAAACAGTCCAGGAAGGAATCAGTTCTAGGAGAGCTAAAGAGATGGACTCTATGCATTTTAAAAATCAACAAGCACCTATTTCAGAAGATGAAACTAATAATCTTATTCCTAGATTCAATATGCTCCCATCTTTTGAAAAGGATAATGCCTTTGCTAAACTAAAGACCCTGGTTGGTAAAGAAGTGTCTTTGTCTAGAGCAGTTAGACTCAAACAATCTAGTGGTTATGGTCGTGATGATGGTAGTGCTACAGTTCCTGGTTCCGGTGGTAGTGTTGCTCATACAGAGACTGAATCAGAGGATGATGTATTTGCACAAGGTATTATTCAAGACGTTAAGAGATCTTCTGGTGATCAAGATTATACAAAGAACGGTAATTTGATTCTAACTATTAAGGGTCAAGACTATAATGTTAATCAAGGGACCACAGTTAAAGTAAAGTTCTTAGAAGACTCACCTACAGAAGTTCATGCAAAAGCCGGTCAAAGCTTTAGGATTCCTGGTATTAACACTAAACCAGGTTTGAGTCCTTTCGACAATCGTAGAAAGCCTGTGAAGTAAATATGAGGACCAAAGGAAGTAAATATGAGGACCAAAGATTCTGTGTTATTAGAACAGGCCTACGCAAAGGTACTGGAGTCTAATGCTTTGAGCGTTAATAAGGCAAAGGTTAATAGAGACCCTGAAGTCCTGGCAAAGATGTTTCAATACCTATCTACTAGAGCAGAGTTCTTTGGTTCTATACATGGTTTGGTTTTTGGTGAAGAAGATTGGTCTAGAGAGAAGTCTATTAGTAAAGACCTAAAGAATGGAAACCTTCAAGATCTATTGATGGAAGCCCCGCAAGTGATTAAAGATTTAAGCAATCAAGGTTATGATTGGACTCGTATCTTTCTTAGCACTCATAAGGTATTAGATCCAGAACATCCAAACATGGGTCGTACTGCTCAATTAACTGATATTACCAACACAGTTACTTTAATACATAACTCAAGTCATATACTCATCAGAGCTTATGATTCATTTGGTATTATGCCATCTAAAGAATTGAAAGTAGACAAGACAAGTATTCCAGGTGCTTTGAATAAAGCCGAGTCCTTGCTCGCGAGTCTTTACGGCGTTCAACAGTGACCTTCCCCACATCATCCTGTAAGATTATTACATGATGAAAAACGAATTTACAGAAAATGATTTGATGGACCTTGCTTGTTTCGAAGCAAAAGAATATATCAAAGACGTAGGACAAAGAGGATGGGATTGTTTGATAGAATGTATTGGAGGTCCTATCAAAACTCTGAAAGATTTACAGGATCACGGAATTGCGGATGGCCTGACAGAGGAAGAATGTTGGAATCGATTGAAAGAGATTAGAAAGGAATAGTAAACCTGGCAGTTTCCCACAACCTCTGTTAGTATAAAAGTATGTTCAATCAAATCTCTCAAGACATTCAAGTCAAAAACACCGAGCTGTTCCATATCGAGGCAGCTATTAATAACCTGGAATTGATTAAGATCTGCCAGGCTCGCTTGAGCGACAATCTATCGTTTGTGGACACTTCCCGGATGGTTATCGAACTCAAGAACCGCCAAAGGGTCCTGCGAGAGCAAATCGCAGAACAGGTAGCCTAAGTCCTTGCAGTTCCCCACAACAACCTCTAAGATATATACATGATGAAGAACACGAACACGTATAATGGTTGGAATTCAAAACAAAGCTGGAATATTAACCTCACCTACCAGGAGATCTTTACCAATATGGCCGAGGAGCAGGAGTTTGATGACGTTGAGCACCTGGCAGAAGCTTTTGAAGCCATTGTAAGTGAGCTCGAATTTGATCATCTCAAGGAAGGTTCTTTGGCTCATCAAGCTGTTGGTGAATACTTGGATCGTGTGGATTGGAATGAGATTGCCGAGCATTACGCCGAGGACTTTGATCTGTTTGTGGAAGAAACTGAAGAAGAAGAAACCGAAGAAGTAGAAGCTTAATACATATGAGATACTTTTCTTCCCAAAACGGTAGCATTCATTCTACCAAGGTTAATTTTGTCGATGAGAACAATGTTCTTGTTGGCTATGATTTCAGCGACCAATGCTGTGAAACTTATGGTTGGTACATTCACAGCAAAGTTGCTACAGGAGATGTTGTAGCAGACTCGTTGTTTAATGAAAACGATGAAGCTAATGCTATCAATGAGTCATTGAAAGATTGGACTTTTGATATATCCTTCTTTGAAGAAATCTCTAAAGGGGAATGGGATGTATGTGCTACCGCAGTATTTCGTCTAGTGAATGGAGATAATGAATTGTTCCTCCACCTTTTCAATGAACACAATGGTTATTACAGCCATGGATTTGACTTTGCAAAAGACGGTGAAATCATTCAATCTGGCAGTCTTTAGTTAAAAAAAGTACTCAAAAATTGCGAAAAAGTTGGTAAAAAACACAAAAAAGTGTTTAAAAGTTAATGAAAAGAGACTTACATTAGGCTCTTTCTAGAAGCAAATACAAAAAAGTGTGTTAATACACACCTTTCCTCTCAGTTTATTCTATTATGACCTCCAATCCTCCTTCTCCTTCTCCTACTATATTACATGTCGCCGCAGCTTATGCTTTTGAGGTACAGTATTGTACTCCACTGGAGAAGTGGATTATTAAAGGCAAAAGCCCTTATGGAGCTGAATTCTATTGGGATACGAGCTACAAAGAACAAGACTTCTTTGATGAATTAGCTAGCTTTTGGCGTCAAGATGGAGTAGAATCTAGTTACCCTTATTAATATGAACAACGAATCCAAAGCCCAATACTTGGTAGGTAAGAGAGATAGCCGTGGAACTTTTTGGTGTTGGGGAGAATTTACCGATGAAGACAGAGCACGAGCTTCTTATCACCTTACTTGTATTGATTATCCTGATTTCCATATTGAGTTGATCAAACAAGTAACAGTGAATGAGGTCCTGGAGACCTACCTGCCTCTGGATTGTTTGAATTGACCTTCCCCACAATTTCCTCCATAATATAAACATGATTGAGAACGTACCGAACATGACTAAGCTTAAAAAATCACAGAAACTGCGGATCATTCGAACCTGGGGAGTTGATGGTCGGATGATAGTGAATTGTACCTATGGTAAGCTCCATGATACTTTAGATCTTCGAACAGCTGGAGCAGCGGAAGAAGCCTTAAAATGTATTGTCGATGATCGTTTCCAATACAAAGGTATCGGGGCTACATTTAATGGTATTAGCATTCAGGTAGATCTCTTAGACTAATATGGAAACAGAATACATTATTGAAATTTTAGACGGAACTCTTTAGGATCAGGTCTATACCTTTGATTGCCTTAAAGAGGCCAAGGAAGCCGTAGCACAGATGCAAAGTTCTTCTCCTAATGAACAGTTTCGTATTATTAAAAGTATGTGGGAGGTTACTTACTAAAGTACTATAAGGTAGAGAATGATTAAATGGAACTCAGAGACTGGTATCATTTCTTTCTGGTAGTAACCATTGGTCCTATTATAGGAATCGGGCTGGCAAAACTATTACATATCATCCTATGACTAAAGAATATACAAGGTACTTTGCGGAATTAAAATCTAAAGACAAGGAACAACCTAATTGGTTTCCACATAATACCCATGGTGAAGATAGTATAGAAGAAGCTAGAGAAGAACTTACATTCTTAAAGAGAAGCTTCAGTAAGAACTTTACCTTTAGGATCGTGCGGAGAGATTATACATACAAAGAAACCGTATTAGAATAATATGAAAGTAACCCTTAAATCCTTTAAGACAATCAAAGAAAGAATTAGTCATGTAGAATGGCCTTGGAGAGATACTATGGTTTATCTAGAGGTACATGAACACCTAGATGAGAATGATAATGTATTTGCCTCTTGGATTCAAAGATCAGATTGTGAAGGTCCATCCTTTATCTATGAGGCAGATCATATAGAGAGAAAGACTATTACTAATGCTGTAGAGGACTACTATAAACAACAAGGTTCTATTAGGAAAGAAGGAATAGAGGTTATCCTAAATGCCTATAAGAAAGCTACTAGAGATAGAGATGATTATGATTATGCTGGTACTATGTAGATATTAGAATAATATGGAAGAAGAATACGAAGCTATTGATAAGATTATTAATAAAGTACTAGAAAGAAATAATGCTACTACTTTGAAGTATATGAACGGATTGTTCCGAGAGATTGCTAAGGAAGCTTTGAATGAAGGATTTGAAGCCGGTTATCAGATTGGATATGATAGTGGATATGATACCATATATGGAGCAAAAACCGATTAATATGAACTACACTATTAGAACAGAACCTACAGGATATGACTTTGATGTCTATTATGTATTAGAACAAGACTCTAAACAGTTATTCAAAATTAAGGGAGGTACTTTGTTTGATACCTATGCTCTCTTTGGACATAATATGGAATTGTTGAAAATAGTAATGCATCATGGTAAGGATAACCCTAAAGAGGCTACAGATTACTTTGTAGAAGAAACCTTTAAGAAGTTTATGGATAAACTACAAGAGCGGCGTCAAAGTTTATTTGCAAAAGAAGTCAAAGAATAATATGAATAGAAAAAAGATACTAATATCTTGTGAACATGCAGAGATGAAGAAGATTATGTTAATGCCTGGGGTTCTTAAAGACATGGGAATAGACTATATAGCAACTCTGTTTGGAGATTTCACTAAAGTGTTTCCTATGTTCTACCTGTATGTAGTAGATGACGAACAATTGCTAGTTGCAAAGGCTGCAGAATATGGTATTGTGTATACAACAATTGAAGAATAATATGAAAGAACTAATTGATTATGTAGTCCAATACAAGCCTCAAGATGAAGAGGTATGGAGAGATGTAGTACAACCTGGAGGATTTGTTTGTGGAAACCTAGAACATGCTTTATTGTCGAAAGAAGCTTATCAAAGAACCTGTAATCACTTTTATCGAATCATCAAACGAGGTTATCACAAGGCCTTTGAAATAGTAGTAGAAGAGAGTTAATGTTATTAAGCCAGGTCTTGGGTTATAGGATAGGATTTTGGGTCTTGGGTTATAGGTATTTGTGTATTTTGGGTCTTGGGTTATAGGTATTTGTGTATTAACGTTAGGGGTTCCCGCCCGTCGCAAAAAATTTTAGAATTAGGTTGAAATTTCCGAGAGCACCCCGTAGGTCCCAGCAACTAAGTTCACTCTTTTCCCAATGGCCCTTCCCCTCACAATAGCCTATACTGATAACATGATTAAGAACACCTTGAGTCACTGGAAGGATCGCAGCCATGCCAGTATCACGGACGAAGAGATCGAAGAGTTGAACGACACGGAATACAATGCCTACCTAGCCTGGCGTGTTCAGGTCAACCTCGATCTCATGGAAGCCGAAGGTTTCGTAGTCAAGGAACTCTCTGAGGAGGGGACCCCGGTGTATCGTATGAAATCTGAAGAAGAGCTACAGGCTGAAGTAGATGCTCTTTGAGGTTGATTTCCGGCCTGCCTCCCGGTATAATATAGAGGTAGGGTAGATCTTTGATAACGCCGGTGTGGTGAAATGGCAGACACAACAGACTTAAAATCTGTCGAGGAGCACTCCTCGTGCCGGTTCAAGTCCGGCCATCGGTACCAATTTTATAAACGGGGGAGAAGCTTAAGGAGTTATAAGCAATCGACTCATAATCGATAGACAGTGGGTGCAAATCCCACCTCCCCTACCATTTTTCAGTTTGACCTTGATCTTATAGTATAATTATTACAATCGCGGGGTAGCCAAGTGGTAAGGCATTTGTCTCATAAGCAAATCATCGGGAGTTCGATTCTCCCCCCTGCAACCATCTTTAGTTCTTTAACATCTTAATAAGGGTAGTTCGCATAGCGGCTATTGCAGGAGACTGTAAATCTCCCGACTTCGGTCATCGGTGGTTCGAGTCCACCACTACCCACCATTTGACCCGTAGTTTAAAAGTAAAACTCTCGACTGATAATCGAAAGAAGAAGGAGCGTTACCTTCCAGGTCAACCACTACCCACCATTTTCATCGTGATGTCGCCTAGCGGCTATGGCGCTTGGTTTGGGACCAAGTTATCGAGAGTTCGAGTCTCTCCATCACGACCACTTTAAACTCCTGGATAGCTCAATGGTAGAGCACCTCGCTGTTAACGAGGACGTTGTAGGTTCGAGCCCTACTCCTGGAGCCACTTTTTGCGGGTATAACATAGTGGCTAATGTACTAGTTTTCCAAACTAGAGAAGAGGGATCGATACCCTCTACCCGCTCCATTTTTGCCGGTTTAGCTCAGTTGGCTAGAGCGACTGATTTGTAATCAGTAGGTCAAGAGTTCGAATCTCTTAACCGGCTCATACTAGTTGTTGGCTTTCAATGAAAACAAGATCCAGTGTTGACTTACACTTAAACTAAGTTATTATAATATAGGGACAAAGGTTACCTTACCAGTAACGTACAAGACCTGCAGGCAATTTCAGTGGCCAATGAAATCCTGTATAGCCGTCGATGCAATAAACTCTGATGTGTCCCGTGGTTGGGAGGCAGAGAGTTGACATCGGTGGAATAGTTTCAGTTCATCATCCGAGTAACCCTGCGGCTTCTATCGTGTGATAGTAAGGAGTGGGTCAGCTTTCAGAATTACCGTTGGTCACGGTCACGTTGGGCCCTACGTTAGTGGGTCATTCCTTTTGCGTTAATAGCAACGCATGTAGTATTCTCGCCTGGGGTCGTATTAACGCGGTTCGTAACGCGGCCGAAAGAACCAGTACACAGTAGGCTATACGGGCCCAGGCAGAACATAGAGAGTGAACTTCCCAGCAACCTGTTATACTATATCATACTTCATTATGTCACCTGCATCTACACACTACACTAACTCTAAGAACTTCAAGATTCCTAACCTTATGAGCGAACAAAAGACTCCTCCAGTGCGCTACGCCGTTAAGTCCTTTGATGACGATGGGAACATTGTTTCCTGGAAAGTCATTACTTCCAAGGAACTCACGGAACTACATCCCATGGACATTGTAGAAGCCTATGAACTAGGACGTCCGGTTTCCCTTAAGGTATCTATCGTATGAGTAACGGAAAGGGGGACAAACCACGTCCCGTATCTAATAGGTCCCGGTACTATACCAACTGGGAGGGAATCAATTGGGGAAGGGAAAGTCCCTCTAGGGAGTCCCGGGAAGCTAAGTCCCCCTTCTCTATGGGAGATGGAGACGGGGACTACTTCATAGTCCCGGAGGCAAGTCCCTTCCCAGAACCTCCAGAATAGAGCTTCATCCCGGGAACGTCCTGACTTTTCTTTCTTCGGGAGGTTCCCCTCATCCTCCTCTATGATTATTACATGATGAGTAAGATGAAGAAAGCAAAGACGCTAGCAGCTCTTAGAGAGAAGTCCCGGGACCTCAATTCCCAGATCGACGCGATTGTTCTTGACGGAGGTATTGTAGGTCTCGGGGACCCGTTGATGGGACAGCTCCGAGGAGTGCTCTCAGAGATTCGCAAGCTTAATAACCTCAGCCGATAAGTTGGGAGTTTCCCCACAACCTCTACTAAGATATTAACATGATTGAAACACTCTTACAGATCCTCGGCGGGATGACTTCCATATTCGAAACCATGGTTCAGCTCTTCCTCCTCACCGGTATCCTCCTCACCGGAGCCGCCGCCGTCTTCATCACTCTCGTCGCTCGCAAGCATCGCCTTTAGTCGTTGCGGTTCCCTACACAATCCTTTAATATTATTACATGATGAAAAAAGTATATCGCAAGAAGCTCGGAGCAGTCGCCAAAGCCGCTAAGGCTAAGATCAAGGAATCCTGCGGAGGAGACCAGTTTAAGAACCTCCAGGAATGGGTGTCCTTCTTCCAAGAGAATGAGCGCCTCCCGGGACAGAAGATCACCTGCTCTATCTGTAAGAAGAAGCAGACCTCGATGTTCGGAGACAATATTAAGCGCCAGATGGCTAAGCCTAAGTACAAGACCATTGAGCTTCTCCTTACTAAGTTCGAATGCTCTACCTGCCGGAAGCTTAATGATCCAGTGGAGAAGCCTAAGAAGGAAAAGAAGGTTAAGCTAGTCGAAGATAAGGTCTCTACGGAATACCTTACGGTGGATGAGATGGAAGATCGTAAAGAAAAGGTCCGAGCTAACCTTCCCATCTACAATCCTGACTTCAAGCCAGTGAAGATTGATTTCAATGATGCAGAGCAAGTAGGTGAGTTAACCAATGGCACCTGTCAGCGCCCTGATATCTATCTGGATTACGGATGTGCTAATTGTCATTTGGTTAAGTTCTGTAAGGCTAGCTGTTGTGTTCCTTCCCGGAGCCTGGAAAAGGGGGATCGTCTTAAGCAGAGCAAAGGTCCTAAACGTAAGTAACCTCATGTCCCTTGATAAAGCTATTCAACATGGAAAAGAACATCGTAAACCCTATCGTGGGGCTGCTGCTTGGGATTCTCATTGTAGGAACAACAACTACTGTTCCTGGTGCAGAAGTGACAGAACCCATTCTAATCAACTTAGAGAGTATAGTAATCGAGAAGAGTCCCTGGCTTGGAACTCAGAGATGGACCAAGGATCTAGCATCGCAGATCAATGGGGAGATCAATGGACCTGGATGGATGAAGAAAGATCTCCCAGCACCCAAGAGTCCTATCCTAGCTGGAGCGGTTTGAATTAATAGGGACCTTCCCCCAGCCACTCTCTAATATTAATACAATGAAAGACCGCATTGCATTCCTCCTCCTGATTACTTTGAGTTGTATTAACTCAGGATGTACGACCAACCGAGTTATGGTGGATGATCATTCTTATCACCATAATGATGTTCCTCCGCAGAATACCTCGATCATCCACAATCATTATCCCCAGCCTGTAATGATCCAGAAGCCGAGTGTCCAACAGCTTGATAGGGAGTATCTACAGTTCCAACAGAATCAGTCCCCAGTTTCCCAGGAATCAGGAAACGGTTATACTCCTCAGATGTTCCCCAATGCTAATAGGTATCCACAGGTGCAGTCTTACTTCCAACCTTACGGTAGGTCTTATGCCTATAGCCATAGCACGCCGGGATATTCCAGCAACGTGTATGCCTATAAGGCTCATGTGAGAGCTCAACTTGGATTCTAAGTTCCTTATGTTTCGAATGATCCTTTGGTTAGTATTGGGACTCCTAGTTCATCTCCTCTTCCCAGACTTCACTCTCCTCGGAGTTGCCCTGGTGCTCTTCATCGGCTACGCCGCCTGGAGTCTCCACTACATCGCTCTGGTGGGACTCGCCCTCTACGGAGTCTTCACTCTCTTCTTTTAGCGCTTGAGGTTCCCCACTAACTCCTGCATAATAGAAACATGATTAAGACCCAAGTCCATATCGTGTTCAAGGAAGCCGGTGTCTTCTCCAACGGAGGCAATGAGTTCATCGGAGTCTTCTTCGATCGGAAGTCCGCGGAGGAGTGGATCTGGCAACGGAAGGACTCCAAGAGGTTCTTCATCGAGACCTACGAGCAGCCTGAGTCCGGGATCGCCCACGAAGTCTTTGCTTGAGGTTCCCCTCAGCTTCCTCTAATATTATTACATGATGAAAAACACCATGACCACTAAAGAGCAGTTCATTAAATTGGCAGAAGCAGAGGGCCTTGATAAGGTACTTTTGAATGATTATATCATTGAGTCAGAAGATCAAGAGGGTATTGAATATTGGGATAGTTTTGAAAGTGCAGAAGAAGCATTGGGTGATTTGAAAGTGTATATTCAATTTGCAGAGCCCACGGCGGAATAAGAGGTTTGCCCCGAGTAGGGGAATCTGGTTGAGCTTCCCCCCAACGTCCGTTAATATTATTACATGATGAAAAACAAGATGAACACCAAGACCGAAGTCCGCGTAGCAGTCCTCCAGGCGATCGAAGCCAAGAACCCGAAGGCCATCGACTTCCGCGTCCTCGGTATCCTCACCGATGAGGAAGAAGGAACCACACACCTAGGCTTCGGGGTGAACGGAATCGCCTTCAAGACTGACTGGCTGAACACCGACTTCGTGGAAGGCCTGGCGCTGGTACAGAAGGAGAACCTCACGACCCTCAAGCAGCTGAAGGAGCTCGACCTCCTCCTGCAGAATAGGACCACAACGATCAACCGGTAGTCCTGGCGGTTCCCCACTCAGTCCGTTAAGATATTAACAATCAAGAACATCATATGACCTACCAAGACCTCCTCGAAGTACTCCAGACCCTCACCCCCGAACAGCTCCAGCAGACTGTGACTGTCGAGGCTGAAGACACCATCCAACCCGATCGGCTCCGTACTGATGAAGACACCGGAGTGCTCTACTTCAAGGCGACCGTGTGCTGAGTCTAGTGTGGCGGTTCCCCACATCCTCCTCTAAGATATATACAAGATGAATAAATAGATTAGATGAAATCAAAAGACCAACAATTACTAGAAGAAGCTTACCTCAAAGTTCATGAATCCACACACAAGAATTACTTCCAGGATGCTCTGCTCAATCCCTCACTGTATGAGCTAGTCTTGTACTCCATGAGAGATGAAGACTGGGAAGGTAATACAATGACAGCTACAGAGGCTTCGCTGTATACAGCTGAAGGAGCCAAGGTAGACTCCCGGACCTTTGAGGAAGATAGTATCCATGCAGACGAACTTAATGATCTGATTGCTGCCTTCCAGAAGCACAATCCAGAAGGCATCTCAGACAATAGGCACTAAGCCGTACTTGCCCAGATCAAGTAGTCCTTGCAGTTCCCCACAACGTCCGTTAATATTATTACATGATGAATAACACATACACACGAGTCCTCAGCACGAAGCAAGTCAACGTCCTCGCCAAGGAAGCCAAGCGCGTCCAGTACATCGTCAACAAGGTCCGCGTCTTCCATCCCTCTTCGGTGGATGCCATCACGGTGCTTGACAATGAGGACAATGCTCTGGTGTTCAAAGCCCTTCGTGCGGACAGAGGCACCTGGGTGGTGACCTTCTCGAAGGACTACTGGCAGAGCCCAGAGGATGCCGTACTTGCCCAGGGCATCTAAGTAGGCCTTGCGGTTCCCCATCTCCTCTACTAATATTATTACATGATGAAGAACGACATGAACCACACCACCGCAGAAGACCACACCACCCCAATCGTCGGCGCCACCTACCTCTGGCAGGGCATGCCCTGTGCCGTCCTGGAGACGAGGCCTAGTGAGCTCAGCACCTACACGTGGGATGTGAAGGTGGAGTACTTCAGCAAGGCCGGCAAGTGCTTCCCCTCCCTCTGGACTCCGTGGCTTCCAGGATGCTTCCTCCTTACCTTCAAGCCTGGTGGTCAGCTGAGTCGAGTAGCGTAAGTAGTACATGACCATTAACATTGTAGAGTACGCAGGCCTCCTAGAAGACTTTGTCCAAGGCCGCATCACTAAAGAAGAGTGGTGTGCCTACTGTCAAAGGCTATTGAATGAAGAGCTTAAGGTAGAGGCCCTTAAGAGCTGTCCATGTGAAACAGACTCCAGGGTCTTTTGACAGCGCGGGGATTTTTCGCACCGCGGTATGCAAGGACCCCGGCAGTTCAAATACACCCTATAGTCTGAAAACGGGAATGACGGGGGGTGGGGTAATACCAGGGGGTACCATCCTATATACTCCTATATACTCCTATATACTCCTATATACTCCTATATACTCCTATATACCCGGTACCCTATAGCTCTCCCCTTACACCCGGGGGTAAGTATTTCCATGATATCCCCCTCTAAGGAAGAGCAACTCCTGGCGGCCCCTATATGGAGAGCTAAATGGCTTCTCTTCACGTGGATCGCGCGGCGAGAGATCGGATACATGGAATTTCTCTTTTTCTGGGAACTGATTAATGCTCAACCTAAGTAAATCATGATGTATTACGATGGTTCCATATCTAGTAGATTAAGAGAATTACAGAAAGAGCTAGACACCTCTTATGCTCGAGTTAATTTCGTTCATGTTCTTCTTGGAGAAGCTTATAACAAAATTAAAGATCTCGAAGCAGAAAATGATCGTCTCCAGGCTTATCTCAACCCAGATATTTCTCCGGTAAATAAAACTCTAGAAGATAACATTCCGAAGGTTCTTTCCTCCACGGAGATTGCTTCATTACCTTTAGACAAAATTACGGACAATATAGAAGAAAATATAGAACCCGTAAAGTCGAAAAGGGTCAAGCTAGAGGCCTCTCGTAAATAAAAAATAAAAAGAGTGGAATGGAGTTCTGTTTCCTTTATTATAATTAGATATGAATAAATCTGATTTGGAAGTAACTCTTATCAACACCGTCAAGCTTCTCCTAGACGACTCTAATGGAATCTCTGATCAAGCTTATCAGTCTCTTATGGAATTGATTTATCTAGTATCTCCGGAGAGCAAGTCTCTAGATTATATGGCAGAGACCGAAGGCTTCAAAGGACGTAAATTCCTCAATGAAGATTTTGAATTGAATTCTTAATCATGGACCTTCCCCTTTAATTTTGTTATATTAATAACATGAAAGAAGAAATTGAGAAAGAAGAATCGGGAGCGGGTGTTGATACTGACATTGAGGCCGGCGAGGCGAATCCTTATGTGCGAGCGGTACAGATCCTAAATAAGGCCTTTGACCACTTTAATGAAAAGTATTGTGACAACCTTTTGAAGAGACCCTTGATCACCATTCTTTCTAGAGGGAGGAAGGCTTGTCTCGGCTGGCACTGGAAAAACAAATGGAATTATCAAGACAGTCTGCACACGGAGATTATGATTGCAGCAGAAGCCTTGAGGCGTCCAGTGCCAGCTATCTTGGAGACTCTTCTCCATGAAATGGTCCATCTTTGGAATAGTCAACATGATATTCCAGATTGCAATGCTTCTCAGTATCACAATAAGGCCTTTAAAAAGACTGCTGAGGGACGCTTTCATCTAGAGGTAGATCGGATGCCCCAACGCGGATATGCGCTGACTAGTCTTTCCGTCAAAGCAGCGGAAGATGTCCAGAATTTTATTGATCAAGAACAAGTAGGAGATTTTCGTTTGGTAAGAGTACAAGAGGCCGGAAAATTAGCAGCCAATAAGCAATACATGATTAATGTTTCAGAACAAGACTTCTTTTGGTTTCAAGACACGAAAAAGACTAGTGGAATGAAATCTAAAGAGTTTATGGCTCTTCTTCGGGAGACTTATACAGATATGTATAATAATCTAGAACAAACTGGAACTTAACTTATGAGTAATCTATTAATCATCGGAGACATTCACAACAAAGTAGGTTTGGCAGATCTTTATCTCAAAAGATTTCCGGACACCTCAGTAATTTTCCTAGGTGATTACTTTGATGATTTCGGGGACACAGAAGAAGATGCTACCCACACTGCAGAATGGTTAAAAGAATCTTTGACACATTCCAACAGAATTCATCTTATTGGTAATCATGATTATCCTTACATGGTAAATGGTAGAGTTATTTGTCCGGGATGGACCAAAGAAAAGCAACATGCAGTTAATAAAGTACTAAGTCCAGAAGATTGGGCAAAGTTTAAATTCTTTCATTATGAAAAAAATTATTATTTCAGCCATGCTGGTATTACCAAGTATTGGTTTGGAAAACCTCTTGATGGTGAAATTGACCCTCAACGGGTGGAAGAGGTTGTTTTATTGGCTCATTCCAATGCCATGGCTGGATTAAATGCTGATCCTTTATGGGCGGCGGATCAATGCCGAGGTGGTTGGCATGATGTAGGAGGTCTTCTCTGGTGTGATTGGAGAGTCCTAGAACATCTACCTGGGGTAAATCAGATTGTAGGTCACACTCCAAGTAAACGTATTTTAATGAGCAGTGATAAAGATTCTAGACACATTAATGTGGATTGTTTTCTAAATGAGGCCCTGCTGTTATCAGAGAATGGTTTGCCTACGGTGATTAAGAAGTTTGGAAACTAAAGATTTGGCCTCTTATAGGATAAATATTAATCTATATATGAGACAAGTTATATCAAATTGGTCTTCTCTTTTTTCCTTATTTTTTGGTCAACTCACCTTTGAAGTTAATCATTTTTTTGATACCCGCGGGGCTGCAAATAAAAGCCCCAAAGGCTCTTTCCAAAAGATTCCACGAATCGGAAGATAATATTAAGCCGTTTTACTCTTTAACTCATTTACTAAGTTAAAGAGTTTTTGTTTAAATTGTCTCCAACATCTGTTTGATGTTAATATATATTGTTTGTTTGTTTCTACTTCAGTTGGAACTTTGCTTATAGATTGTATAAAGGCATAGTGTTTATCTAAAAGATCTTTTGAATAGTTGTTATCTATATCACTATGGTACCAGACATCATTAGCAAATTCCTCTTTCGGTTTTCTTAAAATTTCATTTAAGATGTTTATTACTTTAATTTTATCCTTCTTGCGATAAAAAACATCTACTATATTATGTGCTAGTTCTGCCAGTTGTGCTTCTAGTTCTGCGGGTTCTGTAAAGTAATTAAACCAATCCAACTCAGTTTCATCTGAGGTTTTATCAAGAGTCTTTACATATTTGTCAGAAAAGGTTTGATACTTCTGTAATCCATGTATGAGTTCATGTATTATAATAGACACGGCACTGGCGGGATTGCCTATAATAACATCCAAAGAGACCGCCACGTAGGATCCGGTTTTTTTAGTACCTGGGTTCCACACACCCCTATCCCGAATGTCTTGTACCCAAATACGAACTTTCTTTCTTCCTATATAAACTTCTCCTAAAAAAACACTATGTTCTTTGTGAACCAAGTCTCTTAAGGTCTTTTCCGTTTCCAGACGAGAGGTTCCTGCTCGGGCGCCTCTCGAATGCAAATTAAGACTACGAAAAGAATTTACCATTTGTTTTATATGATTAGTAAATACTGGCGAGGAAACTTCATCCTCAACCGTAGAAAATTTTGCTTCAGAGAACATGTATGTATTTAGGCCAATTGTTGTTAAAATAAACCTAAGTATGATATATGCCCTTCGATTTAATCATTTCTATAGCTTATGCCATATGCTGCATATCTGCTTCCTTTGTTTTAGTCGGAGTAAAAAAAGGAACACTATGGCCTTGGAGTTCTTTAATTACTAGTCTAATAAGCATGCTTATATGGTCTATAGCAACTAGAAAAACAAAACTTTCATTGGTTCAAATCAGTGCTTTATTTGATGTAGTTGGGGCTGTGGCTTATTTTGTTGGGTTTGTTTTATTTGGAGAAATAATAACATTAACTCAGTGGATGGGCATTTCTCTCTTAATATTTTCCCTCTACTTGATAAATAGATAATATGTACCGCAAAGATGATGTATCGATGGCCGATGTTTACGGTCAAATGAATAAACCAAACAACCAACCAATAGAGGAAGGTATGTTGGATAGATTATCTACCAGGTATGCCGGGGTCAAAGGAGCTGTACAGGGTGTGGGTGATAGAATAAAAGGATATGGACAAGGCCTTAAGGCAGCTGGACAATTTGCTACCGGTCAAATAGCAGCAGGGACTGAAACGGCTAAACGGGCAGGAGAAACTATAAAAGGATCTCAGAACGCAGTTTTGCGGGCTAAGATAGATAATTTGTTGGCTTCAAAATCAAAAGACTTGGTTAATGATTTAGATAAATTAGGATTAAATAGTAAAGACAAACCCCTTACTGCGGATGACGTTAGTAGTAAATTAAGAGAAGTTTTAACCAGCAGAGGAATTTCACCAGAAGCTATTGCGGCCACTAGGTCTCATGCACCTGCTGCAGAGGCAACCCCGGAAGTGACCCCGGAAGTGACCCCGGAAGTGACCCCGGAAGTGACCCCGGAAGTGA
>Ga0209296_1000723_pt1 | contig 28127 bp, 31 predicted proteins | sample S_130206_EF_Meta_FD_187319 | JGI IMG/M metagenome (GOLD analysis project Ga0209296, IMG submission 187319) | Freshwater microbial communities from Lake Simoncouche, Canada to study carbon cycling - S_130206_EF_MetaG (SPAdes) (version 2) | ecosystem: Environmental > Aquatic > Freshwater > Lake ... | reverse complement strand
AAGTCGTTGATGTCAACGAGAATGGTATTGATATTACCGGTGCTACTGTACAGGCTAAGGCTTATAACTCTGCTGGTACGCTTGTTGGAACGTATACGTGTACGCCAACATACGCCGCTGATGGTAGATGTACGTTCTTACTGACAACTGCTGTGACTAACGTCGCAGGTGTTTATAGTATTACGATTACACGGGCTGTAGGTGGGAATGTTGTTGTGTTTGGACCGTTGAAGGTTATGGTAAGGGCTAACTAATGAACTTTCAGAATTACAGACTAGAACCCAACCCAGATGTTCCCGGCGACTGGTTAGTTTATGGTGACATTATCGACGATGCGGGTAACCTGATTGGCACGTTCAGTGAGAATGGTACAAGCGTATTCGGTTGGTGGGTCACACAGGATATACAATTTCAACAGAACTATAGTAGTCAGTTTTCAATGATTATGGCTCAAGAAATCGTGGCGGGGACGGCTGAATAATGGCTGACGTATTCGTTTCTGCAACTGGAGCCGCTTCATATCCCGGCACTAAAGCAATACCTACTTCACTTACTAATGCGCTAAATGCAGTAAATCCCGGTGATGTCGTATATTTTGCACCCGGTGTTTATCGAGTAATAACAACCATGACACGCAGTGGTACGGCAAGTCAAAGAATACGCTTGGTTGGTGACTGTTTAAATACACAGCAAATATCTGGAGCGACGGGAAATGTTATTCGTATAACTTCTTATCCATCAGATACAACCAACCCGACAGATACATTAAGTGCAGTCTTACGTTTAAACGGTTGTTCATATATAGATATCGTTGGTCTTTACATTGAAGGACGGCAAGCATCGAATAACTACTGTTATCGAATTACCAGTGGTTCAAGCATCACACATGAAAAATGTGTATTCAATAACCAAGGTGGTTCAATTGGACTATATATAGATGGTACGACTTCAAATATAACATTCGACAAATGTGTTGTGCCATATCTTGGAGTAAGAGTAGATGCCGGTACAGACATCACATTTATTAGGTCAATTGCTAATATAAATCACGGGGGTAGTACTGGTACTCTTAATGCATATAATTGCACATTGTTTGGCTATAGTAGTGCGAATACAAATACAGCAACACCATCATATGTCTACAATAATCTTGTTGGTGCTATTCAATCATCGACTACGGCTAACACTGTAATTGAAGATTATAATGTTACTTTCTCTCGCACGAATGTAAGTCCACTTGGTGCAAATACAAGGACAGCAGGTACGCTTGCTCAAGATTGGTATTACTCTTCTTTAAATGGAATTGGTAATATACCAGCATACGCGGCTTTGTCTGGAACACCCATGATTGGTAATGGGACTACAGCACAAGGCGTATCGTCAGATATGTTTGGTCGAAACTGGATATCAGGTCGAACAATCGGTGGTATTGAAACACTTTCGTTAGATAACGTAAGTCCATATTATCCATATGATTCACAGTTCGAAACGTTTACAGTTGCTGGTGGTACAACTGGTTACTCTGTTTATTTGCAACTCGGTTCATTCGGTATGACTCATACAACTACCGGACTTTCGGTGTCGTACGTGAAGAACCGTGGTGTAAGTACGCCAATCTCACTAGTTGCACAAACGCCTACGGGAGCATGGGTTTCAGGAGGCTTCTGTGCTGTAAATAACACAACTAACCCCGGCTTGTATAGGCTTGATGTTCCAAACATTGTTCTCGAATCTGGATACGACAAGTCATTTATTTTGGCTCGTGGTGTCAGTCAAACGCTTGGTTCAACTGTAATACTGCAAGAAACTCCTTCACTTGGATACCAGATAAAGATGGGTCCATTCACAGTACAAGCAGACGGCATCCTAAGAGACGACAGACTCAAACTTATCCAAGGCTCTGTACACTCCATCGACTTCAAAATGGTTGATGCATACGGCACAGGAGTTGACGGCACAGGCACTGTTGTTACTGCAAAGGTTTACAACGCCGCTGGGTTCCTTATCGACACATACACTTGTACAGTAATGTACGCACTAGACGGACGCTACTCATTCGCCATTGACTCAACTGTTACAGACAACGTAGGTATGTATACCATCAACATCTACCGGCAGATTGGCACGGAGACAAACGTATTCGGCAGAATGAAACTTGAAGTGCTATCACCGTAAGGCTAGACTAAACATATGAACGACCAGTACAGTTTTGCTAATATCCGTAAAGAACATGACGCTCTAACGAACGACTGGCGTGTATTTGGTCAGATAGTCAATCAGTGGTATCAGCCTGACCCTAACGACCCTACTCAGCCTGTAGACCCATCCACAGTTATTGGAAGTTTCGATAATCCTGATGTTGATGGTGTCCCACAAGGTACTTCGTTGTTTGGATTTTTTACGACTTCAAGTTTACAGTTGCAAGAAGGCTGGGTGGACGAGTTTTTACAGCGTATGGCTTGGTTTATAGTCAACGGTACAGGCGAATAAGATGCCTACGTATTATGTACGTCCTGACGGGAATGACTTAAACGCAGGAACAGCACCGACCAATGCCGCTGGTACTGGAGCGTTTAGGACTGTTAATAAGGCGTTGTCTGTTGCTGTTGGTGGTGAGACTGTATGGATAGCACCGGGCGTATATCGTGAAAACCTAACATCGGCAATAGCGGTTCAAGCGACAACGATTACTGTTCGTGGTGATGCAACTCTTACACAGGTAGCGTGGGGTTCCGGACTTACAGTTGGGCTTGTCCGCATAACTAATATTCAGACCAACGACTCTGGTTCACCAAGTGGTTTTGTTTTGTCTATAAGTAACCAGTACGCTTATTATGACATTAGATTTGAAGGAAAAATAAGTGTAAGTTTGTATCTAAACACATCTTTTACTGACTGTGTTTTCATAGGTACTGGAATCGAAAGTGCTTTAGCATTTCGTGGTAATACTGCTGGCTCAACAGATAGGTTGACATTTGATAGATGTATAACTGTAGATTTGCCCATCAACTTCACTACGACGAATAATAACACCAGTACAGCACATAGAATCGTATTTACTAACTGCTTGCACTATGTATGTACAAATGCTGACAGAGCAACCATAGTAAGCCCCGGTGGCACATTCTCTTCGTTTTGGCACTCATATAGTCAAAGTTCTGATGCAACTGGACCTGTTTCTGTTTACATAAATAATACTTTTGTTGCCGGAAAAAACCAACCCGGATATATCATTAGTAATACTGGTTGGGGGGCAAGTGCGTGTCCATACGTAACTAACTGTTTGTTTTTATGCAATGCAACCACGGCGGTATTTCTTGGAGACAGGTCGCAAGTCATAGAAAATTACAATGCTGGTTTGAATTTGACTAGGTCGAACGTAAGTAGTGGTGCTAATTCATTCAGTATGACCACTTATCCGATTGACGTAAATGAGTCATACCTACAAGCATTTGCTGGTTACTTGCCATATACACCATATGTTGGTAGTCGTATTATAGGTGCAGGAACAACCGCTCTAGTTGCGACTGTAACCGTTCCAACCGTTGACTTTTCAGGCAATGCATGGAATCAAACCAATCCAACCATTGGCTACATGGATAACCGGCAGGTTTCTACTGTCCCGGCAACGGCTGGCTATGTTCCACTAGACCGCTCTATCCAAACGCTCACAGTAACCGCTGGTGAAACAGGTAAGTCGGTACACGTCTACATAGGCTCTACCGGAGTAACCTTCCAAACACCTAACCTTACTTGCTACTACGCACGTAACAACGGCACATCAGTAAACATAACGCTAGTCGCCGGTAACGCTTCTACATGGGTCTCTGGTAGCCTATTCGAAGTATCTGCTGTAACTATGCCGGGTGTGTATAAGTTTGATGTACCTAACGCTGTCATAGAAGCTGGAGCAACTACTGCATCAATTATGTTACGGGGTGCTAATGCTTTCAATGGTGCATTCGTAAATATCAATATTGACCAACCTGCTCAGTCGGCTTATCTATCCACGCTTGGTTATAAGTTCTTGTCTGAGTACGCTGGCTCTGATGGTGTGCTAACAGTCAACAAGAGAACGGTCACCACGGTCAAATGTCAGATAGCGGATACAAACGGTACTGCTGTTGCAATAGGCTCGTCTACGATGACTGTAGAGGTCTACACAGGCTCTAACGTGTTGCTTGCGTCATACACGCCGACTATTCAGTATGCTGGTAACGGTCATGTAACGTTTGTGCTTGATACACAGATTACTGGTACGGCAGGTACGTACAACGCTTATGCGATACGTTCTGCGTCTACGACTGATAGAGCGGTGTTTGGACCGTTGCAGATAAAGGTGAATGAACTGTAATGGCTACTTACTATGTGCGTCCTGACGGTAACGATACTAACACTGGGCTTGCTCCTACAAGTGTTGCTGGTACTGGTGCGTTTAGGACTGTTAATAAGGCTTTATCTGTAGCGGCTGGTGGAGATACGGTTTGGATTGCACCCGGTGTATATCGTGAAAACGTAGCACCTACAATTGCGGCTCAGTCAACGATGATATTCGTAAACGGAGACTGTTCACTAACTCAGGTTGCGTGGGGAACTGGCTTGACGGCTGGGACTGTACGTATAACTAATAACCTTACAAATGACGCTGGTACTCGTTCAGGCATTACAATCTCGTTGCAGAGTAAGGCTTACTATACTTTCCGTGATATCAGATTTGATGGTTGGTTCAGTATTGGTAGTTCAAATCAAATATTTTTCACTGAATGTTCATTTACTGGTCTTGGTCGAGAATCGATAGTTGCTTATGGTGATAGTCTAGCAAGTAACTTCATAGTTGCGTTTGATAGGTGCTCATTTACGGATGTTGCATTGACAACATTCAATCCTCAGTTTGATGCTGTTCGACCACATGCAATATTTTTTAGGTCATGTATTTTTAGTTGTTGTACTAATTTAGACAGGGCTTCATCTTCAGGTCCTGCTGGTACTATTACGAATTTTTGGTACTTACATGTTCAACAGGCAAATAACAGTTTAAGCCGAGTTTATTTTTTAAACTGCACAGTAATACCCGGTCGTTCTCAGCCAGCATTTATATTTGCGTTATGGACATGGTCGCAAAATGCATCAGTACATATTGTAAACACAGCGATTTTAGCAGATGCAATCACTAATACATTTAGGAGTGACCGGATTTCTCAAATCTATACATCTAATAATGCCGGATATTCACTAACTTATTCCAATGTTGATGCTGGTTCAGGCAATGTAACACTTGCTACATATCCACTTGATAACGAAGAAGGTTATCTTGGTTCTGTGTTTAACTACCTGCCATATACACCGATGGTCGGTAGTGCATTGATTGGGGCTGGTAGTTCAGCTGTCGTAAACGGACAAACGATACCAACTGTTGACTTTAGTAACAATGCTTGGAATCAGGCAAACCCAACTATCGGATATATGGACAACAGACAAGTTTCCACTGTCCCATCAACCGCTGGGTACGTACCACTTGACCGTGCGGTACAAACCATCACAACAACAGCAGGTTCTACCGGCGTATCAGTTCACATCTACCTAGGCTCCACAGGCGTGACATTCCAAACACCTAACCTGACGTGCTACTACGCTCGTGACAATGGTGCTTCTGTGCAGATACCACTTGTCCAAGGCAACGCATCTACTTGGGTATCTGGTGGACTGTTTGAAGTCTCTTCAACAACAATGCCCGGTGTTTACAAGTTTGACATCCCTAACGCTGTGATACAGGCTGGTGCTAAGTCAGCATCAATCATGCTTCGTGGTGCTAACGCTTTCAACGGTGCATTCATCAACATCAACATAGAAGGTGAACCACAACCGAACTACGTGTCTACGAACGAGTTTAGGCTTGCTTCTGAAGACGCTGGCTACAACAACGTACTAGAGTTGAACCTTAATACGGCGACTACTGTAAAGTTGCAGTTGTTGGATATGTATCAAGCACCTTCTAATATCGCTGGTGCTACGTTGTCAGTTGAAGTTTATAACAGTACAAACAACTTGGTCGCTTCGTATACGCCAACTGTAAGATATGCAGGAAACGGCGAGATAACCTTCGTATTGTCTACTGACGTAAGTGCTACGTACGGTGACTATAACGTGTATTGTACAAAGACTAGCGGCTCAACTGATTCTGTTGTTTATGGACCGCTGTCGCTTAGGATTAGGAGACTGTAATGGCAACTTATTACGTCAGGAACGATGGTACTGATGCCAATACTGGTCTTGGACCCGGTCGATTGCAAGCATGGCAAACGATACAAAAGGCGTTAGGCGCGGCTGGTATTTCGTCTGGTGATACTGTTTATATTGCACCGGGTCGGTACAACGAAACGATTACCATCAATATGATTTCTGCTACGGTTGAAACTCGTGTACTTGGCGACCCAACGTGTAGTCAGTTTACGGATATCACGCCGGGTGTAGTAAGGTTGGTTGGCAATACATCTGATGCTGGTGTAACTTATTCAAGTAGCTCATGCATAACTGCAACTTCTAAAAACTTCTTGACATTTAGGATGCTGGCTATAGAAGGTTGGCAGAACGGTTTTTCGGCAACAACTTGTACTAACTGGACTATAGATGACTGTGTCTTTACTTGTAATGACGCGGTTGGTACGTATACGTCACCAAGTAATGTTGCTGCTAATTTTGTTTTTACAAACTGCATTACGAATGTACGTATTACGAATGGAACTAGACTCGTTTTAAGTATTCAGCATACTGGAACTAGTGCAATAGACCATGGCACAATTGTTGCTAACAATTTCTTTGGTGGTGGTGGAAGTAGTGGTGGGGCAAGTGTATGGATTACTGGATATACCCCCGGAAATGCACTTGTTTTTAATAACCAGTTTGAGCGCGGACATCGTGCAATCGAAATAAGCGGTGTCACAGATGCGACATTGCAAGCCAAATTCTACAACAATGTTTCAATCTACAGTATCGACAGGCCATTTGCTTCAAATGTTGCTAGTGGCGGTTATGCTAATTACAACGCAGTAATGATGTGTAATTTTGGAACTAATATATTATTTAATGTAGCCGACGGTAATCAAAATAGAACAGTTGCACCTACAAAGTCCTACGGTATGGAACGACTATTTGGCCTTGGTGTAAACGATTGGTACGCACCACGCCTAGGTAGCAACCTCATCTCCTCTGGTGACCCAGTTAGTGGCTCAGTTGGTATCACCGCTAGTTCTGCTGAGATACCACAAGGTGGGAACGTGTATGTTGTTGGTGACAAAGTTCAGTTTTTAACTACACTCGGCAACATCACCGCTCTGCAAACATACACCGTAGCGACAGTAACATCTACTACATCCTTTACTTGTACTGGACTTACTCCATCTACTGCCGGAACTATCCAACACCGTAGATTTAGATATACGGCAGATGCGTTTGGCAATGCGTACAGCCCTACAACTGCACCAACCATCGGAATGGCTAACCGTGTAGACCTGAGCACTATCGGTCAGTACATACCAACGGAAAAGCAAGTAACTACCTATAGAACTACACCCGGTTCACAAAGTCAGACAACCTATGTATTCTTAGGTGTTACCGGCATCTCATTCAACACGCCTAACCTTGTTTGCTACTATGTAAGAAACAACAGTGCTACAGTAACCGTGCCGCTCGTTACTCAGACACCAACTGGAGCATGGGTATCTGGTGGATTCTGTGAAGTAGACTCTATTAAACTACCGGGCTTGTATAGGTTTGATATCCCTAACGCTATGATAGCAACCGGTACTACATCGGCTTCGTTTGCTATCAAGGGTGCATCTGGTTCTAACGGCGCGTATGTGACCGTAGAGTTCGACCAAGCATCGATGTTGATTAGTACTCCCGGCTACAAGTTGATAAGCGACCAACTCGGTGCAAACGATGAATTAGATATTGTTCAAGGAACACAAACAACTGTCAAGTTGCAGATAGTCGATACGTATAACACAGCAGTGCCTGTAGGAGCCGCTACGTGTACCGTAGAGGCGTATTCTGCTGGAAACCTGATAAGTACTTATACGCCTACTATTCAGTACGATGCTAACGGTGAAATGACGTTTGTGCTTGATAGTGTAGTGACCGCTAATCCGGCTGAGTATAAGTTGTATGTGAGGCGTAACAATGGTGGTTCCGATACAACGATACACGGTCCGATGATTGTTAGAGTGAAGAGGAAGTAATGGCTACTTTTCACATTTTGACATATGGGAATTACAAAGATGAACAACAAAAAAGTGCTGGCACTGTACGGGAGCAAGGCGGTAGCGGCTGGTGTCTCCGCTGCTGTTTCATCTGTCTTGGCGTTCTTGACGATGCCTTTCAAGGGTACGAATGCAAATGCGATGAAGGTGGGCAAATGAACTTAACTGATGTGGTCATCAAACCACTGGTGACAAACCCTGCCGACTACAACATCAAAGCAGATATCTACGATGATACGAATACCAAGGTCGGTGACTTTGGAGTTGATGGCATCGATATGTTTACGTGGTGGGTCACACAGGACGAAGCATTTCGGATTAACATCGTTAACCAGTTCATTGTTGTTATGGCTCAGGAAATCGTGTCTGGACAGGCTGAATAATGGCAACGTATTATGTCCGCTCTGGCGGTAGTGATGGCAATACTGGTCTGGGTGCTGGCACAGGGCAAGCGTGGGCAACCATAGGCAAAGCACTCGGAGCCACTGGCATAACCGGCGGTGATACCGTTTATATTGCTCCCGGCACATATCGTGAAGTTGTTACTATTGGTGGCACGTATGCATCGAATACGTTCATCTATGGTGACCCTACAGCATCACTATTCAGTGGTGTAACCGCTGGTGAAGTCAGAATCACTCCGAGCGGGTCAGACAATGCCGTATCCACATCGTATGCCTTAACCGCTACAAGTAAGAATAACCTAAACTTCCGAGACTTGATTATCGGTGGGATGAATATAACGACTTCATCAAATATGACAATCGAGCGGTGTATGTTGTTTAGTACATCTGCAACTACACAAGCATTTGTGTTCACAAATACCAGTAACGTAAATTACAATACAACAATAAAGCAGAGTGTTTTAACCGGTACGGTCGCTGGAATCGAATATCGCTACGCATTTAGCGGTAGTCCATACACTGCTGGTTTATATGTGTCTGATTGTGCAATATTTGGTAACAATGCAGTATTTATTAATAATAACCAAGGAAGTTTTGCGGCTAATTTTCCGAGCGGTATAACCTTTTACAACTGTGTGATGATGGGAAGTACGACTTATCGCTCTACAAGCGGCTTTTACACCGGTGGAGGTACTGTTACAAATTACGTTGTATCCAACTGCTTAATGTATGCGACTGGAACTTATGTTTTTGAAGGCGGTTTCCTAGTAGAAAACTATAATCGCATATACGGTGTCAACGTTAGAAGCGGCGTTGCACAGGGTGCAAATACTACCGTAGCATCGTGGTCCGGTTTGGAATTTGGTCAAAGTCTCCTACAAGGATATGGTCCGCTCCAGATATTCGGTAATACGTTTAATAGTCCGAACGCTACAGCGGGTACAGATTCCGGCGCACCAACAGTCGATATGTACAATCAGTCGTGGAATGTCACTCCTGATATCGGTGTAGCAATCTATCGCAACATCGGTGGAGTTGGTCAATACCTTCCAGCCGAGCGCAACGCTTCCACAATCACCATCGCTCCCGGCTCCACATCACAAAGCATCGAGCTTTATCTTGGTGCTACAGGTCTTACAGCCTCCACAAGCGGTCTCTTAGCCCGATACAACCGCACAAGGACCGCAAGCGTAGCGATTACTTTGGTTGCCCGTACAATCGCTCAGGCGTGGATTTCAGGTGGCTTTGCAGAAGTGGACTTAGTTGAAATGCCGGGTGTTTATCGCTTAGATATCCCTAACGAAGCAATAATCGGCGGTGCTGATGACGTAACGATAACGGTGCGTGGTGCCGCTGGTACAAACGGTGCTGTTGTTAGTATTGATATGCGTAACTACTCGTTCATCAGTACAACCGGCTACAAGTTAATCAGTGACCAGTTAGGTGCTAACGGTGCGTTAGATGTTATCAAGGGTTCATCGATTACAGTTAAACTACAGATAACTGACGTAAACCAAAAGCCAGTACCTATAGGCTCTGCTACGTGTACTGTTCAAGTCTACTCACTCAACAACTTAGTGGCTACGTATCCTACAGTAATCCAGTATCAGTCAAACGGTGAGATGACGTTCGTGCTAGACACGGTAGTGACTACTGCTCCCGGCTCATACAACATCTACGTAAACCGTAATAACGGTGGTTCTGACACAGTCGTCTACGGTCCAATGAAGTTGACGGTAAGCAACCTATGAAAGACGATTTGACTGACATACAGAAAGCGATACTGTTAGTCATGTCTGCTGCTGACACAAGCCTAACTCTGACTATGCGTAATATGCAGAAGCTTTCTGGTCGCCGTGAGTTCGAATACGTCAATCAAGATGTAGAAGATTTGTATCAAGACTTGCTTCAGGCTATGGCTCATGTAAGTGATGCTCAGTACTGTGTAGGTATGCTTAAGGCTAAGATTGAAGCCGACACTCCTTAGTTGTTTATATACTGACAACAAAAGACGTATGATTTCACTATGTCAAGAGTAAAAGATAGAAAACTGAAGGCTATGTTCCGCACATTGGAGCGTCTGCCTTTTGAAGCATGCAAAATAGGTCAATCTGTTGCACAGCAGAAGGCTCCAGTTGCATCTGGAAAACTACGTGACTCCATCAAAGTAAGTTCGTCAGTTGCTAATCCTAACGCCATTGAAGCAGTTTTGTATACACGTCGTCCATACGCACCGATAGTTGAACTGGGTAGTCCAACACAACCGGCACAACCATTTATGGCTCCGGCATTTACACGTATGTCTTACCACGTAACTAGGACTCTAAATAAACTCTAATGGCTATTGAATGGGTTGATGTCATATCGTGGATATACAAGACTTTATCTGAAGATGATGTTCTGGCTGAATTGCTTGCCGGTACGTCAAAGGTAAAGGGGTTTCAACAAGCCGTGTACACAGATATGGCACCACAGGTTGACCCAATAAGTGGGCAAAGCCCACTAGCCCCATTTGTCATAGTTGCCTTAGCGGATGGTGGAGTCGATGAACGGTCACTATGTGGCTCACGCTTTTTGGCTAATCCAACACTACGCATTACTACGTGGGATAGACAAAGTGGAAGTGTGTCATACGCTCGGATAAAACCAATAATGGATAGAGTGGATGAACTCATAGACAACAAAGAGTCATACACAACTCCACGCTTTTGGATTCGGAGGGATAGTAGCGATGTTATCTTTCCTGACCCGTCAAGTGGTATTACTGATTACGGAATTACGGCAACTTACCAAGCAATGGTTACGGTTGAAATAGGAGTCTAGGATGCCTTCAGCACAAGTTACACGTGCTAATAATATTAGCATTGTTTACAAAATAGGAGCAGACGCACAAGCTGGTACGGCTATCGGCACGACTGCTAATACTCCTGTAACGCAGTTGAACTGCTTAGCCCGTTCATATACTCGTTCCACGGAAATTGGTACGGTTGAAGCCGGTGCATTCTGTGATACTGAAATGAAGATGGCGAGTACTCGCAAATCTGGCACTATTGAAATGGAAGTACTTGTACCGACGACTGGCACATATCCTATATTCCAAGGGTCGGTCGGATACTACGTATCAGTTCAAGCGGTCATTAACTCGTCTACAACTATCTTAGACTTTGGATTAATAACTGCTGTATCTGTTAGCGCCGAAGTCGATGGAATCATAACTGAGAATGTGACTATTACACTCGGTGTAAGTGGTGTTGAGTCCTTCCACTCGGCAGCGTAATAGGAGAATATAAATGCCATCAGCACAAATTCAAACAGCACAAAATATCAGCGTAGGTATATTTCTTGGTGGTAACTCACAAGGTAGTGGGCTTACTCCCGGAGCTCCAAGTTCAGCAGTAGGTACTGTTGTTGAAAGACGTTGTCTAGCAAGAAGTTATAGCCGTTCTTTGGAAATAGGAACCGTAGAGGCTGGAGCATTTTGCGACACTGAAACAAAGGTTAGCCCAACCCGTAAATCTGGAACGATTGAGATGGAGTTGCTGTTGCCGACTGGTACAGCAGCATTATTCCTTGACAAAGAAGGATTCTATATCAAGGTCACTGCCACGATTGGACCTACTACATACACGGACTTTGGACTTATTACCTCAACTGGTATCAGCGCTGAGGTTGACGGCTACATTTCAGAAACGCTTACAATCGTGCTTGGCGTCAACGGAATAACAAGTTTTGGCGGCGTCTAATGGCTGCTATAACGGCTAACAATATTGTTATATCGGTAGAAGTTTCTGATTCGGTTCAAGATGGTAACCCGGCATATACATTCTCGGCAATGGAGAATATGAATTGTCTAGTAAGGTCTTACACTAGGCAAAGTAAATTATCATCAATTGACTTATCGGCAATAGCGGACAACAACGATAAATTATATTTTACACGTGCTAATGGCACCGTCGAACTTGAAATTTACGTAGACACTACGTCCGTGCTGGATTGGCAACCAGATGCATTAGTATTTCACAGTAAGTTGAATTATTACTGTAAGGTTCAAGCAGAGATACCATATGTCATTGGCGGCTCTACTATATGGGTAGATGAAGGTGTTATTAGCGAAGTATCACTGTCAATGGACTTAGATGGTATCCTTACTGAGAAGGTAACAATTACACTTGGCACGTATGGTGTCGCTGGTTAGTTACCGTACTTAAGGATTACTATGGGATTACAAAGTTTAAAAACAGTTAAACCAAAGGCTACTCAACCTAACTTGGTTATTGACTTAGCCGAATTTGCTGGAGAGGGAACTCTTACATTCCGTGCTCCAAAAGCAGCCGATATCTTTCCTGATGCAAATGAGTTGCGTGATGCAAAGATACAGTTTCCTGAGTTCAAGGAACCTATGCTTCAGTCGATTCTTGTGATGGGGCGTACATATGTTCCGGATGAAACTGACAACGGTCAAGCGATTACACCTTGGCGTTCTATTGCAAACATTGGACGTGACAACAGTGACTTGTTCTTCTACATGTTGGCTCAGTACGGAACTGCCTTTCCACAAGATGACATTACTGGTAGGAAAGAAGTGGGAAACGACTCAGCGGAGTAGCGCAACTTGCTTTGTACTACTCCGTAAAGTATTTGCATAGGCACCCGGCGGAGACTGACCTAGACTTTGATAGATTAAGCGAGTTAGTCTATATAGGTCAAATGCTAGATAAACGTGAAGAAGAACTAGCGATGATAACAGCAAGGGCGTTGGGTGCAAAATGACATTACGTGAGCTTGAGATTAAAGTCAAAGGTACGAACATTCGTCGTACCGAAGCCGACCTTGCCAAGCTCGAAACGCAAGCCAACAAAGCCGCGGCGGCTATTCAAAACCTACAAAAGACATTTAGTAGTGCCGCGGCTATGCCTAAACTATCGATAACTGGGCGTGTAGGTGGTGGTGGTGGACGTGGTGGTTCTGGCGGTGGTGGTGGTGGTGGTGGCACATTTGATGGGATGTCAAATGGTATCAATAAAGTCTCTGGTGCGATGGCAAATATGGGTCGCATATCAGCCTCACCTATTTCATTAATTGGTAAATTTGGCCAGACGATAAGTACAGTCAGTCAACTTGGAACTAGTGCATTTAGTGCCATGGGAACTGCCATATCAAGCTTAGGTGGTGCCGGTGGTCCGATAGGAATGGTTGTTGCTGGCATAGGTGCAGTAGTTGGTGCTATTGGCTCTGTGTCTGGTGGCGCATTGCAGATGTTCTCTGGTGTGCTTGGAACTGTTGCTAATATTGCTAGTCAACTTATAGGCGTCCTTGCTAATGTTGCTGGTGGCATTATAAGTGTTGGGGTAGAAGCAACTAAAGCAGCCGTAAGCCTATCTGCCATGTTCCTTCAACAGCAGTTTGCACAGTATGTATCTTATGAACAGCAGATACGTGGACTTGCGGCATATGAAAATAATGCACAGTCCCTGACGGAAACATTGGGTCGCTTGAGACAACTTGCCAAACTTCCCGGTCTAGCCTTACCTGAAGTTATTCAAGCCACAGTTGGTCTCCGTGCAGCCGGTATGGATGCTGAAAACGCAGAACGTTCCATCATGGGATTTGCACGTGCTCTTGCCGCCGTTGGCAAGGGTAAAGCAGACTTCAAGGGCGCAATGCTTGCACTTCAACAAATCGTTACCGCTGGTAAGTTGGAAGGCGATGAAATCAGACAGTTATCTGAACGTGTTCCTCAGATTCGTATGGTGTTGCTGAAAGCATTTGGTAGTGCTAAGGGCGAAGAAATCTCCAAGATTATGGAGCGAACCGGTAAGTCAGTTTTTGATGTCGTTGACATGATTAATACTGAAATGCTGAAGTTGCCAAGTGTCTCTGGTGGTGTAAGTACAAACCTTGAAAACGTAATGGATGACTTGGCTGAAGCCACACGTCCAGTTGGCCAAGGGCTTGCGGCTATGTTTACGGCTTCTCAACCGGGCATGCAGAGTCTAATTGAAAACATTAGTCAAATATCTACTGCAATTGGAGAAGTTTTTTACTCCATTGGTACTAGCGGTGTAATTCAAGAAGCACTTGCAAGTCTATTTGGTTTTGTAGATACAAAATCCCTTGTTGATAACTTCAGGGAAGCAGCCGCACGTATTGGAAGTTATATTATTGCGGCTGTGCAACAAATTCCAGTTATATACACTGCTCTAAAAGAAGGTGCAGTTGCTTTATTTAACTACTTAGGAACCGTAGGTCCACAATGGGCGAATGACATTGTTTACTGGGTTCAATATGTTGGACTTTACTTCAAGGACGTTTTCGATGCTATCGTTGGTTACCTTCAACCATTCTTATTAGCAATGAAAATGGCGATGGGTTCATTAAAGCAGTTTGCTACGGGAACACAAGCACTTAAAGAAGGAAATATAGTAGACGCAATTGGTTACTACGGAGGTGGTATCGCTGAAATGATTGGCTCCGCTCTAACATCTTTTGTTGCTCCAACCATTGGCTTAGGTATTGCCGGAGGAGTTATGGATGATTCAGCAGCAGCCCGTAACACGAAAATTGCAGAGCTAGATAGGAAACGAGCCGCTGGAACTCTCGTCCCTAACTTATTTGGTGATATCAAAAATGCCTTCAATAGCGTACCTGAACTAGCAAATATTGGAAAGGCATTTGGCAGTGTTGGAACTAAAGCAAATGATATCTATGGTCGCATTGCACAAAACATGCAAGCCATGCCAACCTTACCAGACGGTCTAAACTACGGTAATCGACCAGTTCAGCCAACTGGTGCAATAGGTGGTGGAAATAAATCACTTGATACGCTCAAAGAGATTGCTACCAACACCGGCAAGACGGCTGATAGACTTTCATTGCGTACTCAGACTCTCGGTGGTGGTGAACTCGCTAAGTTAGGAGTTACGCCAACTGAACTTAGAGGTGGGGCACGTGTTAACTCACCGGGTCTTAGAACTGCGCCAAGTTTAATAGAACAAGGTTTACGTGCTTTTATGAATGAGCAATCACGCAAGGGTGATGTAAACAACCCATTCCGGAGATAATAAATGGCTACAGATTGGCCAGTCAAAATTGAGTTAGATGTACCAGAGAAACGTGTATCTGTACCTAGGTATTGCGTTGCTGGTGAAGGCTCTACTTGGAGTATGCAGAACACTACAAGCACTATCTTCGTAGATGCTGTTACTGGTACTGCTATGCTTTCTCCGTTGCCACTAACTCCCACGTGGACGACTAGTGGTGCTGGCAACTATGCAAGAAAACGTCTTACTGACTACGACACATTAACTGAACCAACCAAGTGGAAGGAAGTCAAGTTACTGCACTCCACAGACTACTACATAACATCTGAAGGCGTAAATGCTTTTGCTGTGTTGAGTGAAGTTCTTCCATCAAATCAGCCGATGTATGTTTCATTCTTTATGTCTGGAACTAAAAAGGCTAACGAGACTGTTGCTTTCAGGTGTGGGTGGAATTATGGTCAGGCCAATGAAGTACGGCTTGACGTCATGGCTGGTGGTGCAATTGTTGTTTATAAAGGCACAAAAAAACTAGAGAAGTACGACTCCACAAAGGGTGGTATGCGCCCCGGTGGTATGAAGTTGTATTCAATGTCTCCCGCAAATACATATGTCAACCTTGTTTTGATGCCTTGTCGTAAACGTGAATTACTAGTTATCTCTAATTACGGAACAAACTTTAGCCACACCTTTGAAGACTTAGACCCATCTGTAAACGACCCAAATACAAACGACATCACACCAAGTTCAAAGTTTTACTGGTATGTTCCGGCACCATTTCATCCGATGGTTCAAGTTGCTAAGTGTAAGTTTGAGACATCAGGAACGGTTTATGGCGGGAATACGACACTACGTGCAATCCCACCAGTTGGCACTACGTTTTCTGGATGGGCTGCTGGTGCTGACCGGATAGGTCCAAACTCAGCAACTATTACATCAACACTTGGTGTCGTAAAAGCCGATTTAACAGCATGGAATCCATCCGTACCAGTTGCAGATGTATTGGCATCAGCGGTACTAACTGGGGATGGAAATGCTACTTGGGGTCTATATGCAATTGATTTATTCTCAACGCCAACAACAGTAAATACGTATAACGGCTCCGTTGATATTACAAACTACATCCAGAGCCTAGAGTGTTCTGTCGATGAAGATGGAACACAAACTGTAAAGATGCAGACACGGTATGGATTACTTTACGATGATGCCGCTGTTGACAATAGTTTGTATCAATCAGATAGACCATTTAGAATTGCCATAAAAAAGGGCGATAACACATACTTAGATATATGCCGTGGGACATTTGATTCTCCTGAGATAACTTACGAGCCGGGTGACTACTCGATGCTTTACCCTTCTATGTCATTTGAGGGGAAAGATAGGTCACGTGAGTTTGAATTAATGATGCTTATTGACTCAGTCCCATACGATGGAACTGAGTTGGATTATGCAGTTAAAGACCTTTTGGCTATTTGTGGGTATGGGGCTGGTGACTACTATATTAATATTCCGGGATTTCAACTTCCATATTCACCAATCATATCTACCGGCAAATGGAGTCTTGCTCCAGAACGTGGAGATACTGTTGCTAAATGGCTAAACCAGTTATGGAATGACTACGCACAAACATACACTCGTGGCTGGATGCCAACCAGCACTGGATATAGATACTGTTTTATAAGTCCATCAGTCTTATCGAATACTGTAATGATGAACTTGTACGAGAGCAGTACTGCGGCTGGTAATGCATCAGTGCCAAAAACACTAACAAGTAAAAGGACGATACGTCAACTCTCACGCCATTATGAAGCGGCTGAAGCAAATCACATACAAGTAATTGGCCGTGACCCACGGACAGATAGACTTATATTTAGAAGTTATAACGATGCGGCTAGTCAGAATCCAGCAACTGCACCGGCATCACGTCCAAGGAACTGGCGTGGTCGTACTTGTAGTGTTGTGCATATTAATGAGTCAATAACGACTGATGCTGCAGCACAAAGAGCACTTGACGTCCTAGTTGATAGACTTACACCCGGTCGTGACTTAGTGGAGTGGACTTCAGATTTTCTTGTTAGAAACACTGATGATAGACCCCTTTGGATTGGCGATGTTGTTCGTATACATAACTTGTACGCTTCAACATATGAATACGAGACTGCATATTCTGACTACAGAATCATAGCAATACCAAGCATAAATTTTACGTTTGAGCCAGCAACAAGACCTAAGGTTCGTGAGGCAAGATATAGGGGAGTGAGAATAGGTCCAGCCGTAGTTATAGGAGGCTAGTCATGAGTTGGTTTAGTTCAAAAATGAAACGATGGTTCGGCATTGAAGAACGCAACCTCATCAAGGGTGTTGATAAAGTTCTTGTATCTCTGGCTGAAGACATGGCGATGGCGAGTGCAATGAAAGCCCTAGAGCCACAGTTAGGTTCTACGCTCACAAAGACTATTGTCAAGCGCATCAAAGACAAGGAGAAGGGCACCCCTTCAGATAATGAAATCCTTGAGTTCCTTGTTGTTGAAGTAATCAAGAATCTGCCCAAGAAGTAATTGGGCAAGTGTTCCGTAATCCAGTAAGGTTTGTATATGCGACCTACTAATCGTCCTATAGCGATAAAAGCACTTGAGTTGGCTGTTGCTAACATAGGTGTCACAGAGGTTGGTGTCAATCGTGGTGAGGCTGTTGAAGCCTATCAAGCATCATGTAAGCCACCAATCCCAGCGGGTAGTCCATGGTGTGCAGCGGTTGTTCGTTTTAGGATGAAGCAAGCGGCTACGGCTCTTGGTACAACCTACGAAACGACTTTTCCACGTAGTGGATACACGCCAGACTGGTCGAATTGGGCTAAGGAAAACGGTTGTTGGATATCAGTTGCTGATGCTAAGGCAAGCGTTGCGAATAAGGCTGGTCGTGTGTTGCCGGGAGACTTGGTGTTGTTTTACATCAAGCCACTTGGTCGCATCGGTCACATTGGGGTTATCCAGTCTGTTCACTCTTGGGGTGTATGGACGGTAGAAGGTAATACTTCACCTGAGCCTTCTGATGCATATGCTGTTGAGCGTGACGGTGACGGATATTTCCGTAAGAAGCGAAACTGGTCGGAACTAGGCACTTATGGTGGAGTGCTTACGGTTAACTTTTAGAGGTGCATTATGGGTAGAACTATGGTTGGTCCGCTTCGCACAGAAGCCGGAAATCTTCGTCAAGCAGACCGAGAGCGAATTTTTAAAGTTGCTAGTTTGACCGGTCAGATTGGTGCAGCACGAAAACGTGGCAACGACGAACGTGTCGCTAGTCTAACTAGTCAACGTGATAGTGAAGTTGCAAAACTCCGCAAGCGTGTTTCTGGCACAGCATTTGGTGGTGCCCTTACCGCAGCGTTATCTCCTACACGTTCTGGTGGCATCCGTCGTGAGCTTGGTGAAATTACACGTAGGGCTAAAGCAAATCCGGGCGTTTACGGGCGACTCGTTCCCGGTGGTAATGCAGCAAGCAACCGTGCTCGTGGGATAACCAACTAAAGCCATGGGTGGAACACCTACTTCTGGAGGGTCTAGGACACGTGCTGAGGCTAACCTTGCAGTACGTGCTCCAAAGCCAGAGCCACTTATCCCAAAGCAGCGCCAGATGTTTAGTAAGGTTAGTACATCTGACTTACTGAAAGCACGTGACATCACCACTCGTCTAGCGGCTGGTACTTTTCGCCCACAAGACCAACTTGCTGTTCGGCGACTTCAACGTCGTGGTGGCAATACGGGTAAGTTAGCAAAAAAGCTAGAGAATGAAAATTCTCGCAGTGATACTCTCCGCCGGTTGAACAATGAGATTGACCTTAGGACTCAAGATAAACTAAAGAAGTAGTTGACAATCTTGTAGTTATAAAGTAGAGTAGGTTCATGGGGAGAATGGACCTACTTTTTTCTTTGCGTCGTCAAGTTGATGTTGCAATAGAACAATTCGGATTCTGGAGTGAAATGGCGTCACGGCGACCATCGTTCCGTTCTGTGGAAACAAAGGCTCTGGAGGACGCTGTGGAGGTTTGTATGGCATATTGGGATGCGCACTCAGTGAGTGCTTAGATGTTAGAATGCCAATATGTTGACCATAGGACTATTAGAAGAGTTCAAGGAGGTCGTAGCACCTTGCTTGAAAGACAGCATTATGGCTAGTGCCTTTCGTGGTACTGCATGTGTAAACAAACGAGAAGTAAAAGATTTTGTTGTTCTTGTTACTTGGATTCCACTTGGAGTCCGAGCAGAAGTGAAAATAATCATTAAACAAAACAACCAAGAGGAAATGATTTACTCGATGTTTGTAAATGATTACCAGACTGAGTTAGTAGCCCACGTTGTACGTACATGGGCTGTTACTTATGAGATGCACTGCGATAGTGCTATTCGCTCTGTCCGTCGGAAGTCTGCTTTTGAGAAGTAGACTGTAATTCACCGCAGTACTTAACAACCTTTGCAGCAATCTCTTCATCATTTGTCAGTGTTGCTGTTAGATACCAGAGGCACTTATACAAGTCGCTCGATGCATCTTCACCCGGCTTCTTACCGGCTCGTTTGATGTACTTGACGACCATAGATAGGTCACCATTCAATCCCCAGTTCGTGTAGACAGAACGTGCTGATATGTTTGAACTTACATCGTTGTAGTGTTTAGGGATTACCTTTGATTCGTCAAACATTCTCTCGTTCCTCTTCCCCAATCATGATGGCGTTCTTAGTCTTGCCGGTGTTCACTTCAATCTGTTCCGGTACCCAGACGTAGCCGTTTTTACGGCAGTAATCTTTAGCCTTGCCACCTCCACCGATGAGCATAACTAGCAATGGTGTGGAACCGGCTCGTTCTCTTGCCACTGCTAACTGATATTCCATGACTTCAGTACCACGGTCAAACATAACGTTGAAGCGACTTGCATATGCACCCCAGCCTTGAGGGACACCGATAAGTGCCTTGTCAAAGTGGTCGGTAGCCAAGTTCAAGTCAACGTAGATTTGAATTCCATATGACTGCCAATAACGTGACAGCCAGCGTTTACGGTAGATATCGTAAAGAACTTGGATATCAGCGTAGTCGTTGTTTGTTGAATAATTCAACTCAGTTAGTGCTGTACAGCCAGACTTCACGATAGGAGTAGGGTCTTTCCAAAGATTCTCCCACCGTCTGTCTTCGGTATACATGTTGTATGTTCCACCGAACTGCTTCTTACGACTGATAGCACCCCAAGTGATGATTGGTGTCATGACTGAACGTGCTTGTTGGTTCAGGTCAAGTACTGGGATGCCCCAATCGTTGTCAGATGGAAACTTTGTATGCATGTAATGCCACGGTGTTTCACGGGCATCGTACTCTTCTTCTTCGTCTTCTGATACACGTGAGTTTCGTTCCAAAGGTTCATCTTCACCGTTGATGATTTCTTGTAGGAAAGACATGTCATCGTCGTTGTATCCAGTTCCAGATAAACCACCTTCATAGGTGTTGAGTTCTTCCAGAATCTCCAAGAGTTTCTCGTCGTCATCAACACCCATTCGTGCAGTCTTGTTGTCCACAAGCAAAATGCGAAGTTCTGCTTCAGCATCAACATCAACAAACTCTACGGGTACTTTCTTCCAACCGAGTTCTTTCGCCGCTTTCACACGGTGATTACCAGCAAGTATATGCATGGTTCTCTTGTTGACCAGTACACGCCCGAAAAACCCGTTTGTGGCAAGTGATTCCTTAATGGCATCAACGTTGCCTACATTGGCATTTCGTGGGTGATGTTTGAGTTGACTGATGAGTACGTCATCCGTACCGACATTCAAGACGCTTGGCATTAACTATGCTCCAGTGCTACCGAAACCACCTTCACCACGGTCTGTATCAGATGTGATGACTGATTCTTTGAACTCGATGTCTTCTACTTTGGAAAAGACTAGTTGAGCAATCTTCTCACCGGCTTCAACTTGATAATCTTGTTTGCCGACGTTCATGAGAATGACGCCTACTTCACCACGATAGTCAGAGTCAATCGTGCCGGGTGCATTCAAGACGATGACACTGTGTTTGAGCGACATGCCGCTACGTGAACGGACTTGTGCTTCATACCCAGATGGAATGACTAACTTGATTCCAGTTTTGACGAGCTTTGCAACGCCAGCATGAATCACCTTGGTTTCAGCCGCCTTGATGTCAAAACCAGCAGACCCAACGGTTGCCTTTGTAGGCATCGATGCTTCTGCACTGAGTTCGATTTCAACTGGTAGAGCACCCGGCAATACTGCCTTGACTGGCTCTGGTTTCACTGGTTGCTTCTTTACTACTTTTTGAAATTTCAATTTATGTAGTGATTCGTCTGTACTCATAGTTCTACTTTCCACTGCATGATGTTTAGTTTGATGCAGTCTTTTTCTGGCTCTACTCGAAAGCCAAGTTCTTCTCGCTTTGCTTCATCGTTTAGGATTGATGCTTTGATTTCTTCTGGTAGTTTAGACAAAAGGATAGACCGTTCTGTCTTAACTGCTTCTGGACAAATCACAGAAATATTATCAATGGCTCGTTCGGTATCGGTGACAACAATCTTGGCTTGAGTCTTACGGAAAGTGACTGAACCAAATGGGGTCTCATATGTCTTGCGGTCACGTGGAAGATTCCGTAGTGCAACATCACGAAGTTGACTCCCGTAACGAGACATAAGGTAGTCACGCTTGTTTGTGTGACGTGTAATCATTGTGTCTAGGTTTTCAAGAATCTGCTTGCGTCGTGCAATGAGTGCTTCAACCTTTGCTTCTTCGATAGACACCTTGTCCATAAACATTTCGATGTCAGTTGTTGTTGTAAGGATTTCAGGTAACCAGTTTGGTCGGATGCTGACAACTTCCCCAGTTTCAACATCTACGATGAATGGTTCTTGCTCGTAACCAAGCACTTCATTCGTTGTACTCACTTGTACTTCTCCTCTTGTGCAATCTGCCATGTTTGACGAGCATATGCCCTATCAGAAAGATACTCTTGTGTGTATTCACCAGAGTGCCTAAAAGCATTTTGACGTAGTACGTCCACTTCAACAACTTCCCAGTCAACGTTTTGCTTACCGGGAATAATCTCACCTAACTCAGCGGAGATATACATCTCTTCAGCACTAACAACATCTATGTAAGGAAATGAATGCTTGCCAGCAAGTGTGCCGGTGCTCCATTTGATAACGATTCCAACTTCTACCATTGACTCTTCCCCCATACTTTTGTGGTGTGTTTATGATATCAACTTAGATTATCTTTGTCAATCTTACAAACATATTATTTGTCAACTAGCATTTATTACCGTATAGTCACCCTATGGAAAAGGGAATAATCAGCCGAGTATTACGTTTTGGTGTGTTGCCATTAATCGTAAGTGTAGTTGCTATGTCGGTCGCATTTGTGACGGTCTTTCTGGTCACGTATGGCGCATATTGGCTGTATGTCAATATAATGAAATAACATGCCATTTTTAGACACGACACGCACCGGAACTGTTTACTTTGAATTTACGACTGCTTGGAACTTTGTTGTACACCCAAGCAACTTAAGTCCATTTGTGGACATCAAATATGCTCGTGTCAACGGTAATGTTGGTGGCCACGGCGGATTTAGTGGCACGTGGGAAATAGATTGGACTAGTAGTCCGGGTCCGGGTACATGGACGTATCAAGTTTTTGTCATACTTACGGCAGATAATGGACACGGTACTCCAGTAACTACAACTACAACAATTGCGTCTGGCACACGTGCTGGTTCCATTGAGTATGTGACTTTATCTGGAACACTGGATGGTGTATTTAGTGCTAGCGTTGGCACAGATGTTTTGTGGGATATCACTTCTGGCTCATCCATCAATACAACTACTGGAGAACTTACTCATCCACCGATAACAACTTATGAATGGTATGAACTCAGTCGTGTTGGGGCAAATGCTGTAGCGACTATTTCGCTGGGTGTGGCTAGTGCGACTTCAACGACTGCTGTAACTCTTGGTAATCGTGTGCGCATGAACTACATCATTGGCACATATCAAGATGCTTATGCAGACAGTACTGGAACTGCTTCATGCACTGTAACTGTTCATACGTGCAATGGTATCAACCCATTTCAAGCAACTCATACCCATACATTTGGTGGAAATACTGCAACTAACTGGTCAACCGACGTCACTTCATCTACTGCAACTAATATGGAGTATGTTTTACTGAACTCCCTTGGTCGTCTTCCAGCAAACGTCGAAATGAACGTAGTGACAAGAGCGTGGAAAGATTCTTATCCAGACTCTTTAGACTACACAATAACTGGGTTTGACTATGAGATACTTCCACTTCGTAATCGTGCAGTAACCGGCACTGGTGGCTTTGGTGCAGTAGACAATATTTACTACTACTACATAACATCTGAGATTTTCAATGGGACAACATCCGATTACAAAACAACTGAACTCGATGGAATACCAGCGACAATATCAGTAGCCATTCAGACTGGCTCACTCATATCACGGAATGATGACACAGAAGACAAGCGCATTATGTTCCGGTCTTGGGAGTTCAACGGTGCAAATATACAACTTACTAATCCGTACTCGATAGCCGGGACTGGGAATACAAGAACGTATGCACCTCAGCAAGGGATGAGTTCATACAGATGGTTGAAAGTGCAGATAAAGTGTCAAGCTGGAACAAATCAAGCCGGTCAGATAGAGATTACTGACTTCCATGGAAACACTAAGAAATGGAATGTTGTGGCAGCGACAACGACATATGAGGTGGTTACCCTTGACCTTTGTATGCCAGATGTTTGGTCGGTCGGCGCTCTTCCTTCATACGATAACAAAAATGACCCATATCCAAGGAAGAATACTTCTTCCCTTGACTTTGCTGGTGCTGAGTCAGTGGACAGTGCCTACTGGGGCGTTACAAGCTCTTCAAAACTTCAAGTGTCATCTGGAAATATTGACATAGGGACTACGCAACTAGATAAGATAACTCATGCACATCAGAATTTCATACCATCTGGAAAAAGATGGAAAGCTGAACGCATAACGGCTGACATTGTCGCAACAGACCCAAACTTAACAACAACTTACTACTATGCTCGTCGATTTTGGCAGCTGGAGCAAGATGGTCGTACTGAAGAAGAAACTGATGTAAATTTTCAGAACACAGTCACTCCAGTTGTTTCTACTTGGGCAGCACAATCACTATCCATTCTTGACTTGTGTAATCAGATACTTGCAACTGATGTCGGCATTATTAGGCACCCCGGATTCAATGCCACTAATACAGTTGCATATCCCGGTGCTGGTATTTGTTCGGTGTCGCAACCTCCTCTTAGGGATTGTTATTTGAATGGTGAAACTGGTCTTGCTACATGGCTTCATGGTGGCGGTGCACTTACTAAGACAAGTAATGCTGGCAATGGACACAACTGGGAGTATGGTTTTGACCATAATGGTGGAAGCATCAAGGCACAAGCTCTGTTTGATGCAATCGTTGGTGACTTTATACCTGACTTAGACGACCCATTTGATGTACATAAGGCTGGTCCAAATCCAACCCTATATCTTCATGGTGCATCTTTCCTTCGTGCTCCGGCTCATGGCATTACATACAACAGTGCTGGAGACATTGCGACAACCGGTACAGTGTCAGTTGTTCGTACATTTGATTCTTCATCTGGTGGAGCAGACTCAACATTTACTACTGAAGGTGTATACGAAACCGGCACTCCATACGGTCTTGGAACAAAGAACCACACGATTACATATTACACAGTTGTAGTCAACTGGAATCCGGCGTACACATCCATTCGTCAAAGGGTTGTTTATCGGTTTGCTGAAGAAGGTCAACGTGACCTATCAGCCGATGTTCATTCATCACTTCGTAAGTTTTATGCTGATGTTGTTAGTGGAAACATACACTTACATTTCTGCAATGACCACAACAACGGAACGTGGCTTGACAAGGATACTGGTATAGCTTCTGATGCCGGATTCGAAATCAGGTGGACGATAACAAATGCACAAAAACGACTTGATGTCATATATGCTAATGCTACAACGACGTACAGTGTCTATTCTGATGACGAAGGAAGTACATTTTCAGTGCCAGTAACGGTTATGGCGGGTACTAAGCCAACTGCTTGTGTTGCATCTAACGGCATGGAGTTCATCTTTGCTCGTTCATCTGCTGGTGCCATCAACTGCGTCGTGCGTGACCCACAAGGTAATAACACGCAAGCAAGTCACGCAGTGGTAGCTTCTGGTGTTGCTGATGATTCGTTGGCAGCATTTGTCAAAGACACAACCGTTTATCTATTTTACAGAAACACATCTGGCAGCGTAATAGTTGTCACAAGTATTGATAGCGGACTAACGTTTACTTAGGATGTCGTTCCATGACTGACTTGATACGTTTGCCGAGCCAAGACATTACGGGTGTTGCCATGCTATTGCCGATTGCTTTGAACACAGCGTTGTCTCCCGGCACTCTGCCGTTGTGCAACACATCCAAGTAGTCGTCTGGGAATCCTTGGAGTCTCAGTGATTCAACTGGTGTCAATCTACGAACAACCATGTTGTATTTGCTTACTTGTGCGACACCTTGAGTAGCGTGTGTATCGACTGTGTAGGCTGGTGAACCATCATCACCCACTCCTAGTCCATTCTGGCTCTTCTGGACGTCTCTGGTGTCTTGTATAGGCATTGTATATACAACGGCTGGTTGGTTGTCTCCCATATTTGCACGTAGGGTTGGGCATTGTTCAGACAATCCGGCTGGACCCGCATTTCGTGCAACTGAACCGGGTTCAAATGCTAACGGCTCAACGATGACCACATCCTCTGGTGTTAGATGGTTTCCGCATCCAATGGTGTTGGCTACGTTGTCTGTTGGGCGATGGACGATGAAGTTCTGAGCATGGTGTGAAGATACGGCTGGTCGCATGGCTTGTAGTGCGTTCATGACTGTTCGTTCATTGACACTGAAGTTGTTTGCCTTTGCATCTTCTCGGATAGAGTAGACGGTTTTCTCTTCATGACCCACAAGTGGGACATTCCCACCACCCGTTCCCCATCGACTAGTCACGGTAGAGCACACGTCAAACAGTTCTTTTACACGTGAGTCGTTTGGATGGTTTTCGTAGAGGTGGACAGATAGGTTTGTGGAGCGTACATCACCAACGTCGAAACAGTTGACGGTATTTGATACTTCATCTTCGACCCATGTTTCCAGACCATCTTTTGTTTGTGCTCTAGATGATTTACGGAACGGGAAGACCTTCTCGCCGACTAGGTAGGATTGGTTGTTGATGTTGGCTAGGTTGGAGCAAGTTAGGGTTGGGTTTCCGATTCGTCCTTCGCAATCACTGACAATAGTGCCTCCTTCAACAGAAGCGGTAATTCTCTTCCTCTTTGTTCGGCTCTTCTTAGGATTCCCTGACATGCTCTCTGGCTCAAATAATACTTCGGCGGCACGTCGCCAATCTCCAGAAGAATGTCCGACAAGGTAGACTCGACGACGTCTTTGGGGTGTTCCGGAGTACTCAGCGTTAAGAATTCGGTAGCTCCACCCATACCGGAGTTCTGAAAGCGCCCCAAGGAAGGTACCAAAATCCCGTCCTCCGTTCGATGACAAGACACCGGGGACGTTTTCCCAAACAATCCACTCTGGGCGGAGATGGTCAATGAGTCCGAGATAAACGAGAGCCAAGTTTCCCCTTGGGTCTTCAAGTCCTTTTCTGAGTCCAGCGGTAGAGAAGGCTTGGCAAGGGCTTCCTCCGACAATAAGGTCAATTGAACCTCTTTCAATATCCCACTCCTTGTAGTTGTTGATGTCACCGTAGTTCTTGACGTCTGGGTAGTGATGGTTTAGGGCAGAGCATGGGAACGGTTCTATTTCAGAGACACCGGCAAGTTCCCAGCCTAAGTCTTTCCAAGCAACGGTCGCGGCTTCGATGCCACTGAAAACAGAAAGGTATCTCATTGACTATCCTTGAACTTTTCGATTAGAGTCAGTATAGAACCAGTTTGCGGACTTTGCTGCCTAATGGGGGTTTTGGTCGTCTGTTTGGGGCTTGTAGAGGCTTGTGGGCGTACTCTGATGAGTTTCAGCATCCGTAAGGCTTGCTTAGTCAAGTTCATGTAGGTACTCGGCATAGAACAACGCTTCATGGTTCCGCTCGTCTATAGACACTCTGAATCGGATAGAGCGTTCTATTGGTTCGTCTTTGGAGAGTTCGCACTTGTATTCAGTTAGTTGGTTTCGCCACATAACGAGTCGGTCAAAGAACATGTAGTGGTCCATGTATGTGTAGAGTGGGGCGTGTAGGTTTACTTCTACTTGCCGGACATCATCAACACTGAGCATTGGTTTGAGTTGGAAGCCCGTGTAGTAGGAGATGATTTTGATG
>Ga0209296_1000722_pt1 | contig 28150 bp, 34 predicted proteins | sample S_130206_EF_Meta_FD_187319 | JGI IMG/M metagenome (GOLD analysis project Ga0209296, IMG submission 187319) | Freshwater microbial communities from Lake Simoncouche, Canada to study carbon cycling - S_130206_EF_MetaG (SPAdes) (version 2) | ecosystem: Environmental > Aquatic > Freshwater > Lake ... | reverse complement strand
TCACGTCGAGCTCGAACAAGATCCAGCTCAACTTCAACCACCCGGTGAAGGAGCTTGTGTGGGTCTGCCAGCGTGACTCGTTCGTCGACTGCTCGCAGCCCGCGCCGACGTGGGTGGCCGAGGTCAACGGCTGCCAGCCGTTCAACTACTCCGACGACTTCTCGACGGAGGGTGTGATCATGGACGTGCTCGCCCGCGGCTCGCTGGGCGGCCAGGCGGGTGTCAGTGTCAACGGTGCGGTCCCCACGGTTGGCCTGGCGGGTGACCAGGGCCCCTACCTCCCGGGTCTGGGTATCGCGGTTGGCCCCTCGCTCAGCGGTGCGTCGTGGCTGGACTCGAACCTCAACGCCTCGGGCAACGACCAGGCCTACCTGTTTGAGGACACGACCAACTACCTGCTGGCGAAGGTCATCCTCGACTCGGGCACGCGTTGCTCTGGCAAGTGCCCGATTGAGGTTGCCAAGCTGCAGCTCAACGGCCAGGACCGCTTCACGGAGCGTGAGGGACGCTACTTCACGTATGTGCAGCCGTACCAGCACCACAGCCGCACGCCGACGGCCCCGGGCATCTGCGTGTACTCCTTCGCCCTCAAGCCGGAGGAGCACCAGCCGTCCGGCACGTGCAACTTCTCGCGTATCGACAAGGCGACCCTCCAGCTCACGGTGTCCGTGAACACGGTGCGTGCCGGCCGCACGGCCCAGGTCCGCGTCTACGCCGTCAACTACAACGTGCTCCGCGTGATGAGCGGCATGGGTGGCCTGGCGTACAGCAACTAGAGACCTCCGCAGCAATCGAAAACCAAAACACAAAACCAAATGCAGGCATCTACATGCCAGGATTGGGATTTGTACAAAAATGACGAGCACGGTAAGAGGGAATGGTCGATTCTGTAACAACCTTATTCGCAACATAGCCGTTAGTCTCATTGCAGAAAAACACGACCTATCGGTTGAGTATTCGTATCAATCGGATATGGATGCGATTGGACTCCAACTATTCTCCGGTACACATAGCTATCCCAATACGACTCTATTGACCGAAGATAACTACTTCCAGATACTAGAAGGCGACACGTTGCAGTGTAATCTAGACCCAAACTGGAACTTCTTCCAGAAGAACGACACCATGACGCTTGTTCGCACATACCTGAACACTCGTTTTAAAGAGTCCATTACGAGTAAGAATCCGTTCAACAGTCGGTACGCGACGAACAACGATGCCTTCGTACACGTCCGGTTGGGCGATACCAAACACTCTAACCCTGGATTGACATATTACCTCAAAGCACTCTCGATGAATACGTTTGATACTCTTTATATCGCAACGGACGACTTTGACGATGATGTCATTAAAGGCTTAGTCGACGCATACCCAGCTGCGAAACTGCTTCGCACGGCCGAAGTCGAAACGATCCAATTTGGAAGTACATGTAAATATGTCATTCTGTCACACGGTTCATTTTCAGCGGTGATTGGAATGTTATCATTCTGGTCCGACGTGTTATATCCCCAACACCGCGAGGGGTACATCTGGTACGAACCATCCTCTTTCGACGTGCCAGACTGGAAAGTGGTTAAGTTTACACATTGATGATGGTATACGCATATGTCATTTGAAGGAGTCTCCTACCGTATGGCCGACTGTTGGTATAGCGTCGTACCCATGCCAGATAATCCCATTCGCTACCTGGAAATCGGCACATTCTACGGTGCCAACCTCTTCTCGGTTGGGAGGTCATACGCACATCATCCGGACAGCAGGATGTACTGTATTGACCCGTGGGTTGACTATGAGGACTACCCGGAGTACAAGGGACGCCAAGAGTCTGTCTACGATACATTCACTCGTAACCTCGAGAACAGCGGGCAGAAAGAGAAGATAACGGTCATTCGCGGGTTCTCGCACACCGAAATCACCAAGTTCGAGGATGACTTTTTCGACATTGTGTACATTGACGGCAACCATGAACCGGAGTATGTTCTCGAGGATGCGGTCCTCGCGTTCCGCAAGCTCAAGGTCGGTGGGTACATGATCTTTGATGATTATGGCTGGGGAGGGCCTGACTTGACACAGCGTGGTATTGACGCATTCCGGTCTGCGTATCACAAGCGTATCTCGCCGTTACAGCCTATCGTGAATACACAGGTTGTAATAAAAAAGACTCGCTAGGTTTACTGCTTTCTAAACCTATAGATCTTGTACGATGTGCCTGGTCGATAAAGGAAGTCATACGTCAGTGCGTTCTTTGACGCAAAGTCTTCAACCGCCCGCCGAACGTCGTCGATCCAGAAGTCGTCACCCAACATCTGACCTCCACTGCGAATACGAGTCCACCAGAACGTGAGGTCTGCGAGTACTGCCTTGTATGCGTGGTCTGCGTCCACGAAGACACAGTCGAGCGAACCAGGCGGTATCTGTTCGTCTGTTACACTCAGACTCTCCTGCCGAAGAAACGTACACCGAGACTTCCACGGGGCGAGTTCGGTCTGGACAAGCTCATACAGTTCATTGAAATGGTTATCGGGGACCACTGCTTTCGTACGCATGATGTCGTCTGAGAACGCACCCGTGTGCTCCACCATTGAATCAACCAGGTAGAGCTGCTCGATCTGCGTCGAGCGGAGGATCTGCTTTGCATGCGTGCCATACGCAACGCCGACTTCGGCAGCCCGCTTGTAATTGTTGTCATTAATCACCTTACTGAATACTCCGTGATAATACGTCGCCCATCCATTTGTCTCGGCATCGTTGGCATCGACCGTTTGCCTGTAAAACTTACTCAACTGCATTTTCATTTACACTTGGTCGGGACTGTAAACCAAATATGAAGCACACAAGTCTCTGTCCGCTCATGGACAAGTATGGTAGCGACAAGGGTCCGCGTGTAGGCAATACGACCCACCACACGTATACACCTGTGTATCACGAGCTGTTCAAGAGCATGGCCGTTCGTGCATTGAACGTGTTTGAACTGGGTCTTGAGACAAACAACGCAGAATTCCCCTCCAATATGGGACCCAATGGTCGCCCGGGTGCATCGCTCAGGGCATGGCGTGAATACTTCCCGCACTCATCAATCTACGGTGCAGATATCGACAAGGGCGTGTTGTTCGAGGAGGACCGCATTCACACTACATATTGCGACCAGACTAGCCCTACGGTTGTGCGATCCATGTGGGAGTCTCTCCCCGATATGGACATTATCATTGACGACGGCCTCCACACGTTCGAGGCGAATGTGACGTTCTTCGAGAACAGCATTCACAAGTTGAAGCCCACGGGTATCTTCGTGATTGAGGATATTGATAACCTTAACCTTGACCGGTTCAGGAGCAAGATCGAGGAGTGGCGGGCGACCTACCCGTCTCATCTCTTTCGTCTTCGCCTCCTTGAGGGCGGTAACCCATGCGATAACAACATGCTTGTTGTGACTCCGGTCAGTATCAGCGTCTGTATCCCGACTATGCGTCGTTTCTCCTTCTTGAAGGAGTCGATCCCCAAATACCTCGCAAACCCGCATGTGACTGAGCTGGTGATTGTGGACGAGACGGGTGAGGATTACGCGGCGATTACTGCTGCGTTCTCCCATCCGAAGCTCCGGGTGCACCAGAACGAGTCTCGCCTCGGCATGTTGAAGAACAAGCTGCGGGCAGCGTCCTATGCGACGTCTGACTTCATCGCTATTCTGGATAGCGACAACTTTGCTGATGTCGGCTACTTCACAGCCTTCAAGGCCTTCTTCTCGTCTCATTCGTTCAGTCCCACGTGTCTGTTTTTGCCGTGTGCCGCAACTCCGAACTTCAACTACCGCGAATGGGTTGGCACGCCAATCAACAGTGAGAACATTAGACAGCATTATCCCCGTATCGACACGTGTATGAACACGATGAACTCGATTATCTCGCGGGAGTTCCTCTCTACATTCGATATTCTATCGGATACGCCGTTATGCGATGAAATTGGATGTTACGACTCTATGTACTTCGTCTTATACACATTGTTTCACATGAAGGGGACTGCATTCGTCGTACCCAATATGGAGTACCAGCATCGTGTCCACGCCGAGTCGGGATATATACTAACACATACGGAGTTTCAAAACGGTCTTAAAATGGTTCTTGAACGGTATCTTAGTAACAATCATCTACAGTATAGAATGACCCTTGCCGAGTGGCAGAGGACAGCCAAGCGTCCCCGTGAGCTGATTGTTCAGGCGTCCTCGACAAATGAAGACGATGCGTGGATGCCGTTCCCAATTGGAATGAACTACACCTATTCTGGAACATTCAGTTTCGGAGACCATTCACAGACGGTCCTGTGTGCATTGAACCCGCATACGGACTCACGCCGTCGGCCGTCGGGAAAGAACCGGTTGGCGATTCTCGCACGGCTTGCTGCAAACGGTATCTCGAATACACAGGTCTCCTTCGACACGCTACCGTCCTACAAGTTTGTGGTCTCCCCCGAGGGGAATGGAATCGATTGCCATCGGCACTACGAAGCGTTGATTGCCGGGTGTATTCCTATTGTTGAACGAAACCCATTGACCGAGGAGAAGTATCGCAACTGCCCAGTTCTCTGGACAGATGATTACTCTGAGATCACCCCTGCCTACCTCGACGCCGTCTACGAGGGCATGAAAGGGCAGGTGTACGACTTCTCGCGGTTGTTCTTGTCCTATTATCCGCCGAACGTCCAGGCTGAGATTAAACGGTGTGGAAACTACTGGATGACACGACACGGAAAAGCACCCTTCTATTGAAGCGTAAACAACGTAGTCGCATTGTCGTGGTCCGGAGCGTTGAATTTAGCGGACTGGAAGAAGGACGGCGTCTTGTTGGCCAGAATACGGTAGTTAGGTTGAAGTCGTGTCATTGCGATATCATTGAACCCCTTTGTTGCTCGCAACGCATCACAGACAGCCTGCTTGTATCGGGGAGTAATGTAAAGAATTGCGTGGGCTGACAGCATATTCACCACGCGAACGTGCCTGTCCGAATACGGCTTGAACACACTCTCTCCGCGGCTTGTATCCACTGTTGGATGAGCCGCAGAGCGACTGAGCCCGAAGTAAATGGCATCCGCCCCGTGGACAAATTCGAACTCGCTCACGCCCGTGAACTCCACGTCGTCTTCAAGGACCAGGATAGGCTCGTTCATATACGTTGTGAGGATGTCAATGGTTGCATCGCACAAACACCTCGGGTATCCATACGTGCCCGACTTGTAATGGACAATATCCTTGAAGCCAAGAGTAGCCAGCATGGAGTCCATGTGGAGCTTCCGTGCGTGATACTTTTCATTGTGGTCGGGGCAGATGTACACCACCTTGAAGTCCTGAATACGCATTGCTTAGATGGCCATATTTTTGAGGAGGAGATCACCCCCAAAGTCGTGGACAATCGACCAGTTGGGGCCGAACAGTGCAAGCACCTGCTCGCGATTCAACTGTCCCTCGTAGAGATCGGTCGCATACTCAGTGTGGACATACCGAGTGCGAGTTAGTGTGTTTGCTCCACCTGAGAACACAATGTCCTCGGCACCCTGGACATCGACCCACATGAAGTCAACCGTGCTTGACTTCAGACTCTCAATGTCATCCAGCCGGCGGCACTGGACCATGGTAGACTTCGGAAATGTGATCCACGTATGTAGAGCCAGATGCCCCGTCGGCCGTTTCAGCGAGGACGAGGAGGACCAATCGTTATCGTGATGCTGGGGATCGCTCGACCATGCCGCGTTGCCAGACGACATGTAGAAGGGACGTGTTTCGTTCTTGTCCGACAGTGCAATCGGATAGAACTCGCAGAGCTTGTCAATGCCCGTATCCCGAATGATCTTGACGTTGCGGGGGTCGGGCTCGAAGCCTACAATGCGGGCGTTCGGGTGCATTTCCCGGAACCTTCGCGTATCCTCCCCAAAGTGACATCCAATCTCGACGAACGTCTTGATGTCCAGATCCCGGATGAATGCGTAGATATCCATTTGCCACATAGAGTGTTCTATACGTAAGTCCAATTCTCCACGATCTTCACTGGATACTTTGAATAGAACTCTGCCAATGGGTTCCGCAGCACCACCGGTGTGGCTCCGCACAGAATCGCTTCGTATACGCGATGTGTGTCGATGCCCGTTCCTTCCGGGCACAGCACATACTTCGACCGACAGAGGTCTTCGTAGTATTCGGAACTCGAACGCCCAGACTTCACAACAACACGAGGGTCGTCTTTCAGTGCGGCCCAGCAGTCTGTTCGCTTTGAGATGTTTGTCCCGAGTGTGAAGTTCATGTAGATCTCAATGTCACGCGGGACGTCCGGACGTATGAAGGTGGACAGGAAAGGAAGAGCTGCATCCGGAAACCCAAGTGGAATCGTTGTCAACTGCGGATGGCTGACGGTGGTATTGACTGCGTAGATGTGGAGAGCAGTGGGAAGGAGAGCGGCCAGTTTGGTGCCGTCGAATGCTTGGTCTGAATTGTGGACGATATACACGTGTTTCCGCCGCGGCACGTGTGCAAAGGACATCACAAGGTCACCATTGATGAAGACGCGGTCGCCTGACCGTGCTGTGAGGTTCAAATACCGTGGGTGGTTCGGATACCGTGGGTCAATCACCCATCGACACGTGTCTGCGAACGCTTTACCCGATATCATTGCTTCTCTCTAAGATAAGATGAACGTCTTTTCGTTCTGTCTGTATGGTCCCTATAATTCCCGATATTACCCGGGCATGATAGAGAACATTCGCTTGATCCATCGCCACTTTCCGGGATGGGGTGTGTTTGTGTATGTCGGGTCTGACGTCACGTCCGAGATGGTCGCAACCCTTCAATCCGCACCCGGCGTTATGGTTCGCTTCACTGGAAAGACGGGTATTGAGAACATGATTGAGCGGTTCTATGCGATTGATGAACCCGGTGTCGAGCTGATGGTGGTCAGAGACGCAGATTCTCGCGTCCACTGGCGAGACCGGTGGGCAATACGGGACTTTGTTGCTTCACCTGGGTTCGTTGTCCATACGATACGCGATCACCCACAGCACTCGGCTTCGCTTATGGGCGGGTTGTGGGCCATACGAAAGTCGAGCGGTGTCAACATGCATGCTGAATATGAAGCGTATAAACTCAAACCCGAAGACCGCGGTATTGCGTTAGATCAGAACTTTCTCAGCTGTCGAATCTACCCGCGGTTTCATGGCCAGATACTGGCTCACATTGGACGAGGACCGTCTTCGCGGAACGAAACTGTGCGTGCATTTCCGACGCCATGGACAGAGCGGTTGTATTGCGGTCAAATTGAGTCTCCGGGATTTATCGATTCAGATGGAACGTTCACCCTCTTCCGTCTTAAACTTTCTCGGTAAGACACAATGAAGACTCGTCGTGCAATTGGCTCTCGCCGCAAGGTTTGGAACGGAACGGCCCAGAAGACGCCGGGTGGGCTCACCAGGAGTGATCTGATGATGAACAAGTATGGTCGTATCGTGTCGCGGAAGAAGGCGGCTCGTGCTCGCAGTGGACGTGCGTTCACACGGCGTCACAAGGGGGGAGCAGATGAGGATGAAGACGAGTAAGTATCTCCCGCAGCTCGGGACGAAGCACCTCAGCCTTGCGAGCGGCGGCCAGTTCGGTCTGACCTGTCTGCTCATAGGCCACCATCAATCGATAGAAAATATGAAAGTGTTCGTGGTCGGCCATAGGCGGAAGCACCCCGGTCAAATACGCCCTTCGTAACCCTTCACCCGCTTGAATCGACGCACGGAGGTCACCTCCGACCAACGCAAACTCCTGAATGTTGTACGCACGATGTTGTGTCCGACATACAGCAGCCTGATTATAGATCAAGTCACCATACTCTCCGAACGCCACGGCTGTGACCATGTCTGGATAGGTAGCGGCCATGTATCCGAACATGGTCTCGTCCGACGGCGAATATCCTTCGTCGAGCGTTCGCTTCCACTCTCGAATCACCGTGGTTGTGAAGTCCAGGATGGCCGCACGTTTCCCCGCAAAGAACCCACCAGCGACCCATCCGTGGTTGTTGCGAAAGAACGTGTAACGGTCCTTCGGGCGGTTGCGGTCAATCAGACCCATCATCGCGACATTCGTCCGATCGGGGTCCCACCACTGCGAGAGGTTGGCCAACCCAGATTCCGGGAGGACGATTCGCATATCAACCCACGCGAACCACTCGGTATTGAAGGTATTGAGGTCTGCAACCTGTCGCACAAACTCCACCTTGTGGTTGATAATCAGGTAGTACAGGTCGGTGAACTTCTCGGGTGACACCCAGACCACTGGACTGGTTTTGTTGTTCTCCACAATTCGCGGGAGCTTGTCCCAGAAGGGTAAGTGTTCGAACTTAATGTCCCGAAATATCGTTGGGCGATCACCTCGGATGGCACGCAGCGGTGCCTCCAGGTCAGGCTCGCAGAAGATAACGAATGGGTCGGGTGTTTCAAGCAGTCGCTTTGACGTTTCGAGATACGTATCGATGCTGCTGAAATGAACCGAATCCACCTTGTCTTGCCCCTCGCGTTTGCGGAGGTTGTACAGTGCCGTTACGTACGTTGTCGACATTGCTCACTTCCCAACGTGTTTAAGTAAATAGGTTCCGGCAATGATCATGACTAATCCGGCATACTGCGTTGGCTGTTCAAGGCGGTCACCCAGTGCAACATACGCAGCCAAACTTCCCAGGACACCCGATACACCATCCCACATGCCATTGACATACAGCACATTGTCCGCACGGAGCGACTTGACCAGATAGTAGATGACCCCGATGTATCCGACGATACCATAGAGCAAATACGAGAACTGATTGGACTGGGCATACCACCGCAGATTGAAGTCACCAAAGATCTCGACCACGGACAGCAGCACGATGTTTTCGAACCCCATTGTAGTATTCGTGTGTTTTTTTGAGTGGTGATGATAATGGAACCGACAGGTGCACTTGTAGCTGCCGCGGCAGCAGTGGGGGCTGCTGGTGTTCTATCGTCCTTCGCAAGTGCGGCTAGTCAAGGAATGAACACGAAGGGTGCCCTACCGACGACCCCTCCTCAAAACACACAGGAGAGTAGAGACCTGTGGGACAAGGTCCAGTCCGCAATCCAAAAGAGACGGACGGCCATGACAGAACAACAACGCGTCGATGCGGGCAACGAGCTGGACGCCGCATCCGAGGCATACGACGCCTATCTCAAAAAGACGAAGACAGCTGCGGTTCCGTCTCCCGTGTCGGCTTCGTCGCCACCGCCCCCTGCGGCTCCTGCGGCTCCGGCTGCATCGTTCGGGGAAGAAGTGTTGGGGACGAGGCAGCAGGAGATGACAGATGCTCGTGGGACCGGGCAACAGGACACAGACCCAAGGAACCTTGTTGAACTTGTTGATGCAGCAATTGCTGTTGCGAAGGTAGAGGCAGCCAAGCCTCCTCCAGAGACGCTTGTCCAAAAAGCAAGTAAAGTTCGTCTGTTCGCAAACACACGCGATTGGTATGCAAAACGCCTTGCGGCCATTACTGCACGCAAACAACAGGGCGGCGGCCGAAAGACACTGCGGCGAGGCGGTGCGAATTCTGCATTAGCCCCCTTCGTGGCTGCAATCAAGAAGAAACTTTCTGCGATCTCTAGCGATGCGGATGAGAAGCCTCAAGTTGCATTTAGTCGCCTTGTGTCTGCGGGTGGTGCACTCGACGATGCTGCCGGCGACAAGGTCGCCACTCTCCTTCTTCCTCTTGCAAATGCATTCACTCGGTGGAGGTTCGGTGCTCGCAACATGGCACTTAGATATTCGCCTATTGCCGTCGCAGATGCAGAGACGTTGTACAACGATATTCAGACTCCCGTGCAGATTCAGCGGATTTTTGCGGCGAACGATAGCAACCTATACAAGATCAAGTTTCCACCCACGGGGGCTGCTCCGTCTAACGAAGAACTTGCGGCAGCGGGGGCGGCGGCGGCGGTGGCAGTGGCAACAGATATGACAACCCTCGATGTCGTGAAACCAGCAGAACCGAGCCAAGATGATCAAGAGTTTCTGGGACAGGCTGAACCGGATGCAGTAACTGCGGTTCAGGCTGCGGCTCCGGATGCGGCAGCAGAGGAGGCCGCCCTTCGAGCCAGAGGAGAGGAGGTAAGTAAGGAAAAGGAGGCTAAGGCCAAACTAGCAATACAAAGTGTAGAAACCCCTCTTAAAAATGCGGCGGCGGCTGCGAGGGCGAGACTGGCGGCGAGGGCGGCTCCGGCTCCGGCTCTTGATGCGGCTGGGGTACCCCTTCCGGATTCGGCTGCAATGGACCCAGAAGTCGCGGATGTGGCACGACAGTCGTGTGCAGACAGTGCGAAGAGGGAGCTGGGAACAAACCCAACGTTCGTTGCTATCCCCGGAGATGGGTGGTGCTATTACAATGCCATTCTCACTGGAGCAGGTATAGGAGATCTGGGAGCACTTGCCTTTATCGAACAACTGAAACCGCTCATGCCCGAAGGCTGGACGGGTGCGAAGCCTATTTTGAACCACGAAACTGGTAGCAACGATACCCTTACGTATGCAGACTATGTCGCCAAGTTAGGTGAAACATATAATGGCACAACGAATATCAAATACTGGCCGGAGGGCGAGTATGTATCGCAAGCGGTTGTTAAGTGGTTCAAAAACCAGAGTCCGCCGAGGAATGTAACTCTTGCGATATACGAACAAACCCCTGGAACGCCCATAGACGTAATAGATAGTTACATACTTGCAGGACCTAACACGTTTTATGTCGGCGACGACTGCGCAGGAAACGAAGTAATCAGTCTTGCTCACAATAGCACAAACCATTTCGATCTATTCGTGAATACTGAAGAGGCACGTGTAAAGGCAGCCCTCGCAGAGGGAGCAGCAGCTGCAGCGGCAAGTTCAAAGGCAACTGAAGGAAACCGTGGAAAACTCGGACTGGAGGCAGAGGCGGCACTTGCGGCAGTTGCGGGGCCGGAGGAGGCAGCAGAGGCGGCACGTCGGGCTGCGGAGGCCGCAGCAGAGGCGGCACGTGTAAAGGCAGAAGCGGAAGCAGCAGCGGCTGAAGCGGCGGCGGCTCCACGACTGGATGTTGGTGTTCGCGAGCAAGACGCCGAACAACTTGAATACGATCGAGAGATTGCCGAGCTCGACCAACGCCCTGCTCCGACTGAATTTGACGACATGTTTGGATCCGTGCAGGACATTGCCGATAGTATCGAATCGCGTCCGCTGAAGAGTATAGCGAATCGAATCATTGCCGGTGCGAAGAAGGTGTTGTCAAGCACGCCTGCGGATCTGAAACCTGGCGTTAAGGGCACCATGACCAAGGCATTGAATGCTGCGAAGGGGCAGCTTGATGCATTCAAACAGTCGAATCAGTCTCTGCCAACTCGATTGGAAATCGCTGCTGCTCTTCGGCGGAGCAAGGAAACTCCTGTCCCGCCACCCGAGTCAGTGCCACAAAGTCCGCTACCGGGGACAGCTGGCGATGACGAAGCGGCCTCGCGACGAGAGAGCATTGCGTCTCTTTCAAGCGTCGCCGTGAACCTCTTGCGGTCTACTGATTTCACATACGAGGAACAGCGGGAGATAAGCGATATACCTCCGGCAAACACGGATATTGGAAAGTTATACGAGATATATGTCACGTTCGAAAAGCTGTCGGATACGATTCGGGCAGAGAAAGAAAAGATTGTCGGTCGCGCATTGTTGGGTGGCCGTCGTCGTCGCAAGACCCCCCGTCGTCGCAAACTGCGTAATTCGACTTTCAGAAGACATCGCAAGCATTGATAAATGTCCGACGACCTGGTGATTGCCAAGACAGTGCAGACGGCCCCGATTCGGATCCTCGCCGAGGGGTTGAAGTCTATGCTGGTGGAGATGAGCCTGGTGTTTGATAAGGATGGCATTCGCATGATTGCCATGGACAACACTCGCACGGTCTTGACGCATATGCGTCTCCATGCGTCCAAGTTTGAGGAGTATCAGTACAACCACACGGCACCGCGTCTGGATGTGGGTCTGAACACGGACCACTTTTACCGTATCGTGAAAACGGTGACGAACGACGATACGATCACGTTCTCGGTCTCCAAGTCCGAGTCCAACCACCTGTGTATCACGCTGGAGAACGGGGAGAAGAAGCGTCGTATCCGCAACAAGCTGAACCTGCTGGACCGTGACGAGTCGGACATCAACATGCCCGAGACCGAGTTCGCCACGCGAATCACCATGCCGTCCATGGATTTCCAGAAGATTTGCCGTGACATGACCCTGCTCTCGGCCAAGACGGTGGATGTCAAGAACGTCGGCGGAACGCTGACCTTCACATGCAAAGGTCCGTTCGCATCTCAGACGGTCACGATGGGTGACTCGACGTCTGACATGGCGATTACCAAGTCCAAGCCCGATGAGATTGTCTCAGGCACGTTCAGCCTGCCGCACCTGGTGCTGTTCACCAAGTGCTCGAACCTGTCGAACAACCTGGAAATCCACATGAAAAATGATTGGTTCATCATGATTCGCTATGTGATTGCGAACCTGGGCGACATCAAGCTTTGCTTGATGCCTTGTTCTTCCTAGTCTTGCGGACACGGCGGCGGCGTGTCTTGCGGCGGCCGCCTTTCGGCTCATCGTCTTCGTCAAATGCACTGAGGTCTTCACCGGGTTCACCACCACCCTTTGGCCAGTTTGGTTGCTTCGATACCAATTCTCGAGCAGCCGCTGCGATATCATCGTCTGTCAATGCGGATGTCTCTGTCTTCATGAACGTTTTCAATCCAGCCACACCCGACGCACCCAATGCTGCCCGTGCCTTGGTTGATGAATAGGATATCGCACCTGCGGGTTTTTCGCGTATCGTTACCATCATCTTCGGGAGGTCCTTTGGATCAACTTTGCTCCACATTGGTGCGGTCTTGGGGTCAAAGTCTTTCGCACGGTCTTGACCAATCACCAATGTGATATCACTTAACTTTCTGACGTTGTGAAGGTAGTTCCATCCGGCATATGGTCCGCCGCATGCCACCCCTTCGCAATCAACCGCAGTATCTACAAGAGTAAGGTTCGGTGGGAATTTTCCGTTCCGTGTCATCATTTTGGTCAGTAGACCCTTTTTCATCGCAGACGGGATGAGAGTGTTCTGTGCAGATGAAATGAACACGAAGCAATTCTTTCCTGATTTGAGCATCTCGTCGATCATCTCAACATGCCCCAGCGTCGGCGGCTGAAACCGACCCACTGTATACGCAACTACCATTACTACCTGACGCGAGAAAACGGACCTTAGACAGTTCAAGCATATACTCCTCAATGAAGTACATTGATCTCTTCAGTGGACTGGGTGCCTTCCACACCGCCTTCCCGCCCGATTTCGAATGCGTCTTCGCATGCGACATTGACGCAGGTGCCCGCAGGATCTACGAAGCCAACTATGGACTGACACCGGCCTCCGATATCCGCGAAGTGGTGGCCGAGGACGTGCCAGATCACGACATTCTCTGTGCGGGATTCCCGTGCCAGCCCTTCAGTATTGCGGGGAACGGCGAAGGGTTTGCGGATGCGGAGAAAGGGAACCTGTTCACCGACATTCTGCGTATCGTGGATGCGAAGAGACCACCCATGTGTATCCTGGAGAACGTCAAGAACCTCGAGACGCACGACGAAGGTCGGACGTATGCGACCATTAAGGAGCAGCTGGAGCAGCGTGGATACACGGTGGTGTCCAAGGTCATGAATGCGGCCAAGTATGGATCGCCGCAGTGCCGTCAGCGTATCTTCATTGTGGCAACCCAGGGAGCTGCATTCGAGTTCCCGGCTGAACATGTTGAACCGGTGCCGGTGTCGGCGATCCTTGACCCCGAGGAGACACGGTTGTGGGATTCCGACGGATACGACCTGGTTGCCAAGACGGGGAAACCTCGTCCTTTCAATCCGCACGTGCTGTTTGACGTTGTGAATTCGACCACACACAAGGGTGGGCGTCAGGGCGAGCGGGTGTATTCGGTCGATTCGCCGGGAATCACGGTCTGTGCGAGCTCGGGCGGACCGGGAGCCAAGACTGGGTTGTATCGCGTGAACAATGGTGTGCGTCGGTTGAATGTCAAGGAGACTCTGGGGATGTTTGGGTTTCCTGCCACCTTTCAGTGGGCAGATATGCCAACTGAAAAATGTTTGTTCTACCTCGGCAACTCGATCGTGGTGAATGTGGTGCGGGCGTGTGTGCCGGGCGTGGTGGCCTGGTTCAGGCGAGGTTAACGATCTCAAACTTCTGACGCTCCATGACGTCCTTGCTGAAGTTCAGCTTGAACTGCAGGTCGTCTGCACTCGCACCTCCCTTGTCGCCGCCCTTCCGCTGCATCGCAATCTCGGGGCAGATCGAGACTGTGGTCGGACGGATCTCAGGCGTGGGGTAGAGTGCGGCATCCACACAGGCAAGGTACTCATCCATAGACTTGATGGAGAATTTTGTGATCGCACCACCATTCGTCCACGTCAGGATCAGGAGGTGCGGTGCCCACGCGGGATCGCTCCCCAAGAGCACCAGGCGTGCGAGATCCTTGCTGTCCTCAACCGACGGAGTTACACAGGGGGTCAAGAATTCCTGCCGTGCCACACCCTTCATCCGCCCGCGAGCCTTGGGCTGGGCCAAGCACACGTGGCTGGCAATCCCCTGCCATGCCGCGGGCAGGCCTGACAGTGGGCGGCGGTTCGTCTGGTGAGAGGTCAGAGCGTCGCCGCTGAAATTTTTCAGCTGTGCTCGCACCTCCGTGTCGTCCTCAAACGCGATTACCACGTCCGACTTCTCCTGCGAAATGACTCGCAGGCTCTTGATGATGCGTTTGAAGTGCTCCTCCAACTTCAACTTGACATTGTCTTGCGTGCAGAAGAGGTGTTCCGCTCCGAATCCATCGGATGCGGCCTTGGCGTTGGCGGTCTTGGGAGCCCGGGGGGCGAAGAAGGTCTGAATGGTCGACATGGTGGCCGCACTTCGAGACATTTGGTCAGGTCTGAGAATTCGTTTTAGATGAAAAAGGTAATGGAGGCGGCTGTGATTGTGGCGACGCTGTCAACCACCATTCTACACGCATGGCTGATCTATGTTACCTACATGTGGCTGGTGAACTGTCAGTGCACTTAGCTCTACTTCGGCCTCAAATTGTGTGCCTTGTACGCAATGTCGTCACCCTGCTTCATCCTCAGACTCGGACTGAACAACTTGCGGTCACACACCGCAGTCGTTGAGTTCCACACCTTGACAATGTGAAACTGTCCCTTCGGAGACACGGTGACGCCCACAATCGAGTCATTCGAACTCTTGAGAAATGCCTCCGCGAGGCAGTGAACCATGCAGTCGATAAACACCGTGTGCGTATCGGCCGCGTCCACCTTCTTTGACCAGGCACCGCCCTTGTCGTTTTCGGGTGCATCCCACAGCGGACGCACGCCAGTCTTCATGAAGAAGAACATGCCAGACTCCCAGACATCCTTCGGGATGCCGTCAATCAAACTCCAGAACTCTGCCACCGTAGTGACCTCGAAGATGCGAATGTAGCTTTCCAGGCTGTAGTCGTTGTTGGAAGGGTCGTGATACCAGAGAGTCCACGTCATTTTTGCCGCACTCCTCTCTTGCTGTGTGTGCAGTAATCCGTTTTCCGGAAAACCAATCCTCTCCCAACCAACAAGGAGAGAGAGCGTTGAAATGGATACCGTCACTTCAATCTACGCTCTCCGCCCTTCCGTCAAGCAGCCCCTTCCCGATAGCGTGGTGGAGATCTTCTCCAAGCTACGCACTTCCTTCCGTCCAGTGTATCGCCGCCCCGTCCGTCGTGAGCCTCCGGTAGAGGCCGCAAATTGGCGTCAAAACGTCCTGGTCGAGACGCTCCGTAAGGTCCGCGAGAAGGATGACGCCGACTACGACGAAATCAACGCGGCCATCAACAAGCTGTCCAAGCCAACCTACTCCAAGCTCACGGACCTAATCAAGTCCAAGATTGCTGCACGCGACCCGATGTTCCGGCTTCGAGTCACGACCCTGCTGTTCGACCGGGGTATTCGCCAGAACTTCTACGCGAGTCTGCTGGCTGACCTGTATTCAGACATTGTCAAGGCGGAGGAGGATGCTCGCAACGACCTGGCGACGCAGGTGGACATGTTTGATTCGCTCTACGACACGTCCGCAGTGACAATCGTTCCATCGTCCACGGATGCTGGATTCACGGATGCTCTCATTGCCTGGACCAAGCAGAAGGAGACGAAGCGAGGGTTCGCGGTGTATACCGCCGAGCTGTATTCTCGCGGTCTTATCCCTGAGGCCACGATGGCAGCGTTTGTCAAGACAGTTGTCGATGACCTCCGCGACTCCATCCGCCACCCTCGCACGCCTCCGACAGAGGAACACGTGGACCACTTGGTTCGCTTCCTGGCGGCAGTCGCACCCAAGGTCAAGGAGGTGAAGCCAATGGTGGCCGGACTCCTTGCGGTTCCCCGCCCCGAGACGCCGTCTCTGTGCATGAAGAGCAGGTTCAAGTTGGAGGACGTCGCAAAGGCCCCATAGCCCCAGAGCTCAGCGTTAAAATGAACGCAAACACATCCTCGACTTCACACAAATGGCTTGCCCCTCTGCGACAGTTATGGCCCACGTCGCCAAACTTGCCATCGAGCACGACCGTCCTATTTATTTGGATTACTACAATGACTCGATCAGCAAGGTGTGCTGCATCGGCGTGTCGGGTGAGAGCAAGTGCCTGGTGAAGTCGGACACGGAGTACACGTCGCCCATCGAGTCCATCATGCGTCTCAAGGAGGAGAAGACGTACATCATCATGACGGAGAACAGTATTTACGTTGTCTCGGCGGACATTCCCGTCAAGCGTATCGTTCAGCCATCTACGGAGGCGGCTAGCTCGTAATGTAATGACGTCGTTCCCACCTCCTCATCGGATTCTTTTTGAACCACTTAACGACAGGTCATCCCGCACCGAGTGGAGACACTACGTAGACGCCAATAAACACCGATGCGACTTTGAAGAGATCGACGCCGCTGCGATGAATTCCATTGATGACTTTGCCCCATGGGTGACGCAGTGGATGGCCTTCGCTCCTTCTCAGCCTCATATTCGCATTCGTGTCCTGATGATCTGGCATGCTCATTTTTTGACTGCGGCCTGCCAGCAGATGCTAAGACGGTCCATGGAACAGCGGTCCTTTCGCTGTCGTCTGTGGTTTCATATCGAAGAACCTACGCTCCAACCCGCCATTGTTTCGCGGTGCATTGCGTCTAGACTGCCAGCCTATCTTCACGTTCCCGAACTCCGAGGTGAACTGAACACGTTGTTATGGACCGATCCCCACGCGTACGAAAAAGGAATGACAAACAAGGAAGAAGTATAAAGCATGCGTGTCTTTACAGATGGAGCCTGCTCAGGAAACGGCCAGAAGGGTGCAAAGGCCGGATTTGCGGCGTGGTTTCCGGATCACAGCAGCTGGTCCGAGTCTCATCTCGTGCCGTCTGACCAGCCACAGACAAACCAGCGTGCAGAGCTTTCGGGTATCCATCTCGCAGTGTCCATTCTGGCTCGTCGCGGTGAGTTCGCGGAGGACCTGGTGATTTATACGGACTCAGAATACTCCGTGAAGTGCCTCACTGAGTGGCTGCCAGGGTGGGTCGCACGCGGTTGGAAAACAACAATGGGCAAACCCGTCCTCCATCGCGACCTGATTGAAGGTATTGCAGAACACTTGACCAAGTTCAAGCACCGATTTCAACACGTCCGGGCACACACGGGTGGCGTAGATGACATTTCAAAGCAGAACGACGTGGTTGACCGCATGGCCCGCGAGATTGTCGAAGGTCGTCCGATTGTCCTGCCTGCTCCTCGTCCAACGGATGAGCTGTTCGCAGGATGTCCTCTCGCGGTGTTGAGTCCGCCCGTCTCGGGGGCAGCACTCGCCACCTGGATTCGCTCGAATCTTGCGGTCTTGGACCAAGAGGTACTTGACAAGCACCTGTTGAAGGCCTTTACTGAGATGTGTAAAACGCGTAACGTAACTCTGACCAAACAGACGATTGCCAAACAGCCCGTCTACAAGGCCGAGTTAACCACCGTTCACATTGAGAAGGCAGAGTAACTGCTTACGAGTTTCCTCCCGGTATAGAGTATGTCGTCTCTTCCGCCAGTTATAGCTTACCATTTTTGGTCTCCGACGTGCGGTCCTTGTGCGGCAATCAAGCCAGCTATTGCTGACCTCATTGAGGAGTTTCCGGGTATCCATTTCATTGGCGTGAATACCCACGATGATCCGCAGGGTATTGCCGCCAAGTTTGGTATTCAGGTGGTGCCGACAATTGTGTTTTTGAAGAACGGAGTGGAGGTTGGGAGGTATGCGGGCACGGCTATCATCCTTTATTACACGCTGGCTCGGAAGGCACTGGCTGCTTAGGTGCAGGTTGACGCAGAGGCCCGGGCTCCAGTTCCACCCGCAAGTGCGGATCCGCTGCTTAGGCCCATGCCTTCCTTCCTGCCGTTGGCCCCCGTGCGTCCAGGGCCTCCGGTGCTGCCACCGAGCACCGTGGAAGGGAGAAAGTTGGGTGCAACTGATCCGATAATCATGAAGGAGATACCACCGATGATCAGACCATACATTCCCGACATGAACGCAGCCATGGCTACGCGGTTCTTGACGCATGCAGCATCCGAAATCGCCGCAACCTGTCCAGCGAACAAGATCACACCGGCAACGATGGCTCCCGCAGCATCCAAGAGACTGAGGTTCGTGACCAGGTCGAGGATGTAATAGGAAAGGATACTCGCCGTCACGGTGAGGGTCTGCGGAGATCCAGCTTCAACTGCAGTCTCACTCATGATTTCGCATCCAGGGTATTCTCCTCCTCCCTGCATCGGCGCCGCTGCCGGTGTTCCCTTGCTGAATAGTTTGGCAGCCAGGCCCATGAATCCCTTGCCGATGTAGTCGAGCATCGGTCCAGCGAATATGGAGACAACGCCGACCATTGTGCCAGTCCAATATACACCTTCATATGTGAACGCATCGGCGAGGACACCAAACAGCATCAGGAAATGAGGAACGAACCGCAGGATCATCATTGCCCACGAAGGACCGCTGCTTGAGGCGCCCGTCCCCTTAATAACGGCAACCGCACCTGCGACGCCAATGAGCGCACTGGATATGGCGAGGATAAGTCCCTGCCACCAGTTGAGGAGTCCTCGTGGAGCGGGAGCATTGGGGTCTGACATCTTGTTCTCTTGACAGACTTGTTTTGTTCACACTAGAACAATGGGTGGAGGTAGCAGTATTTTCAGGTGTTCCAAACAAGACCGTATAGACCCAAAGAACTCGGTGGATCTCGGCGTGGGGCTGGCCATTGCCACGTCGGAACAATGTGCATCCTGTTCGCTGTCGTTCCCGCTCGGTAACACCGCATCTGCGTCCGCCATGACGCGTGACAAGAACACAATTGTTCTTCGACCATTCTCACCGTTTGTCGCCGTATTTAATGGCCGACAGTTCACCTTTTCAGAGTTGCTACTGTACTATCCCGCACCCTTGCGTGTAGAAGGACTCCAAGCGGATGCTGTCTTGCAGTGCAACAGTGGGACCGAACTCGAGATTTTCATTCCTCTGAAAAAGGGAAGCACAACGGGTGCGTCGGGGGCGTTTTTGTCCGCGGTGAGCCAGCGGTTAGATCCGGCGACATCCGCGGGTCTGGGCATCGTGAACAAGGATTCGAACCAATACGAACGGTTTGACATTGTAACCGGGCAAGACTGGTCACTGACGAACCTCGTCACCACCGACGCCCCGTATTTCACATGGGTAGATAGCACATTGGAACAGTACGTGAAGGCCGATTTGATGTGCGACCGATACATTGGTTGGCGATCAAAACCTGGACCCCAGGTGATCTACTTTCAGAACCCGGTGCCCGTCTCGGCTGCCGACATTGACAAGCTCACTGCAACAGTCCGTGCGGTCATGCCCAATACTGTGCTGTCGAACATTACGCAACCCTTGTATTTTTCCGGCAGGGCGAACTGTCCAGCCCCTGCGGCGAAAGCGAAGCCTCCTGCGGCACCCGGCGTAAATGTAACGATGATCGGCAACGTATTCGCATATTTCATCTCGGTGCTGTTGGTCCTGCTTGCGGTTGCCATCGTATCGTTTGGCGTTCAGACTGTAACGGGGGTGCGTCTCATCGGCGACATCTCTGCAACTGCAAAAGACATCGTTAAACCAACGCCCCCTAGCGGACCTCCGGTTCCGGAACCGGGTGTATTTGCCGGGCTTAAGGAGTTAGCAACGTCTGCAACGGATCCGGCAGCAGCTCTAAAGGCGGTAGCAGCGGCAAAAGGGGCGGCGGCGGTAAACAGTGCGTCGGCGGCTGCAGCTCCGGCGGCGGCTGCGGCCACAAGGGTGGCGGCGGCGGTGTGAAAAGGAATCTAGACACTCACAACCACAGCACACTCAAAATGGTTGTCGCACTCTTCATCTCAACATCCGGCACGCTGACCGAAACGCCCATTCCCGCAAAGACACCCGATGTTCTCGAGTGGCTTCGTAAGAAGACCAAGCAGCCCTTGATGCAGTTTCAGGGCAAGATGATTCACGACGAGGATGTGTACTCAGTGTTCGGCGTTCCCTGCGAGGACGAGGAGGAGAATGCGAACCAACACATGTTGCCCTCGCCGTTTAACGAGGATATGTTCGTTGGCACACTTGTCGTGATGAAGTCGGTAAACCCCAATGCCGACGATTACGACGCACATGCGAATCAGTATACTGACTTGCGGTCTGTCGAATACGATGAGTTCTACCATTCGTCCACCTTCCAGGAGGAGGACGAAGAGGATGACAAGGACGAGGAGGATGACGCAGACGGTGCTGTGGTTGAGGACGAGGACGATGACGTCCCCGCAGTGGACCGCGAGCTGGTGCCGGTTCACACTGTTCACGCATCCAACGTGTACATTGACCACCCGCTTCGCACGCTTGTTCGCGACAAGTTCGATTCGAACGAGGTGGAAACGGCAATTCTGAAGAAGTGCGTAGCGGATGCACAGGAATGGTTCATCGATCAGGCCTGGGACAACCCCGTGTTTCTGAATTTGTATCGCAACCGAGCCATCGATTTGTATCGCTATCGTCAGCTCATGCCGACCATGACCGTGGAGGCCTTTGTCAGCTCAACGCCACTCGTTCAGAACCCCGAGCGATGGGCGGAGATTGTTCAGAACACCACAGAGAAGGAGAAGGCAACGCATTCGAAGAAGCAGACGGCAAGTATCATCATGGACTGTCGCCGGTGCCGCAAGAAGACCCGATGCGACTACTACCAGATGCAGACTCGTTCCGCAGATGAGCCGATGACGACGTTCTTCACGTGTTTGGAGTGTGACCTCAGGTGGCGTTCCTGAAAGGAATACGCATGACGTTGATTGAGCTTTCATAAAACTGCTGTAAGGTATCAATGGCAGACGAGGTAAAGGATACTCTACGTGCGTGGATTGCCGCAGACGATGAGATTCGTGGACTTCAGGCCCAGATCAAGACCATTCGCGAACGCAAAAATACGCTGGGTGCCCAGGTGCTGTCGTACATGAAGGACAATGACCTTGCCAACTTTGTTCTGGATGGACCCGGTGGCACGATTGCCCGCTCCGAGCGTGTATCTCGGCCGGCTCTGAAGCGGTCTACGCTTCGCCAGCAACTTCTTTTGCAGTTTGCGGACCAACCTGAACGAGTCGCGGAGGCACTGCGGGCTATTGAGGGTATCCAGGATGGCGACGACATGTCTGTTGGCGGAACGAAGAGGGATATTCTGTCCCGTCGTTTGCCCCGCAGTCAGAACATCTCGCTCAATTGAAAATGTGGTCATGGACGATTGTAGCCGCAGTGTTCATCACGTATGTCCACGTGTTCAACAATCTGGCGGAGCGATACCTTGATGGGCATGTGAAGACTTGGATGGACTTGGTCAGAACTTCGACGTCAACAATGAACCGGGAACAGTGGTCGTCCGTTGTGCAGGCGTGAGCTTGACCCTGCGAACCTTGGCCTTGGGTGGGACATGAGCAGAACAGAGTGCGATCCAGCTGTCGCGGTTCTCCGCGGGAGTGTTGCCCTTGATAAGCCCCTTTGTGTACAGATGGACGAAACACATGCGGTGGTCATCCCCGGAGATGGTGGTGTCGGACGGCAGGACGGCGTGCTGGCAGTACGGGCAGAACATTTTGGCAGTTGGCGAAGACGGCGGGCAATCGACCATTGCCTTGACTTGGGACAATTCGTTTTCATGCGTCACACCCCAAATCTCCGCTTGAAGTCAGCCACACTGGCCGCGAGTGTGGGCTTGTTCCACAGCACCCAGCGAGACAAGGCACCGGGCGTATCCGGACGCTGCCAATGTTCTCCCATTCCCGAATGCCGTTTCAGATACCTCGCTCGGCGGGTCTTGTCTCGGTGCTTTGTATAATCCGACATACCGCGTGCTCCAAACGGAACTGTCTTTGTCTTCCCATTCGGGAGTTCAAAAATAGCGTCCCACTTCTTGGCGGGGTTGTGCGACCGACGCAGGGTCTTGAGTTTCATTGTTTGTTAGTGAGATTACAGTGCGTCGATCCACGCCTCCCACTGCTCCTCTGGAACCTTGAGTTCCTTGAATGCCGCCATGGCTTCCGCGACCTGGAGGATGATGCCGCCCTCCATTCCCGCAATCACGGCCATGCGGTTCTGCAGCTGCTCGGCCGGCGACAGTTGCGGTGCGAAGGCATCGTCGAACCCACACAGCACATTTGTCAGCCGGCTAATGTGCCCATCTCCGCACATGCCCAGCGAATCCACCATCTCCTCCCACAGGCGGATTTCCAGCTCCTGGCGAAGAGAGGATGTCTTGATCTTGGCCCAGAGGCCGTCCAACGTTCGCTTGTAGAGGTAATCTCCCTCCATGCGACAGGTGTTTGTCCGATACCACCTCTTGACGTCGCGGTCTACACTTTCGATCAAGCCCAAGTCGGTCTTGATGCGACCCAACACAATGTGGTCCATGAAGCACATGTGTGTCTCAGTCACGGTCTTCTGGTCGGAGGGTACATCGGCGTTCAGAAGAATATCCAACGCCGCATTCGTCTGCTGCGTCACAATTCGGGTGTGGATGTTCTGCGTATCGCGTGCGAACCCCTCCAACTCCGTGCGTGCCGGCGGCCGCACGCGGGCGTCGTCGAGGTCGTGCTGCCAGTGAATCTCACCGAGTACATTCATCGGTGCCTGGTCGCCCATGTGCCGATTCCACAGCTCGGGAATTCGCAGTTCTCGTGCCACGGTCAGCTCAAGCGTCTGCACAAACCTGGCGTCGATAAGCTCTTCTCCGATGCGCGCGTGCCACTCGGCAATGACATCTCGCCAGACATCCGGACGCTCAGCAATCTGGATCAGGCCCGGAACATACATCTCGTTCCAAAGCTCCATTCGGCGTGCACGGACGAATGCGTTGACGTGAGCCCGACACCGCTGGTGCATAAACGCAATTCGCATGCAACGCGGGTGGGCACACCGTTCGGCGGGAGGCAGGTCAGGACGCGGGCGAAGGTTCTCGTGGCGGCGGCAATACTGCGTGTCGTTCACTGCATTGTGGGTGCAGCGGAGACAACGCGGCTGCTCGGGTGCTGGAAGCGTGGCGAAGAGGCGGGTGTTGGCCTTGTTGGCGTGGGTGCCGCAGAGCGTGTCGGCACCCCACACGTCGCGGGTGCACTGGTGTCCGGTGACGGTTGCGGCTGCACACTGGTGAGGAGGCATGATAGATGCTGATGTTCTTGTTGAAGTCGGGGCTTTCCTTTTCAGCCTGCTACTTAGGAATCCGTTTTTGCTGGGTGGTGACTGCAAGGCGAACGTGTTTAGCCGAACCTAGTCTGTGTTCGCTGAGACCTTTCCGCTTCTGATTCTTGATCTGCTGTTTCTTGGTCTGTGGAGGCTCCATGGTGTCCGTTAGTTGGTGCGGATAAAATACGTTTTCTGAAAATGGATTGTTATGGTCTACGGGAAGACTGTGAGCCGGGCTTCAACATCAACTTTCACCTACACTCCTTCTCTACACAACGTCAACATGGGTTCTTCTAACACGAAGGTTCAGTGCCTCCTGCGTCCCGGACAAAGCGGCAAGACACGCACGGTTCAAGACCTCATCCGCGAGTATGAGGGCTACGCTGAGCTCTTTCTCGGACGCGACGCCTTGCCGCTCAACATCGTCATCTGCTCCAACAACCGCCACCTCGTCCACCAGACCACGGTTCGCATGAACAACGACCTCTTTGACGAGAGCGAGGGCAGCGAGCTGTCAGACGAGGGTCCCGCAGACGCTCAGGTCAACGGCTCTTGCTTCTCCTGGGTCTCGGGAACCAAGGGCGTCATCTCGCCTGGCGAGCTCGCCTTCAACATCATCACCGGAAAGGTCTCGATGGTCGTCTGCTGTGCACACAAGAAGCGCCTGGATTACGTCTACGACCTTGTTACCAAGCTCAATGAGTTCCCGGGTTACCGCAGCAAGGTGAACATCTGGATTGACGAGGCGGACGCCTCCATCAAGCTCTGGGGCAGACCGGAGATGGACATTACGCGTCAGTCCAACGTACAGACAGTTACGCTCGTGAGTGCGACCTTCAACACCATCTTGAAGAAGTACGAGCGTCTGCGTGTGCTTGGCTACGCCGTTACGCACCCAGAGTGCTACCACAAGGTCGGGGACTGCGTAGGCGTCACGGAGGACGAGAATGCCATGAGTGGTGCACTTCCCTACCTGACAGCGGTTCTGGACAAGCACCCGGAGATGCTTGTTCCGGGTGTGCGTGTGTTCGCACCGGGCGACCACGTCAAGTCCTCGCACGACGAGGTCGCCTCGCTTCTCGTGCGGAAGGGATGTGCAGTTCTCGTGCTTAACGGTTCTGAGAAGCGCATCCGCATGCCCGACGGTACGGCATCGATTGTGCTTGCCGAACACATGGCTGCAGAACCTGAGGAGATTGGGTACCAGGTGGCACGGCTGTACCGCGAACACAACCTCTCGCGGTTCCCGTTCGCCGTCACCGGACACCACTGCGTCGGCCGCGGGCTCACTTTCCAGAACGCGGACTTCCTCTTCGACTTTGGAGTTGTTCCCCATATCTCTGACCCAGCCATGGCGTACCAGACCGCCTGCCGCCTGGCCGGAAATATCCGGGCACTTCCGAGCTACAAGCCTGCGACGCTTGTCATGGCGACTCGGATGTGGCAGACCGTGCTGCGTCAGGAGGCGTTTGCGGTCAACTTAGCACGCATTGTCAAGGAGCGGAACCTTCCCAACGTGGGTGTTGAGGAGTTCGACGAGGCTGCGGGCATCGCTCGTCCGCTCACAGTGCAGAACTACGCCTTGTCCCCCACCTTCCAGACACTGGAGGCCGCGGAGGCGTGGTGTGGGAAGAACTTGTCCTACGGCAAGTCGGTCTACTGGCAGCATGACGAGACGTGCACGAATCAGCATTGCCGTGGTTGCGGTGCACGCACGCACATCAAGTACCGCGGCGAACTGCGTGCACTGCTGACGGAGGCGGAACTGCGGTCATCGGTTGATATGGGAACCGGCGTGGATACGTCAGGGCGTCTCATGCCGGTTGTAGACGTACAGTGGGGTATCAAGGACGCGGCCCGCGTGATGCCGGTCTCGTGGGTCGGCGTACCTGAGGGTGCAGACAAGGCACGCATTATGCCAGTGGGCAGTGAACGGATGATTGCATGGATCGCCATCTACAAGAAGGACAAGCGGCGTGCGGTGACGGCTCGCGACCTCTTCGGGGGATACTGAATCCCAACAGAACAAAAACTTTTTACATGAATCCAGAATTCTGAAAACGAAATGTCCGCCATCACGAATAGTCCAATAGCCGGTCATCCAAAGCAGCCATCCAAGCAACCATGTCTACGCCTACCAAGACCTTCGCTCCCGCCGTCGCACCCGGTGCCCCCCGCAAGAAGCCGCAGTGGCTCTTGGACGAGGAGGCAGCCGACCCCACGCTCGCCGCAAAGGTGGATGCCTCCCGTGCCGAGGCCGCCAAGCTGGCCATCGAGAAGGCCGCACAGGATGCCGCACGCACAGCCGCGTGCGTGGCCTGGCATGCCGCCCGCCCTGAGTGGGTGATGCAGACCGTTGAGATTGCACCCGGCGTGCGGGGTAATGAGCGTGAGTGGGAAGTGCCCCCGAAGACGGGCCTTCGCCGCGTCCGCAACAACGCAAAGTGCCCGTATTGCGGCAAGTAAAAACCCAAAAATGAGGCGGAGGACAATTCGAAGGGCAACGATGGCGAGTAAGGCTAATCTCCCCCCAAGAACCCCGAGCTGTTGCACCCGCCCCGCCCCGCCCGCCACGCACTAACCCTTTTTCCCTTTCACTCGCTTTTCCAGATTTCTGAAAACGAATTGTCTGACATTACGGAGATCTCAATAGCCGGGCCTCCAACACAAGCATCTTCTCTACCAAGCTAGAATGTCTTCCTCCAACCTCAACACGCTTCTCAAGCAGCAGATCAAGGACGCCGTCGCCACCATCTACGACGAGCAGGGCAAGACCCACGAGAACCGCTACTCCACCCCGGAGCAGCTCTCGAAGGCCCTTCTCGACCTCCTCTTCCCCGCGGAGGCGGCCCACAACACGGAGGTCACCGGCGTCGTCCGCGTGCCGACCGTGCACGACGAGGCCAAGGCCGTCGTATCCGACTCCGAGTCTACGGACTCGAAGAAGGAGCGCAAGAAGCGCGCGCCGATGTCCGATGAGGCAAAGGCCGCCATGAAGGCCAAGCGCGAGGCCACCATCGCCGCCAAGAAGGCCGCGCCCGTGGTCGCCGAGGCCGTGCCTGCGCCTGCGGAGGCCGCACCCGCCCCCGCCAGCGACGGCGAGGAGAAGGACAAGAAGGAGCGCAAGAAGCGTGGCCCGATGTCCGAGGAGGCCAAGGCGGCCATGAAGGCCAAGCGCGAGGCCACGATTGCCGCGAAGAAGGCGGCCGTCTAAACAAACCAAAAACACAAATGAGGCGACGGATCATTCGAAGGGCAACGATGGCGAGTAAGGCTAATCTCCCCCCAAGAACCCCGAGCTGAAGCGCGCGTATCCGCACCGCCACGCACTAACCCTTTTCCATTGCGAGGGCCCGAAATGCAAACTCCAAACTCTCTCTCAACAATTAATCGACGCTCCGTTCTTGTAAAAAAGTTTGCGGAAACGAGTCCAACTTTCATCCATTTTTCGTAGGTGGCCAATCTGGATTCAGTGGGTGGGATCGTGCAGTCACTACGCAGTCTCCGCGGGCGGGGGTCGCTTCGCTCCATGCGACTCTAGACAGTTCTGGATGATACGCTGGATATGCTGCTGGTGCGTCTGCACACTCTTGCGATGTTCGGCCAGACGTTTCGCTATATCCTTTTCCATCTTCTCCGCATCTGCCTCCGTAGACTTCGCAAGGTCGAGTATCTCACGCAGCGGCAACAAGTACGCATCAAGGTCAAACGAATCGCTTGGACACGACTGGTGCAAGCGAAGAACCTCCAAACACACAAACACCCACTCTTTGTTCGCAGTCGCATTCGATAAGAACACCATTACATGATTGCGGCCAGCCACAGACCGGACCTCGACATCCACGCCATCCCGTTTTGATGCGATGCCACTGCTCATCGAAACGAGAAGTCCAAGTTGAATCCCCATTGTCTGCATGTCCGACCACAGCTTCTCCTGCTCGTTCTTCGGCACCTTCTTAGTGTAGTTCTTCGCATCCGACAGAACCCGTACACCCGAGTCATAATGCGTATGAATGAAATCTCCCGAGTGGCCTGTCGATGCGACCTTCTCGCAATCCCACGTCTTGATGTCCTTCACCCATGTCTCAAACATCTGCTCGCCTACCTTTCCCTTTGCGGAGGACGCCTTGGTCAGAACCGCAGAGGCAACGGGTGCGATAATGTCACGCATCTCGCGGATTGTGCGGTCAACTCCCTCGCTCACCGAATCCGCAAGTGCCTCTTCTAGCCGCTCCTCATCCACAGGCTTGGATCCGCGTTCCAGTTGAGCGAGTCCTTGCGTGACGAGGGCAATCACAAACTCCGTTCCGTTTC
>Ga0209296_1000720_pt1 | contig 28232 bp, 40 predicted proteins | sample S_130206_EF_Meta_FD_187319 | JGI IMG/M metagenome (GOLD analysis project Ga0209296, IMG submission 187319) | Freshwater microbial communities from Lake Simoncouche, Canada to study carbon cycling - S_130206_EF_MetaG (SPAdes) (version 2) | ecosystem: Environmental > Aquatic > Freshwater > Lake ... | reverse complement strand
CGCCGACCAATATTCTGGATTTTTAATTTGACTTGGATTTATTTTGGCAAGATACTCAGGATTATTTTGTACTTTACGAATTGAATCTCGTTGTTCAATAAATTGATCTTCAAAATCGACAGTTATGACAACCGTTTTATGTTCTTTATTTTTTCTTATAGACCATACTTTTTCTGCCAAATCTTCAGATGTATAAACAACAATAGTATTATCAAGATTGGCCATGTTGGCAAACCTGTCAAAATATGTATCTGTTGTTCTTTGTAAGTAGTGTGGTAATCCTTTATCTGGTGTCCAGTCACTCCGGCCAATATCAAAAAATGCCGTTACAATGGTAATTTCATTCATAATTAAACTCTATAGGTAAAGTATTCTGCCGGATCTTCTTGGCCAAATTTCTTTTGGACAAACGCTTTCAATTCTGGTACTCGGTCATATTGATGTACAATAGGGAAGATATGACCATTGACATCTTTTAGTAAACCATTTTCCCATACAGGCTCAGCAAATAGTAGATTGGGTCTGAATCTGGCAATCTTTGATGGATCCATGATAGTACCTAATTCGGCCGCCCATTGAATTGTTTTTGTTGCAATATCTTTGAATGGTTGTGTATTGAGTAATACATTGAATACGGCTTGGTCGCAGATGGGAATAGGCCTATTGATTGCATTGGTGAAGATATGAAACACCATATCTTTTACATATTCAGATTGGCCACCGAATGTTCCAACATTAAAGATTTCATTATCTTTAAACTGTTCATAGACATATTGGCCATAAGCTTGAAATAGATTCTCATTACCCCAAGATTCATCTTTATATTTTAAACCTTCTGAAGCAACAATGAGTTTACGACTAACTAGAAATTTAAATGGGTCTGTTTGGAAGTAAACATCTTTGACATCTGTTGTAATAACATATTCATATTTTTGCCAATGCTTATGTAAATATTCATAGATTGATAAAAATCGTAATACATGAATTGGTACATTTTGAACCTCTAACATAGGAACAATAATGACACCTTGTGATTCTAACCAATTTAGGGTTTCATCAGATGCGTTGCCATAAACTAAAACAACATCATCGTTATCACCCGCATGGATCTTTGCAGATAATACCCAAGGTTTTAGGTGGTTAGCGTTATAGTTTGTAAATCCACCAATAATTAAGTTTTTTGACGCCATGGATATTTCCCATCATATTTTTTCAACATTACTTCATTTCCATTGATAAAGAAATCTGGTGTCACAGAACCTTTACCACCATCAGTACGATAATGTACTGTATATTCATTTGTACAATCCCATTTAGGGAAATGTTGTGTAACAGCTTGTAAGAACACTCTATCTTGTCCCCAGCCTCCATGCCACGCAGAGGCCAATTTTACAGCAATTTCTGTTTTAAGGCAATAGCTATTAGTATCTATATGATGAATTCCATGATATGTTTGCCATTTACCTAATGATTCACAATCATCAAAACAAACAAACTTACCACTTTTGTCGTGTACTTGTCGCAACGCATAGCACCAATCAAGATTTCGTTTTTGTATTGTTTCAATACATTTAGCAACGTGGCTCTGATACAACCAATTGTCTTGGTCGAGCCACATAACATAGTCTGTATCGATTAAATGTGTGAAGGCTGCATAGACACGGTGACCATAAAATCCTTTGGCACCGACATTGATTGGAAGATTACAGAGTTTTAATCTATGGTAATTTGGATGTTTTTCAACCCATCTTAGCATATTCCTTACAGTATAAGTAAAATCAGGACCATCACATACAACATAACACTTGGTGTCATATGTTTGGTCTAATACAGATTTAATAGCTTCAATAACCTCTGGTGAACCAGTAGTTGGTATAATCACAGTTGCGGACATAATTTAACCTCTAGTCAGTTTTAATATCTTCTCTATTTGTTTTTCTATTGCTGGTTTACGATTTGGCCAATATATATATTCTTTATCTCCGGTTGAATGTAGTTTGGTGAGAAAGGGAACAATCATTTTCTCCACTTCTTTCAATCGAACTTTATAATCTTCTGCGGTCTCGGCCGTTTTATTGATAACCGAATTGTATTCTTCTTCCGATACGGCAGAAAAACCAAAGTCATCTTCCATATCAAACTCTTGTGAGAGTTTATCAAAGTCTATTAGTGCCATAATTTACCTTATTTTGCTATAACAAATTTAGCCGAATCTTTTGATTGAGATGCTGCATATGCATAAGCCATTCTAGTAAAATCATCTTTTAATTTTTCATCTAAAAGTATGTTGTTTATTATTAATGGCCAAACTACATTTGATACATATACTGCACTAAGGCGGCCAACTTTTTCATCATATTGTTGTTCTTTTCTAATTTTTTTTACTTCTCCTTTGGTTTCTTCATCTTTTGAAGCCATCTTTATATTATAACCAGCGTCTTTGACAGCTTCTTCAAATTGTTTTCTAATCGGTTTCTTTTTGTCTTTAAATGTTCTATTGCCCGATTGAAATTCTAATTCAATTTTTGAAGGTAAATCTTTTTTAATTAATCCTATAATTCCTAAAATTTGTTCAAAACCCAAACTTCCACCACGAGCACTCATACCTTTTATTAAAATTTCACCTTTAATTCCTGCAGTTGAAGGATCATGACGAATTAATATTTTATCATTTTCACTATTTGTATTTTTTAGAAAAACTTTCAAATCTCTAGCTGGAAGTTTTCCTGTAGTTTCTGTTTCTGGATATTTTGTCCAAGAATAATTTCCGCCGCCAATTTTTTCAATATCTTTCCATTCTTTTGTTCTGTTAAAATTAACTTTTTTTATTGTAACTTCATTTGGTTGAAATTTCAAAGATAATGGTAACAACTCTCCTTCATCAATCAAATCACTTATCATTTTGTTTAACGACATAAAAGTTGTATTAGGTAAGTTTTTTGGTGAGGATGCAGTTAGTATTGTTCTTTTTGCAAGAGGTGATGCAAAGTAAATATCTGCAGGAGACCATTTATTCAATTCACCAAAAGGTATAAAATATCTTTTACTTTTACTATCTTTGTTGGCCCTTTGTTTTTCATTTGCTACAGTAAACAATTTTTCTATATTATTCATGATTTCATCTTTGTGTTCATAGAATACATCAGACCAACCAAAGCCTTTTATTTTGTTATGTAATTTTTGTAGACCGTTGACTTCAGCAACAAGTTTTTTTGCGATATTAGATGAAGAAAGGTACCAGTCTTTTTTATCAGTTAAAAATTTATCAACTTGTTCAAAGGATGCTTGGCCGGATTTTACATGATTTTTGAAGATATCTTCAACAGAATTTCTTCTTTTTGAAAAAGATTGATTCCATGCAGTTTTAAATTCTGAATATGTTTTATATTCTTTAGTATCAAAAAAACTTTTTGGCTTATTAATTTTATCTTGACCAAGATAATCAGCCATAGCACAAAATAGTGCTTGAGCTGCTTCTTGTATATCTTCTTTTGATGCCATTTTTTACCTAATAATTTGAATGTCTTTGCCTGAAGTCCAGATTTCTAATTCTGTCCTTAACCTACCCTCTACTTTGAGGGTTTCATATCTATTTATAGCTTTGGTCCGCCACCATTCAATTACGTTACTCAATTCGTGTTTATCGTAATTTTCACCAGGTAAAAGTTTATCGATCTTACAGTTCATGTAATCTACTGTATTCTTAAATCCATAATCAGAAATGTAATATCGTTTCTTTTCTGTCAACTTTTTGGCGTTCTCAATCGTTAAAGAGAAAGCATCTCCCTCAGATGTTCCTTTTAATGCAGCTTTGGTGAGAGCAATAATCTTAGTAAATGTTCTGAGTTTTCTACTTGTTGTTGAAGTATCTCCACCCAACAAATCTCCAGTAATATTTTCCACATAGTTTTTCAAATCATGATATCTTTGGCCGTGCATCATTGGTACAATATCGGAGTCGGTCAAACCCTTAAAACGAATATATGGTTTCATGCCATCATATTGTGATACATTCTTTGTTGTGCCATACAAACTGGTGGTTTCAAATAGGCAAAGATTCATGCCATATTTTTTATTACATATTTCCCTAACGGTGTGGCTGGTACAAATAGCAGATAGTAGTTTACCGCCAAGATAGTTAAATCCAAATGGCTGAGATGGTACGATTACAAATCCCATGGCACAAGAAGCATTGAATCGTTTGGCAGTATCTTCCTGTTGAATCCAAACTTGTCCTAGGTAGTCATTACGGGGTTTCATATAGATGACTGGTGAACCTAAACGAATGAATCCTAGAATCTTTCCTGTGTTCTTTTCTTTGACAGCCAATTGTATATTCTTACCAACTGGTGATTTATTAATGTGTGAACTGGTAATGGCAAGTAATGGTTCCCAAACATCATTTGGTATTTCACATACCTCAATACCCATATCTTTTGGATGCATAGAGAAATCGGAGAACAAATCATCTTCAATAGGAAATAAAGAAGATGGCATATCAGCCACATTCTTCAGTTTCTCATCACGCATGTATTCTTCGGTACTTCCAATTGTACTAAAGTAATCATCAAACACTTTGGCACAATGAAGTGCTTGGTCTCTAGTTAATATCATATTTTAAAATTTTCAAATTTCTTTTTAGGCTGTTGTTCACGGGTACCAAATGTGTTCAAAGGTTTATCGTGACCAGCATCAGCCAATCCATGTTGTGCAGCCTGTTCGACATCATAGAGTTTCATTTTGGCTCTATCGACACCAAGTGTAAATCGTTTGTATAATGTAGGATCATTATATCGATTCTTCAATTGTTTCACCATGATTTGACCAAGTTCTTCTAGTTCTTCAGAAGAAATAAGAGCAAACATCAAGTCTGCGGTGGCGGGAAGTCCGAACGATTCGCTCGTATCCTCAAGTCCCGGATCACTGGAAGTAAATCCTGAGCGGGTAGTTTGTGTAGCAGATACAATAGGAACATCATACTCAACAGCAAGGCCACGTAGTTCTTCTGCAATTGCTTTAACGTAGGTGTAGGAATTAATATTCGTACCAGCCTTAATACGAGCAGAACAACAAATATTGAGATAGTCAACGAATATAATATCAGGTACAAAAGACCTCTTGAGATTAAGTTCATTTAATAGTGTCCTAAAGTGAATAGTTGATGCTGAGGCAGTTGGATATTCTTTGATAATAAGTTTGCCAGTTGTTTTCTCACGGACTCTGGTAACCTTTTTATCATATATGTCCTTTGGTAACTCCATCAAATCATCAATTGTTACATTCAATAAATTGGCATCAATTCGTTCTGCAATTTTTTCTTCACTCATTTCCAAAGTGATGTAAAGTACATTTTTACCCTGAACCATGCACGAAGCAGCCACATGACACATAAAAAGAGATTTACCAACACCAGTCCCCGCCAAAGCAATATTAAGTGTTTTAGCTGGAAGACCACCTTTGGTGATTTTGTTGAAGTAGTCGAGGTCAAAGGGGATTCTTTCTTCTTTTCTGTGATAGAATTCATATCGAGCATCTGAGTCCTGTAAATAATCATGTCCTACGGAGTTGTCAAACGAAACGGCCAAGGCGTCTGATAATATCTTGGGAATCTGACCTTTGTCGTGATTTTTATCCTTACCATCGAGAATTGAAATAGACCCCAATACTGCATTGTAGATGGCTTTTTCTTGGCAGAACTTTTCTGTTTTGTCAACAAGCCATTGAACTTCGGTTTCTGCTGACTTATTCTTCTCAATCTCTGATAGATAATCTTCGCATCTCTGAACTTCATCAGATGAAAGATTTCTCTTTTCTTTGATGGCAATACTAAGTGCTTCAATCGTTGGCGTGTTATTGTAAGCCTCTGTGAATGATGTAATTTCATTGAATAATGCTTTTTCTACGCTATCACTAAAATATTCTAATCTGATAAATGGTAATACTTTTCTTAAAAATTCCTCGTTATAGATGAGGTTCTTCAGTATTGCTGTTTCCAGTTTCATCAATTACTTCCTGTTCAATATTACTGCTCATTAATTCCACAAGTAAATCACCAATGTAGTTCTTAAACTTGTCATCTTTTTCCAATTTTCTTGGTTTATCAACTGGTGATTCTATCACATCATATGCAAAAAGTAAATAGACCAAATCATTCTTTTCCTCAAATTTAACTTTACCATATTTGAATATGGTATCTTTATATGGTCCTTCTAAAAACTTAATATGCACAGCCGCACCATCATTTTTAGGGTAGATAAAACAATAGTCTAGTCCTTCAATCATCTTTCACCTCATCGAATCTTTTTTCTTGTATGGTCTTTTCTTTCCATACTTTTCTAGGATTACCACACATTACACACTCCGGATTACCACAATCCATTGCATGATGTTTGGCAAATTTGTGTGGTTCATCTATTGGTACGCCGTGTGATTTTGCAATTTTGGTTTGTTTCTTAATTTGATTTTGAGTTTTTTGAATACGCTTTGAATGTTTGATTTTAGCATCTTCATTACTCATCTTCTGTTCCATTCATGGTTACAATTTCATCAAATAAATTATCAATACCGCCTTGCATAATTTCACCTGCTGCAATTTGGTATTTGTCTGTTACATAATCTTGAAACTTTTTACTGGTGATAATAGGCATCCAGAAATCTTTGGTATCTGTTTCTTTTATTCTGTATTTCTTTGCTTCTATTTCACCGGTAGAAACATCAACTCGACTGTACCACCCGTTAGAAGGCTTAACGACAAGGCCTGAATCAAGTGCCAAATCAAGTAAGCCTGACCACCGGCTAACACCGCCATCAAAAGAAACAGTAACAGGAATTTTAGATTTCTCTTTAACATAGCGTGATTTCTCCACGTTAATTATGAAGTTGTAACCAACAACCTCTGTACCTTCCTTTTCTTGCTGACGGCCAATAATAAAAATGTTGTCAGCAGAATAGTAAGAACCGGTTCCACCCCCTACAATATCTTTAGGGAACATACCAATTTCTTTATATGTGTGATTTACCACAATCATTGGAACATCTTTCATTGTAAGGTGTGGCGTCACCATACGGAATAAACTTTTAACTTGTTTAGCACGGGACATATCAGCAACTGATTTGCCTTCTAGTGCATCTTCAACTTCTTTCTTTGATGCCAAATTACCGATTGAATCAATAACAATAATTAACCTATCACCTCTTTCAAGATTAGTTAATTGTTGCATGATATCAAACTTTAATTGTTCAATATCAGTAAGAGGTGTATGTAGAACTCGCTCGGTATCAATACCAAAGCTATCAAAATAAGACTGAGGAGTACCAAACTCAGAATCGTAGAATAGTAACGCTGCATCATTATATTTGTCCAAATAAGATTTTGCCATTAACAAACTAAAGGCAGTTTTAAAATGTTTTGATGGACCGGCCCACATTGTAAGACCTGGGGTCAGGCCACCATCCAAACGACCACTCAATGCCACATTAATAATGGGCACCGATGTTGGTATCATATCCTTCTGTGTGAAGAATTTTGATTTTGAGAGAATAGCGGATTCTTTAATCGAACTATTCTTTTTAATTTTATCAAGTATACTCATTTCTTTTCCTTTTCACGAAACGCAAACTCATCTTCATAATCATACTTAGGTGTTAATTCTTTAGTCTTCCTGTTTGGAAAACCTCTTTTACTTTTTGTTATTGGAGGTATAGATTCACCTGAAGCACTATCAATTACAATATCTTCCACAGGTTTTTCTTCAATCTCAGTAATGTTTTCTTTTTCAATTTTAATAACATTATTTGCCAATTCTTCTTGTTCTGTAAATACCGGAATATCTATTTCTGTATTGGCTTTTTTTTCTTTTTTCTTCCAGATTTTTTTATGTACTTTAAATCTTTCCGTTTCTGGTGTCAAACCAACAACAGTATTATCTTTGATAATTGGTTTACCACTTCTCTGTTGCATGGACATATTTGCTGCTATTAATAATAACACAGCTAAGGGGTCAAATACAACCATGATTAACATAATTACCAAACGAACTGCTTTATCAATGGCATTGGTGTCATCTGTACCATATATCATATCACCAATATATTTGATAGGACCAACTTCTGCCACTAGTTTATTTTCTTCTTTTAATAATGGTAATTTTCGTTTATTGATATCAGCCAATTCTTTTTGTGTTTGTTGAATTTGCCTATCGACATTGGCTGATGCCGTTTCAGGATTGCCTGCACGCTTCAGTAAATATTCTAATCGCTCATTGGCAATCTTTTCTTGCTGTTTGAGTGTTCTTATTTCTACTGAGTTGGCACCAGCTTCTAATGTGGAATCAATGTGTGCTTGGGATAGAAAACCAAAAATACCCATACTCGTAATCACCATTAATACTACTACGGCAGATGTCAAGTATGATTTCAATAAAAGTGGGCAGGTTTTCCAATTACGATATAACCATGATGCAGTAACTAATTTACTCATCTCAAGAACCGAACCCATAAAAACGATTGGCCAAAATGCGCCTGTAAAGATTGCAGCCAAACCAATAATGGAATAATAGGCTGCAATGCCTGATAGTAATAATGCTGATAATAGTGTTAACATAATCATGAGAAAAAGTCCTCCAATGTACTTACCTTTTCTGTAGACCAGCCCATACAATCTAAAATGACTTTGATTGGTTCTAAGAAAGCTTTATCGAATTGCATATCATAATCGATATAATCATGCAAACCTAATTCTTTTGGTAATCGTGAAGGATATGAAATGACTGTATCTTTAAAATGATTTGGCATCTTCAAGTATGTAAACTTGACCTTCTCGCCTTCTTGAATGAGTGGATATTTTTTGGTAAGATTATTTTGATTTAAAAAGTTGTTATATAAAATTGCACCTTTAACATGAATTGGTGTTCCTAATTTATATAAAGTGGCTGCATCTGAATATTTATTCAAACCATTAAGACCACGGGGAAAAGATATTTCTTCTGGTGGTAGATTACGAAATTCTTCTCTAAACTTGGCAATAAAATTGTGTATGTCTTGTTCTGTGCCAGACATCATTATTTTGATAGCCTGTTTCATCTTCTCACGAATTGAAGATGGTGTTGAGGACTTAATCATTTCTAAACCCATGACTTTCATGTATGGCTCTTTATATGATACACCTTCGTTATTAAAAATGTTTAGAATATATCGTTTCTTGGCAGTCCACAATCCTTTGTTAGACAATGCCTCTCGTTTCATCTCCATTTTCTGCGAATACGCATTAACGTAATCTGCAAGTTCTTGATAGGAAACATCAATAAACGGTTGAATCTTATCATCACATACTTTATCCATGAATGCAATGATGTTGTTTGTATCAACATCTCTATCACCATAGACCTTTGTAACGAGGCCTCCAAGACGTAAATAAATCGAATCAGTATCGCTCGCAATAACGTAGTCATCATTTTTAGTGTCCAACAATTTGTTCATGTATTGATTTAGTTTATTCTCAATCCAACGAATGCTTAATTGGCCAGCAGTAGTGACGCCAAGAGCCATCCGCAAATCGTAGAAACGGAAATACTGAGAACCCAAAGCACCATAAGCAGAGTTAAGAGAGACCTTTTTGGCCAACTGAATGTTATTGTATTTGGCAATTCGTTTTTCGATTGCGTATTTTTTGGAATCATCCGTTTCATTTTCATACTCCTGTTTTGCTTGAAGCATCAGCTTCTTAAATTTCTTTCTATCTTCATACATTTCTTCCATCATTTTTGGTAAGAAACCTTGAAAGTCGGTACGGAAGAATTGGCCATTTGGTGTTAGTGTTGCATCTTTTAATTTAGATGTGTCAACTTCTTTCTTTAGAAGTTTATCAACAGAAACACCTTGTGAAATAATCTCACGCATTTCTTCTGTGTAATTTTGTGGTTCAATCAAAGTTTCTGGTGAAATATTATACTGCATCATCAAATGTGGATACAGAGAGTTCAAGTCAAATGAAGCAACCCAATTGTGTGAACCAACTTGTGGATCTTTAACATATGCACCTTCAAATGCTGAATCTTTATCTTTAATAACTCTTGGTGGTACGATAATACCTTTCTCAAACAAATAGGAATATGTTAGAGAATCCCACATACGAGTTTGAGCAAACACATCTTCAAAGTTTGATTTGGTGTCATAGGCAAGAGTTACTGCCAGTTCAATCAGTTTTAATTTATCTTCAAGTTTAATAATGAGTTCAACGTCTTTAATGTTGTACTCAATAAACTTCTGAAAGTTTAAACGATACAGAGCATTGAGGTTATCATACTCATCATAGTCTAGTTTACCTTCACCAAGTTCTACTTGTGCGATATTATCCAAACGATAGGACTCTTGTGATTTACCACCTGGTGCGTACCATTTGTATAGTTCAATATAATCAAGTGAGGATACACCAACAAGTGTGTAATCAATTAACTGTCGATTGTTTACATATGCCTTGCGTTCTGTAATGTAATTCCATGGCGACAATTTCTTGGCTTCATCATCACCTAAAATCTTACGAAAACGATTGACAAGATAAGGTATATCAAAGAACTTGGTGTTCCAGCCAGTTACGATGTCTGGATATTTGTCTTTCCAAAACTCTAGGAATTTCTTACAGAGATTGTATTCATCTTTACAACGAATATAGATTTCACCTTCTTCAACTTGATACTCACCACAGCCAAATACGATTGGCTTACCATTGAGGAATTTTAAACAGATTGCTGTAATAGGTTCGTTTGCTTCGTATGGATCAGGAAAGCCATTCTCTGAACCAACCTCAATATCGATTACAGCAACAGATACTTTTTCATAATCATAATCGACCATGCCATGTTGGTCGGCAATAAAAGCATATTCAAATCGAGTTTGGCCACAAATCTTAGGGGCCCCAGACACATCTTCAAATTGTTTGATGTAATCTCTTGCCGCTTTGACAGAGGCAAATTTTTTCTCATCAAGATAATCACCTTCAAGTGAGGTGTAGTTTGTTATTTTTTTGGAAGGTATAAAAAGTGAAGGAGAATAATTGATTTTATCCTTCACTCTTTTGCCATTTTGAATGCCTCGATATAATATGTTGTTACCGAAACATTGAACATTTGTATAAAAATTGCTCAAATTTAACCTGTAATGATTTGTTGTTTTGCTACCACAATACCAGAACCAAAGACGCTGTTATAATTATTAACAAAATCCTCTGCTGGAATATAAGAGTATACTACATTCTTCTTAGCGATGGCAAGCGTGGAACCTTTCTTTTGTTCGGCATGTAATGGGAAAGGTGCAAAACCGACATTGGGTTGACCGGTCTTAGGGTCACGCACAATGGCAATACCAACTGGGTTTTCGAGTACAAATTCGGTTTCTGATTCCGATTCAATTTCACCAAGAATTTCTTCTCCGGTAACTAGTTTCATAGCTAATATCTTCATTTGATTATCTCCACGTTATAAATAAGTATGTAGTTGATGTGATTATACGTTATTCTCAAGACCTTGTCAATCTGACATTTGGTATTCTTTATTATTCCCATAACACAATTAAAAAAAATCAAATGGCTGATCCTATTGTTGCCGGCGCTCAAGGTGCCGTTAATACCTTTAAAGCTGCTCAAGGAGCAAGCAAACAATTAAGTTCTGTAGTTACTGACCAACAAGCCGATATGGAAAAGGCGGTCCAACAACAGCACATTCAAAGAATGAAAGCCAAAGCCGAACAAGAATACTTAGCCACAATGGCAGAGTTTAAGGCCTACGAAAAATATCAAAAAGAAAAAGCTCACCAACTAAAAATTGAACAGTTAAAACTGGAAGCTATTAAAAAATATGGTAAAGCTGCTTGGGCAGAAGTTGAAGCCACAAAAGCAAAAATGGAAAAAGAAAGAGCTGAAGAATTAAAATTCATGGATAAAGATAGGCAAAAACAAGCTCAGCTTTTTTGGTGGTGTATGACAGCTGCTGCTTTAGTAACATACTTTTTTAAATTGTATAAATTATAAATGAATATGCAACCAATTGTTTTTATATTTGTTCTTATAGTGTGTATGTCTTTAATGGTAATTGAATCTGGAGTATTTAAATAATAAACTGAGATGGAGGTATTATGAATAAATTGCCGCAACTAATATTTGCGATTGTATTGATTGGTAGTTTGACTCTTATGGCTTTAGATATTATAGTTAAAATGTAATAAATGACATATAAAAATCCATTAGAAATAATTTTTGATAGTTATATATATTATATACTATCTTTATATTTTTTGCCCTATAGATTGGCTTCTAGACTTTAATTCTTGTTCATATTCTATTCGATGAAATTCATCATCTTCATTTTTTGAATCTTGTTCCAGAACAGGATCTTTTTCTGGTTTAACTATCGTATAAATCTCAATAGGTGGAACCCCACCAATTTCTTTAGGTTGTGTCATGTTTTTCTCCCTCTTTCATTATAAATATATATAAACATTATATATAAAGGCTCAATGAATGAAAATTATTGACTGTGATAGTCATTTTATCCCCCCAACCGTATTTGATAATGTATCCGAACAATATAAAGAATTGATACCGAAATATGAATTTGATTCAAATCAAAAAATAACAAAATTTATTTGTAAATCTGATCCGGTAAAAATCAATTACAATCGAATGGCACCAATAAACAAACATTGTGTTTTGCCAGGAATTTCCAGTATAAAACACCGACTAGAATATTTGGACTCTTTAGGCATTGACAAACAATTATTAGGTCCTCAAGAATATACTATGAGATTTAATACTTCTGTTGAACCTAATTTGGCTGCTGAAATGGCACACAGTTTCAATATAGAAATTAAAAAAATTGTAGATTCTTATCCTAATAGATTTTTTTCAGTTGCAATGGTTGCCGTACAAAATATGAAACTAGCATTAAAAGAAATTGATTGGGTTATAGAAAATAATTTTAAAGCAATATACATTGATATAATTTATTTGGATGAATATGATAAAGGATGCCGGCCATTATCTACTATAAAAGATATTGATTTGTTATTTGAAAAATGTGAAAAGAATAATATTATAATTTTTGCTCATACTGCAATGCATCATGCAAAAGTATCCAAAAAATATTCTTTACAGTATAAATCTATTCACAAAAATGATACTCTTATAGATAAAGAACTATTAATTTATGACTTAATAGTTTCTGGACTATTAGATCGTTTTCCAAAAATTAAAATAGTGATTGCAGAAGTCTATGACTATTTGATAATTAATTGTTATAAAAATTTAAAAAATCAATTTAAAAATGATCCTTTACATTATTTTAAAAATAATCTTTTCATTGCGGTAGATGTGGAAAAAACCGAAACTTTAAAATATATGGTAGACGAATTTGGTAGTGATAGATTATTATTTTGCACCGATTACCCACATGAAGATCCTTTTGGATCCAACAAGTTTAATGATGTTAAAGATTTAAAAAAATCTATACTACCAATTAAAGACTTAGAAAATATAGCTTACAAAAATGCCGAAAAATTATTCGGTCTTTAATTAAAAAATCTTTCTATTTTCCCCAATCCAAATGCTTGCCTAAAAAGACGAAAACCGGTTTTGTTACGATTTAAATATTTACTATCTATATTCTTATAGAATGATTGAAAATCACTATTAATCATCTGATATATTTTTGTATCTTTATGTAACTCATAGAACCAATTGTCATGATGAGCCATAAAATTTTGATGTGATTTGTGAGCTTGAAATATTTCTTTCATGTCGATATCCGGATAAATGCAAGGTATTATTTCTCTTTGATAATGGCTATTTTGTATTTTATCATACACAGTATTTTTAAATGTTTCATTACCAATTCTATTATCGTAAATTAAATATTTTATATGGTTATTTTCTGGTAAATTTATCCATCTGGCTAAAACATGAGATTGTTTTATCATTAATTCTGGCATATCAACGGTATAATAAAATAAAACTATATCAACATTTGAATAATCATTGTCAAAAGGACTTCTTGCCACATTAACAGCCAAATCTGAAATAACACTTGTCAACCAACCATTGTTCTCATAGACTAAAAAAGGTTTATCGGTTCCATAAATTACACCAATTTTTTTGCCTTGTTCTGCCAAATCTTTTAGGTGTTTCAAATTTTCTAGTTTATATCTTGCAACAGTAGAAGGATGTATCCAATCAGAACTTTGATATAACCATTCATCACTTTTATAATCCAACATATTTTTAAATAAATCGTTGATTGTTATTTTAATATTTGGATAAAAATTTGATAATTCTTTTAACACAGGATATACTGAAAGTTCCCATTCACTTGCAGCATTTTCAGAATTAATATTTTGACTATTTATTTTATAATTATTTAAACCAGTTTCAGGAATGCTAGTTATTACCTCATCAATTTTAATATTGTTTTTTATAAAAGTTTGTATTATGTTTCTACTGTCCGCTCCACCACTAAACATGATAACAACATAGTCATATTCATTCCGTATTTGTTCGGCTCTAAGCTTGTAATACGTTTGTAATGGTAATTCTGGTTCAACATACCATTTAATTTTTCTTAATTTTTCATCATGAAATGACCAATTAATATCAGCTAATGTTTTATTGGCTTCCAATATTGCTTCAATTTTATCAGAAAATATTTTTCCATTAACTGTGTATGTGCCTAGCCACTTTTTCATGAGGTTATTTTGAAGTTTTCTATCAAACCTATTTTATAGTAATTTGAAAATGTTTTAAACCCTGCACCTGAATCTTTTAAATATTTACTATCTATATTCTTATAGAATGATTGAAAATCACTTTTCATCATCTCATATATTTTTGCATCTTTATGCAACTCATAGAACCAACTATGTTGTTCATTCATAAATGTACCCCATGCCTTTTTACATTGAAATACATCTTTAAAATTGGAATGATATGTTTGTGGATATATGGCAGGAACAATTGCTCTTTGGTATTCGCCCTTAGGCCTATCGTCAGTGCGGCCAGAAAAATTTAAACCTTGTAGTTCAAAACTTTGGTTTGCTACATTTTGTAATGCATGAATATATTCTATGATATGTTTGTTTTCAGCTTTATGTAAATATTTTGAAACAATATGGCATTGTTTGACCATCATTTCTGGCAACTCTGGAGTATAATAGAATAAAACTCTTTCAACATTAGAGTAATTTGTTTTGAATGGTTGTCTAGCTATGTTTATTGCACTATCAAAAATGCGGAGATTGATATTACCATTGTTACTAAATCTTATCATAGGCTTATCTATACCGTAAACAACAGCAATTTTTTTACCACTTTCAGCCAAATCAACGAGATGTTTAAATTTATCTAAACTACGGTCACAAGCACTTGTTGGAGAAATCCAGTCTCCACTATTGTATAACCATTCATCGGTTTTATATTGAATCACATCTTCAAACCAATCATTGATTGTAATTTTAATTGAAGGATGATGGGAAGCGACTTTGTTAAGTAATGGAAATAAAGCAAATTTTGTTTCACTTATTGTGTTATTTGCTGAATAATCTTTGTCGTTAAAATTCCAATTTTTTAAACCGGACAAAGGAGCACCAGAAACTATTTCATCAACTCGTATATTATTATTTAAAAAAGAATATAAAACATTAGTGCTATCGGCACCACCACTACACATAATAATAACATAATCAAATCTATCTCTGATTTGTTGAGCTCTTAACTTATAATATTCATCCAAAGTTAATTGTGGTTCAATATTCCAATTAACTTTTTGAAACACATCATCATTAAAATGCCAAGTTATATCTGATAATGTTTTTTGAGCTTCTAATATACAAGATAACTTATCTGTAAATATTTGGCCATTAGTTTTATAATAACCTAAAAAATTATTTGTCTGCATTTAATCACTTTTAATAACTTTGTTTTCCACAAATAAACTATTTTTTTGTAGTGTTTTTGGTATCATTTTTTGACTACAAATTTTTTCTTTATGTAAATAAGAATCGTCTTTTGTAAAATTATGTATAAACTTTTTTGGCCAATGCTTTAATTGTTTTGCATCAGTGTAATATGGATTCGTACTCATGTATTCGTAAGAATATGTGGTAAATAAATCGTCATAAAAAAATCTAAAAACTTTTTCATCAGTTGGTATTGATTGTATATCTTTTGTTGATGACCAAACATAATAACGAACCAACTCATCTTGATATGAAAAACATTGGTTTATCCACCAGACGTATTGATTAATTGAAGTAATATCAAATGGGCATCTTTTGATAGTTTTAGAATACAATTCATTATCAATATTTAATTTTTTCCAATTGTCCATCAAATTATCGATTTCAAAATTTAATGCATCACTGGAACCTATTATATAATCTCCCATATCTCCAGACACAACTAGAACATTTGAATCATTCATTGATTCATTAAAATTCAATAATCTTATGGGAATTTTATTTTGTATGTGATTGGAGAAAAAGTTTGGATATTCATCTATACTTTTTGATGTCATACAAATGAAAAAACGGTTTTCAGCAAGAAATTCTTTGTATTTTTTATTTTTTTGTAAAGCAACTAAAACACATACACTATCAATACCACCACTATAAAACAAATGTATGGTTTTGTTTTGAGCAAACTTATAAACATTATTAACAACTTGCTCTATTACTGAATAATATCTATCTTCAAAATCATTTGAGATATTATCTAAATTGAATTTTGGTTCTTTTACTATATTGATACAAGGTAATTCTAATAAACCTGGAACAATATTAAATCGGTCAACAGGAAATTCTAAATCAAAAAAAGATTTGTGTTTTTTTCTATTCGGATATTTTTCATAGTCTAAATTAAATCTATTGATCCAAATATAATTTTTATTATCCATTATAAAGTACTGCGTTATCTTCCTCTACCTGCCTTACGCATTACAGTCATTTTAGGTGCAAAGTTTGGTTTTGGTTTGGGAGTTACTGGTTTGAGGTTACGAACTTTTTTTAATTGTTCTTCACGAAACTTTTTATCATCTGACATATCATCTCCTTATTGGTTGCGGGGGAAGGAATCGAACCTACGGCCCCTGGATTATGAGTCCAATGCTCTACCTCTGAGCTACCCCGCTATATTATATATCTTAAAAACAAAAATCAAAATTTGAAACTTGAAAATCGCCGAAATTTTTTCGGTGGCTCCGGCGACTCCAACCTTTTTTGTTAAACCGAATGCCAAAGTTCATCATAGTATTCGTCTTTTCCACATCCACACTCTGGACACAAGAAGTCATCTGGTAATTCTTCCCATTTACCTTCGGTCTTTTCATCGTGTTTATGGCCACAAACAATACAGATGTGCATTATTTCTGCTGTCATTATAGTGCCTCCAATACTTGTTTATAAGCATTAGCGTGACGCTCTTCAACTTTCTTTAGAGCAGCAAAACGTTTCTCTGCTTTTTCTAATACATCCAGTTTTTGTTTAAACTGATTGGCATGTTCTTTTGATTCAGCCATCTGTTCAACAAACTCAACCGATGCTTGAGCATTTTTTTCTGATACAGCACTCTCATAGAAATTAGGATACATTGTAGTGAATTCATATGTTTCACCTTCAATGGCTTTTTCTAAACATTCTTTTGTTGATGGTTTACCAATGAGTAATTCTAAATGGCTCCATGCGTGTAGTAGTTCTTGTTCTGCGGTGTGTTCAAAATGTTTTGCCACTTCTTCATGGCCATTTTGGCGAGCAATTTTGGCAAAGTAACGATACTTAATGTGTGCTTGACTTTCTCCAGCCAAAGCGCTTTCTAAATTCTTAATAGTGATTGACATGATTTCTCCATAGTTAAAAACTTATATATCACTCAAATTGATAAAAAATACTTATTGCCTTTATGATATGTTTTAATAACTGTAATCAAAAAAATTAATGGTGCCGGTTGTCGGATTCGAACTGACCACCTACTGATTACAAATCAGTTGCTCTACCGAATGAGCTAAACCGGCCTTGAAGTTATTACGGCAATTCGTTTCTGAATTTTTGCCTTGTCTTTTGGCCGGCTACTTCTTTCCAACATATCATTGAGTTGTTTCAGATTTAAAGGACCTAATCTTGGTTTACCATTTTTGGTCAACATAGGATTTTTCTTTTTTGTTTTTGAAACTGCCATGATATAGTCCTTAAAGAATTTGGAGCGGTGCCACTGCTATGCTCAGGTAATATAAGAGGGAATCTCATATCGTGCTATCACTCACCGCATAATTAAAATTGTAACATTATATAGGCTGATTGTCAATATTTATTTGTGGTATACTTTTCCAAGCAATAGGTTCTGGTTTCAATGGATCATCCGGATTACGAATGTCTGAAAATACTTCCCATAACTTCTCTTTAATCACAAACTTACTAAACAATCCTGTTGATAATCCATAGGCTTCTATCTCCCATGGTTCATCATAATAATCTAAGTTTTCGGTATTAATTCTTTGACCTCTCCACCGAGTACCGTATTCATTGGTTTCACCATATGCATATTGTTTAATGTGTACCATTTCATGTGCTATGGTCTCCAATATGTCATGTGAACCAGCCATAGGATTTATTTCTATTTCAAATTCTCTAGGTTTATTACTGTCATTATAATCAATGACACCAGCGTATCCTAATGCATCAAGTTTAGAATCAAATTTGATCCGAATAAAGATATTATCTAACATTCTTTCGGTCATCAATTCCTGAGCATAAAAAGCCGCTGCACGTTTCACATATGGTCGGAAACGTTTTTTATCTGGACATCCAACTATACTGAGCTGCATTTAAAACTCTCCTAGGATATTAATATTTAGGAGTAAAATCAATTTCACCAGGTGAAATTATTGTAGTTGTATATTTACGGTTAATCGTTTGAATCGTGTTATATTGTCCTGATACCAGGACTGCAAGTACTGAGTTTGTAGGTGTTTTGGATCTCTATATGTAAAATCTTTAACATAAAGTTCTTGCACTTTGGAACTTTTTTCAGCTTTTAACAAAATGGCACGCAGTTCGGTGTAGGTTTCTGGACTCATGTTTGCTGGTACATAGATGGCAAAAATGTTGTTGACCTGTGCCATATCTGGCATGCCACGATTGAGTAATAATGGAATGTTGTTGACGCTGACTGTGCCAGTCATACCAGCAAAGGTGATTTCGGGAGTGGCTCTGGCAATTGCGTCACCCAAAAATTCAAAGTTTGCATCCACATGTCCACCCATGACATTAAGATAGGCTTCATTAGTGTCTTTAAAATGCACCATGGTCACTTCTGGACCTTTGATATAACTTTTGAACACTTCGGCCATGAGGTGTGTACTACTACCAGCACCAGCCGTGCCCAAGATAATTCGGGGTTGTTTTAGTAATTGATCCAAGGTTTTACCACGAGTGGTCAATACAGCAGGAGCGGAACCCATTACCAATATAGGACGAAACTGGTCAAAATTATAACCAGTGTCCGAATACAAATACGGCCGAACGTAAAAAGCCGCAGTGTGCGCAAGAATCACAGGTCCTTTATTTTCTAATACTGAACGTGTGGCAATACTACCGCCGGCACCAGGTTTGTGTTCAAATACGAATTGATATTTTTTTTGGTCCAAATTTGCTTGTTCTAGTATGGCACGAAAATAAGTGCCTTGTGTGGATCCCACAGCAAAACCCCAGACTCCAGGAGTTCGAACAGATTCAGCCTGTGCAGTCCATGAAAGCATCAACAAAAACAAACTCGCAATAATTTTCTTCATATTATTTTCCTTTAAAAAAATTTGGTAGACCACAATTGGCCAAGGGATTACCACGTTCCGTCATCAAACCATATTCGTATGGTTATAGGTAACAATTCAATAACTAAAGCATCTGTTTCCCATATCTCATTGGTCTTATTATAAGAATAATTTAATCTCCAATGAAATGGATTTAATTTTAATATGATATTACAACCTGAATACCGCAACCAATTCATCTTAATATTTCACCAATAGGTTCTGGAATGTTGAATTGACTACGAATATATTTGTCTTTTAACATTTCAGGAATTACAGTATGTGGTTCTTCTAAGAGAAAAGGACAAGGACCATTCCATTTGTTTTCAGTTAAGAACATTTTAAATAATTCAATATCCCTTTTGTTTTTGGGATCAAATCTTCGTTTTTGATTATTTAATAATTGATGTTGAACTAAAAAACTCATTTCACATACTCCATACTATCTTTTTTCATATAATGAACGACTTGATTTTTTTTTGAATCTGGCATTTGTTTCACAACAGGAATAAATTTTTCACCGTCAATTTCTTCAATTGGCCAATTAGAATAAGTATAGAAAATATCCGTACCATTTTTGGCACGAACTTTTTTAAGAATTGATTTGGGTTTCACATTTTTCATAATATACTCCATAATAACACAAAAGTAGGGGGTTGTCAAGACCCCCTATCATTATTACCGAAATTTTGGATAATTCAACTGTTCCCATTCCTCATCGGTTACGGGCCACCAGTTCATTATTCACTCTTTTCTTTAATGGCAATCTTTTTAATGGTATCTTGGGTTTGCACAAGATTTTCTAACCATACTCGTAACATACCATTTACCATTTCAGCTTGGCCAATTTCAATCTTATCAGCCAATGTAAATGCACGGGTAAAGTTACGGTTAGCAATACCTTTGAACAAGAAGCTTTCTTCTTCATTGATATCGTTTTCTTGAGCGGAACCTTTGATGACCAATTTATTGCCTTCAAGTGTTACTTCAATATCAGATTTGGCAAAACCAGCAACTGCCATTTCAATGACATACTTGTTTTTGCTTACTTGTTTGATATTGTATGGGGGATATGACGGCACAGCCTTCTGAACCGTTTTGGTAACTTCTTCAATATCTTTAAAGAATTTATCAAAGCCAACCGTATATGGGTCGAGGGTCTTGTGGAAGTCAAAAAGGGAAGGTAATAGACTTGTAGTCATGGTTATATGCTCCTTAGTTTAAGCGAGTTAATCAAAATTATAGGCCCCAAAGGCACCTACATCCATATTTATAACACAAAAAGCCTATTTTGTCAATAGGCCCCTGGTTTCTTACCAATATTATACTTGGGTACCAAGTCCCAATCGTCTTTTTCTTTGTGGGAAAGTATCTTAATTTGTGATAGGAAGATTGGTGGAGGGTTCTCTGCCTGCTTTCTATTCACAATCTTTACTAAACCCCAATCTTCTAGGAGTTGCGCTATGGCGTTCCTACGAGATAAATCATTCTCAGATAGGTCTGTAGTTTTGCCGTCTAATGCAAAGAGTTCTTTGAAGTGAACGATATAATACTTGCCTTGTTTGTGTAGAATATGGCAAGATTGGTATAATATTCTATCTTTTTTGGAAGCCACACCGATGCGTGTTAAAGTTTCACGTACTTTTAAAAAATCATCTTTTTCACCGAGTGTAACTTCAACTAAATCTGTAATTGAAATCATGACTTGTTCATTCCGCCTTTATTTGTTTTAGCTTTTATTTCAGCGATTTGTTCATCATTTAGAATACGCAAGGCTTCTTTGGCTTTCTCATTAGAGTATCCAAAATACTGTTTGACACATTCTATATCTTTATCGACCTCTGATTTCTGCCACGGTTGGAATTTCCGTTTCATTGGTCTTATGGTATTTAGAAGATACGAATATTGCATGTCCACATCAATGTTTGGATGTAGGTTCATCTCATTGATGTATAGAACACAGTCCATGTGGTACGACAAAGCACGATTGATAATAAATGGCTTGTATTCTTTAAAATCTATCTCATCACGGAATACAGATTTTTTAGTTTGTAGAATTGATGGTAATATCTCTTTAAATAAATCTGGCATATCAATACATTGTCGAAAGTAATTGCTGTAATTCCTTTGATTTTTCATCAGGCATTTTATGCACAGGCACCAAAGCACTTTGTTTAATAGGAATAATGATTCTTTCTTTACCCCAACGGTCTTTCCATGGATAATAATTCATTTCACTTGGCACAGCTCTGTAAATCCATCCGTCAGAAAAATGTGGCCATGTTGTATGTGGTACAGAAACAAAATACAAGACATGAGCAGAGGTGCATTTCTTTACTTGATTTGGTAAAAAAGTAAACGCATTCATTTTAACAAAAGGTGCTTGAGTTTTTACTTCTACTCTGTATTTGCCATCAACTAGAATATCTTTTTCAGAATCGTATTTGTTTTCCAAATACATATCACGGATTTGTAAATCGAGACCTAAAGATTTTAACATGTCAATCACGACAAGTTCTCCTGCACGACCTAATTCTAAAATGTTTGTCGTATTCATTTCAATAACTCCGTAGAATATTGTGGAATATCTATTACATCTTTTTCTTGGCGTTTGGCCAATTCTAATTCATATACACGATTTCTTAATTCAGAAGTGCTATATGTATGTTGGCGTTTGTGATAAAATAGTTCAATGCCATTTGTCATACAGTATTGTTTTCCTGTAAAATCACGATTTAAATATTCTTCACTTAAAAAACGAATGTTCATAGTCTGTGTCATAATTAAATTTAATAACTCAGATTCGGTATCGTACAATAGGATCTCATCAACATACTTACAAGCTTGAACTTGAGCATATCTTTCATAGATTGATTGTACGGGTTTATTTTTTAGGCCAGGTCTGTCAATGGTGGGGTCAACTTGAAGTGCAACCTTTAAGTAATCACACATCTCTTTTTCCATTTTTAACATAGTAACATGGCCAGCATGAAACAAATCAAAACAAGAGCAATTAAATCCTATTTTCATTTGAACTCACAATCTACCATAATTTCGGTCAAACAAGCAATCATATTGATTTCGTGGTCGGCCACAAAGGCAGATTGATACTGGTATTTGGCCAGTATGAGAACTAGTTGCGGAACCGAACTAGGTGTAAGAACATCATATAGTGAATCATATATCTTACGATAAATTTTTGTTGGATCATTATCCAGATTAGCAGTAACCCATTTACGAGTAGATGCAAAGTCTTTATCTTTTAAAGATGAAATTAGTGACTCAAATTGTATATCACTAATATTAGAAAGGATGCCAGTATCAATGGTGCCAGATACCGAGTATCGTTGCAATTCGTTAAGAATTCTACGATGGTCTGGGAAGTGTTTTGTGATAACTGCCGCCACGACATCTTTTGAATATTTGACACCTTCTTGCTCAAGAATACTTTCAACTCTTTTAAAGAACTGTGACGCCAGCTTTGGTTTAGAACCGTTGATTTTAAAATCGATGACAGAACACCGAGAATGGATTGGATCGATGATACGGTTTTTGAAATTACATGTGAAGATGAATGAGCAGTTTGATGCAAATTCTTCAATGGCTCCCCGTAAAGCAGGTTGAGTTGAATTAGGATTGAGATAATCAGCCTCATCAATGATGACAACTTTTCTGCCACCAGCCAAAGAAACTGACGAAGCATAGTTTTTAATTTTGTTACGGAGAACATCAATGCCAGACTCATCAGAGCCATTGATGACAATATAATCGCAACCAACCTCATTACACAATGCTTTAGCAACTGTTGTTTTTCCAACACCTGCCGTACCAGATAAAAGAAGATTTGGTATTTCTTTTCTCTTAACGAACTCCTGAAAAGTTTCTTTGAGCGCATCGGGAAGAATACAATCTTCAATTGTTTTTGGCCGATACTTCTCGACCCATAATAAATGTTCCATTCAAAACTCCCATAATATAATATACAACAATACTACTCAGCAGCGTTTAAACGGCCTACTGTTTCAAGATAATCTTCATCTACTGAAATATTACCATTCACAATACTAATAACTGTTTTTCCTTTTTGTTCACCATCTGTGGCAGTAAAGACCGCCACAATGTGTTTAGGATTAATTGCAATACTTGATTTTGAAATTGATTCAGTAAAGTATAACATTATTATTCTCCAATTTTAGTTTCTTTTGCTTCAAAGGCAATCCAATACTGAATGTCATTTTTGGTGTTTTTAAAGTGACCAATTCCTTTGAATGAAATCTTTACATCATAACTGCCAGAAATTAGTTTGATGTTTTCTGTTTTAAATACGATGCTGTACTTCGAACCATTGCCAATACCAACTTCAATTGTGTTTGTGTGTGCGGCATTGTTACCTGCATCAAATGTGACCACATTGATTTTTTCACCGTCAGATTTGACAGCAATATTCGGTGAAGCAACAACAGCAGCCGACTTCATTAAAGAATCTAAATCTTCAGCAGTCAAAGTGAATTCACAATCAACAGAAGGTAAAGTAATTTCTTTTTCTGGTGGTGTTACAATCATTTCTTTGGCAGTCATTCTGTAGTTGCCAGAGCGTTTACCTACTTTAAAAATAACATCAGATTCCGTAAAATCGATTTCAGAATCTTTATAGAGGCTATGAATTGATAAGAATTCATTCAAATCATAGATACAGAATTCTTTTGGAAATTCATCTTTAAGATTGGCTTGTGCCAAAACAGTTTTACCAGAAGATACTGTGGTAAGTTTGTTGCCTTTTTTGAATTGAATACCTTGATTGATAGAAGAAAAGTTCTTCAATACGGTAAGGGTTTCATTTGATAGTTTCATTCACTTCTCCATTATTTAAAAAATCTATTGTATCATGTTCATACAAAAACATCAAGCAGCACAGCGCATGTGCCAAGTGATTTTTACCAGTTTCTTGGTCATTTTGTTCACCACATTTCCAAGCCCAAAGATGCCGTTGTGCAGCATCAAAATATCTACGCTTTGAATCTGGTACCCATTTCCAATTATCTGGTTCATACTTCTCTGCACCAAAGGTAAGAATCTCTACTGTTGCCTTGAGTGCATTAGGTGGAATTAATCCATACTGCAATTTACCACCATCAAACTTACGACCACCTGTTGTGGCCGTTTGTGAAGCTTTAACAATGTCTTTTGTTAAATTACTTCTTTTCATTACATCTCTCCTACGAAATTAGCCACAGCTGGCATATCTCCTTGGAAATGATAAGTGCCAATGTGTGATGTTTTCATCCAAGGACACAGGTGAATTTTTCCACCAATCTTACGCCACATTTGGCAGAACATATAATCTTCTGAAAGATAACGGTCAGAACCACCACCAGTAATACTATTTGCAGTATCGATAACTGTATCAAAATAAGCATGAATGTAACGAGAACCGTCAAAGTGTGCTTGACCTACATGGTCGGGCTTATAACGAATCATTGGATACGCTGTTTCCATTTTCTTAAATACTTCACGCTTAATCATCATGAAGCCAGTACCAATTTCCATAACTTCTAACGGCTCTGTAACCGAGAATTGTGCTGTGCCTTTAACTGGATTAAACACATAATCACCAGTAACTTTCTCAAGCATACCAGGATCAATATCTGGATGTTTTGTTACGGCTGTTTTAACTGATTTCCATTTAATTGCTTTCTTAGGATAGGGACCACCAGATACTTCTTTATCCATAGCCAAGAGTGCAATCACATCTTGTGGATTAAAATGAATATCTGAATCAATAAACAACATATGTGTGCAATCGGAACGATGGAGATATTCATCGACAAGATAATTTCTTGCTCGTGTAATTAGGGACTCATTGAATAGAAATGAGAATTTAACATTAACACCATACTGCATGCAAAGACCTTGTAGGTCGAGGCAAGCTTTCATGTATAATCCGTGGTTCATACCACCATACATTGGTGTCGCAACGAATAAACTTTTCTTTTGTAATTCTTCTTTTTTAATTGATATTTCCATGTGCGCTCCGATAATATAAAAAAAGGGAGTCCTCTTTGAGGATCTCCCTACTGAGCCTTAATTAGGCAGTAAAACTAAAACCACCTTTGTAAGCGGCACGAACCAGAGCTTTTGTTGGTTTACCCATACGATAGAAAGAAACTTTCTTTCCATCAACAACTTTGGTATTCGTATAGATTACGTTACCTTCTTGACGCAGTTCGTCAATACGTGCGGTAACATTGGTGATGCCAAAACGGCGTTGTGCTTGTTTGACAGTAAAAGTGTTGTAACCAGAAGGTTGTTGTAAAGCATTCAACATCTTTTCTTTAGCAGATAATTTGCTCATTGTAATACTCCATAGTAAAGTTAATAATAAATCCTTGCCTTAAGCAAGTTCTCACATCATATCATTATATAGATGTGTTGTCAAGCGTTTATCGACCAACTTGTGGTAAATATTTTGCTTTGGTTTCTTCCCATGACAAATAAATCAAATCGTCATAGAAAAGTGTTTCATATGAAACATTGTTTTTCTTTTGTAGTTGCCGAATACGGCCTTTGGCATACTTTGTTTTCCAAACATTGGATAATGCTTCTAAGCTGGTATCAAATGATTTTACCAATTTATCTTCTGTAATTTGTTTACAAAGAAACTCATTGGTATTATTATACAGAGGACTAAAATAGATACCACGTTGATGTTCTGTCCGTGTTAATTCTTTTGGTATACCAAGTTTTGGATATGCAAAATGTAATGAACGATTTTTATGGTCACGTTTAAGTGGAAGTCCTTGTGTATTTTTGGCTTCCCACCATTCAAAATATTTTCTTGTGTGTTCTTCTCTTAACCAATCAAAAATCATCTTCTTAGTTGCTCTACTAGGTTCAAATGCCACAGAACCTGAGGAGAATCCCATTTTATTCCAATGTTCTAGTCCGTCATATTGAGATAGACCGCCAGACTTAGTATTGCCATAAAGAGAAGTAGTAGTAACTCCCACCAATATATCACCATATCTTTCCTTCCAATCTTTTTGAACTGTATCAGCTAAACAAAGTAGAGCAAGTAATTTACCGCCCATGTAATTGAAACCGAGTGGTTGTAATGGAACAATTGTAGAACCAATTGCGGTATGATTAATCATACCTTGTGATGTTTTAACATCTCTATCCCATCCAATAGATTTATCTCTTGGAGTCAAATCTAAAAAATCTGATGAGATGCAAATAACACCAAGATATTTACCTGTAATCTCATCTTCAATTGTATAGAATAGATTACGGCCAATATTAGAATTGTTTTTCATTGTAGAAGAAAAAGTACGAATGGCATTCCATGTTTCTGCCAATTCACCATTATGCAATTTCATAACAGGTTTTAATTTTTCATAATCGTCTGGTTCAGACGGCATCCAAAAATTAGATTTAACTTGTTTAATTAATTTTTCTTGTTCAGGATTTACCATTTGACACTCTTGGCCAAATAGTGTAGATACTTCTTCAACAGGATATCTTTCTTTTACTTCACACCATTTTTGATATAACGTGTATTCACGAACATCCATTTGTGAAGCATATTTTAAATCTTCTGTAAGAACTTTTACCAGTTGTTCTTTATCTATGTGTTTGAATGTGGAAGGTGGATTTTTTTCAGACCATTCTTTCCATTGTTTTTCTACATATTCAATTGGTGTTGCCATTAACGAATTCTCAATTTCTTTATAATTTTATTACGTTTATTCATGCCAGATTGTAATGCCATTGGTTTTACTTTTTCAGTATACACTATTCCATTCATGTGGTCAAGCTCATGTTGAAAACAACGAGCAGATATGCCATTGTATTTTGCCGTTCTTATCACTCCATTAAAGTCTTGGTATTCCACTTCAATAGTTTCTGGCCTGGTAATTCTTAATCCTAAAAGTGGAAATGATAAACATCCTTCTACCATGTGGCATTCACCACTAGTTGAAATTATTTTTGGATTAAAAAATGCCACATATTCATCATTAGCACCCATTACAAAAACACGATAGGAAAGACCACATTGGTTGGCAGATAAACCATAACCTTTATAATACTTACAAGTTTCTACCAAAGAAGAAGCAAGTGAATTTGGATTGACTGGCGGATTATCAAAACTAAATTCTGGTATAACCTGTTTTAATATTGGGTTATCTTCACCAACCAAAGGAAATATTTGCGCATTGGGTTTTTGAATTGGTTTTTGGTTTAATACTTCTTCTGTATTATATGTAAAGACATCACTCATTTTGCCACCTGACTAAAATTGTTTTTCTTTTCAAACCGGATAACACTCCGGAACTTATCAAATAATTGGTCACCTTTATGGGAGATAACAAAAATATTTGTATCAGAACCCATTTC
>Ga0209296_1000718_pt1 | contig 28269 bp, 31 predicted proteins | sample S_130206_EF_Meta_FD_187319 | JGI IMG/M metagenome (GOLD analysis project Ga0209296, IMG submission 187319) | Freshwater microbial communities from Lake Simoncouche, Canada to study carbon cycling - S_130206_EF_MetaG (SPAdes) (version 2) | ecosystem: Environmental > Aquatic > Freshwater > Lake ... | reverse complement strand
GACGTCGGCCATCTTGCCAGCGGCGAGCGCGACGCCTTCCCGCAGGAGAAGGGCATGCGTGAAGGTTGGCAGGATCTCCTCGACGTGGTGCGTCACGAAGACAATAGCCAGACCCGGCTTCAGCTTCGGGAGACGCTTCACCAAAGAGAGGAACTCGGCGCGCGCGACGGGATCGAGTCCCGCGCAGGATTCATCGAGGATCAGCAGCGCCGGATCCGAGGCCAGCGCGCGGGCGATGAGCACGCGTTGGCGTTCGCCTTGCGAAAGATGACCCCACGGGCGGGCGGAAAGTCCACCGACCTTGAGCAGGCGCAGCAGGCGACGTGCGAGCGCAAGCGTCGCGGGCTTCGGACGGCGCCAGAGGTTGATGAGCCCGTCGACGCCGCCGGCGACGACCGCCAGCGCTGGCTCGGAAGGCTGGATCATCGCGGCGACGGAAGGACCAACGAGGCCGATGCGCCGACGCAGTTCTCGCCAGTCGCTGCGGCCGAAGGTCTCGCCGAGGACCGAGAGCGATCCCGAGGTGGGCGCGAAGTAACCCGTGAGCGCGGCGAGCAACGAGGATTTGCCGGAGCCGTTCGGTCCGAGGATCACCCAATGCTGGCCCGGCTCCACGCGCCAATCGAGTCCGCGCAGGATGACCTTGTCTTCGCGGGCGATGCGCAGGCGGGAGACTTCAAGCACGGGCAATGGGGGGACGGAACGGGACACGGCGTAAGGCTATGGAGCAACCCGCGGGTGCTTCCAAGCCGCAACCACGCTTGCCCTTCGCGCGGTTATTGCCTACCCCTTCAGCATGCGCCGGTACCCCGCCCTGCTCCTCATCCTACTCTCCGCCGTCGTCGGCGCCGCCGAACCGGCCGCCCCCGCGCCGCGGACGACCCCCGAAGGCCTCGTCATCAAGGAAGGCGTCGAGACCCGCATCGCCTGCGACCATAACGGCGGCTACTCCAAGTACGCCGGCGTCTACCATTACCGCGTCGTGTTGCCGAAGGGCTACCACGGTGATGCGAACAAGAGCTGGCCCGCGATCTTCATCGCTTCACCCGGCGGCAATGCGTCGATGGGCAACATGGCCGACTGGATCAAGAAGCACGGCTACATCGCCATCCTCCTCGACGAATCCAAGAACGGCCCGTGGGACCCGAGCGTCGGCAACTTCCTCGCCGCCAATCAGGACGCCGAAAAACGCTTCCGCATCGCCGCGGGCCGCAAGGTATGCACCGGCTTCTCGGGTGCCTCCCGCGCGAGCTCCGTCTTCGTGAGCATCGGCGATAATTTTAGTGGCGTGGTCCTGCAAGGTGCCGGCGTCGGCCAGCTCGACAACGGCATCCAGGGTCTCCGTGGCGTGCAGATTCCCGCCGTCGCCTTGACCATGGGTAAGAAGGACCCCAACCGCGGCGAAATCAAGCAGCTGCGCGAGACGCAGGGCGATCGCCTCCAGGTCTTCGAATTTGAGGGCGGCCACCAGTGGGCTCCGAAGGACATCGTCGAGAAAGCCCTCGATTACGTCGACGGCAAGCTGCCAAAGTAAGCGGTCGGCCTTGCCATCCCTCAGTGGTACGGACATCAAGGGTTCAACCCCATGCGTTCCGCCCTTGCCTGCCTGTTCCTCGGACTCGTCGCGTCCTTCGCCGCCGACGCCCCCGTGAAGTTCAACGACCCGAAGCCACAAGCCTACCACCTCACGGTGCGCGCCAGCGAGGTCGACCCAGCCGCGAAATCCTATCCCGATATCGACTTCAACCTGGAGAGCAAAGGAAAGCCCGCGGACATGGAAACCGCCGACGTCGATACGCGCGTCGCGCCCCGCGGACAACTCGTCGTCTGGCTCATGGGCCATAACCCGGTCCTCGCCGAGAAGGTCAACGGCTACGGCTACCACCACATCAGCGTCGCCTACGCGCGTGGCTGGTTCGGCTCGCTCAACACCGTGCCCGCCGACACGCAGCATCTCGGCAACATCCGTCTCGAAGCCACCGCCGGCGTCGACGCCTCGAAGACCGTCGAGATCGCCGAAGCCGATTCCGCCAAGGGACGCGCCACGCGCCTCGTCCAGTGGCTCGTGAAGAAGCACCCGCAGGGCCGCTGGGAACAGTTCCTGACCGCGGGCGGCAAGGAGCTCGACTGGACCAAGGTCGTCGTCGGCGGCTCCTCGCACGGCGCCACGTCCTCCGCTCGTTTCGCGATGCACCAGAAGGTCGCGCGCGTGATCATGTTCTGCGGCCCGCGCGATAACACCGAAGACTGGCAGGCCGGCCCGTCGGCCACGCCCAAGAACCGCTTCTTCGGTTACAGCCACGTCCTCGACGGCGGCTGGACCGACCAGCATTACCAGCGCTCCTGGCTCATGCTCGGCCTCAACCAATTCGGACCGATCGTGAACACCGAGAAAGAGAAGGCTCCCTTCGGCAATTCGCGCCGCCTCATCACCGACGCTCCGCTCAAAGGCACCGACAAGGAACAGGCCGCGCGCGGCCACGGCTACGTGACGCCGAGCAAGGGCTCGCCGAAGGACGCCCAAGGACGCCCCGTGCAGGAAGACGTGTGGAAGTATCTGTTCACCTCCGACGTCGAGAAAGTCGGCGCGGCCGTCCCCGCCGAAGCCGGCGTGAAGATGGATCAGCGCACGGACGCCAAGCCCAAGACGGCGAAGAAGAAGTAAGGAGGCGCAGGGACGGCTTGCCCTCGGCGGCCTTTCGGCTGTTGGATGGTCGCGATCACCGTGGCCATCCGCATCGACCTAGTCACCCTCTTCCCGGCCATGGCCGACGGCTTCCTCCAGGAGTCCGTCATCGGCAAGGCCATCGACAAGGGCCTGATCGAGTTCAAGGCCCACGACCTGCGCGCCTATTCCAAGGATAAGCACCGCAAGGTGGATGACATGCCTTACGGAGGCGGACCCGGCATGCTCATGAGCTGCCAGCCCCTCTTCGACGCCGTCGACGCCCTGGCCACCCCGGACTGCGAAGTCATCTACCTTTGCCCCGACGGTGAACAGTTGACCAATAAGCTAGCCAAGGAATTGGCCCAAAAGAGCCATTTGATCCTCATTTCGGGTCATTACGAGGGCATCGACCAGCGCTTCCGAGACCGGAAGGTCACCCGGGAGGTCTCGATCGGGGATTATGTGCTCACTAATGGCACTTTGCCGGCCTGCGTCCTCGTCGATTGCCTAGGCCGGCAGGTCCCCGGCGTGCTCGGGGAGGAAAACTCCTTGACGGGGGATAGTTACAACGGCAAGTTGCTCGCCTTTCCGCAGTTCACCCGACCCGCTGTTTACGATGGTCTCGAGGTGCCCCCCGTCCTCCTAGGAGGAAATCACGCCGAAATCGAAAAATGGCGTCGGGAAAGGCAAATAGAGAAGACAAAGCAACGCAGACCGGACCTGATGAAAGACCAAGAACACCAGCCATGAGCAACCATCCCCTCATCCAATTTGCCACCCAGCCCCAGCTGAAGACCGCCCGCGGCGACCATGATTTCAAGGTCGGCGACGGCGTCAAGGTAGCCACCAAGGTTCGCGAAGGCGACAAGGAGCGCACCCAGACCTTCTCCGGCATCGTCATCCAGCGTAAAGGCGGAGGCATCCACGCCACCTTCACCGTTCGCCGCATCTCCTTCGGCGAAGGCGTCGAGCGCACTTTCCCAGTCCACTCCCCCAACATCGAGAAGATCGAAGTCGAACGCGTCTCGCAGGTCATGCGCGCCCGCCTCTTCTACCTCCGCGATCGCCAGGGCAAGTCGGCTACCAAGGTCAAAGAAAAGCGCTTCGACCCGACCGAGCACGCCGCCGCTGCTGCCGCGGCCGCTGCTGCTGCCAAGTAAGCCCTTTCAGGCTTCCCCGAAACCCCGCCGCCTGGCGGGGTTTTTTGTGCCTGAATCCAAAACCAAACCGGAAGCGGGCTGAAAAGGGCTCCAGACGCCCTATACGCAAGATGCAGCCTAAGCCGCTTATTAACAGTGGCTTGTTATGTGTGTTTTAACGAAGGGGGCAGCGTGCGTGGTTGGTTTTTTACCAAAACCTTCTGGGGAAGGCTTGACTCTCCCCCTCCCTCCTGCGTTTTTGCACATCCGTCTTTTGAGAACCCTCTTAGGACGATAACCGCACCACCTTCTCCAAATCCAATGCTACGCATCCGCCTCCAACGCTTCGGTACGAAAAACGAGCCGACCTATCGTCTCGTCGTCGCCGAACAAGCCATCCGCCGTGACGGCCGTTTCGTCGAAGTCCTCGGCAACTACAATCCCCGCGCCCGTGGCAAGACCCCGGGTCTGGTGATCAACGTCGAGCGCGTCGACCATTGGGTCAAGCTCGGCGCCCAGCCGTCCGACACCGCGAAGTCGCTCGTGAAGCGTGCGCGCGAAGAAGCGGCCGCTCCGGCTAAGGCATAAGTAAATTTACACGGCGGAAACGCCCACCCTGACGATGCTTCACCCCGCCACCCGGCGGGGTGATTCATTTACGGAGGGCGCCGCGGATCCGGAGCTCAGTTAAGCTTATTCCAACCACCCTTGCCGTCCTTCTCCAACCGCTGGAACCCGGCCCGGGCGAGACGCTTGTCGCTCAAGCCCTGCTTCATGGCGCCCTCGCCGTACTTGGTCGTGAGCGTGGGCGACTCGAGCACCCGGCGGCACGGCTCCTTCGTCACAGGGTGATGCGTGAAATCAGGTGCCTCCGGCGGCAGGTCGGCCTCGAACTGATTCCCCTCGGCTCCGTCGGGCTTGATGACGATGTAGCGACGCAGCGGCATGGGTTACTTGCGGGAAGACCGCGGGTCGAAGGCGTCGCGCAGCCCGTCGCCGAGGAAGTTAAGGGAGAGTAGCGTGAGCGCGAAGACGACCGAAGGGGAGATCAGCAGCCACGGACACTCTTCCATGATGTCGGCCCCTTCCTTGATCATCAGGCCCCAGGAGGTCATCGGGGCCTTCACGCCGAGGCCCAGGAAGCTCACGAAGGCCTCGAGGAGCATGACTCCCGGGACGGTGAGCGTCGCGCACACGGCGATGGTGCCGGCGAGATTGGGCAGGTAATGGCGAAGGAAGATACCCCAGCGCGACTGGCCGAGCGATTCGGCGGCCTGCACGAACTGGGAGGCCTTCAGCTCGCGGGTCTGATTGCGGATGATGCGCGCCATGGTCAGCCAGGAGACGCCACCGACAGCCAGGAAGATCATCGGCATATTCTGCCCGAAGACGACCGTGCAGAGGATCACGATCAACGTCAGCGGCAGGGTGCTCACGATGTCGACGAAACGCATCAGGGCGTCCTCGGCCCGGCCACCGACCTCCGCCGCGAGCACGCCGTAGCAGATACCCACGACCAGCGCGACGGCAGTGGCGATGAAGCCGACGAAGAGCGAGATCATGCCGCCCTGAAGCAGGCGCGATAGGACGTCGCGGCCGAGGAGGTCCGTGCCAAGCCAATGCGCCGAGGACGGCGCCATCGCGCTGTGCGCGAGGTTCTGCGCCATGTACGGATACGGGGCAATCAACGGCGACAGGAAGCAGACGGCGGCCACCGAAACGAGGAAGCAGCCAGACCAGACGGCCGCACGGTCCTTCCGGAAGCGCTGCCAGCCGCTTTCGGAGGCGAGAGATTCGACGACCGGGTTCTTCATCGGTCGCGGGCCACCTTGGGATTCAACGCGGCATTGGCCAAGTCGGCCGCGAGGTTGAGGAAAAGTAGCGCCGCCGCGTACACGATCGTCGTACCGAGAATCAGCATGACGTCGCGGTTGATGATGGCGGTGACAAAGAGGCGACCCAGACCCGGGACGTCGAAGAGCGATTCGATGACGAACGAGCCCGAGACGAGGCCAGCCGCGGCGGGTCCGAGGTAGGTGACGACGGGTAGCAGCGCGTTGCGTAGCGCGTGGACGAACCAGACGCGCAGCGGCGGCACGCCCTTAGCCCGGGCGGTACGGACGTAATCCAACGAGCGTACCTCCATGAGCGAACCGCGCGTGAGGCGCGCCAGCGGCGCGGCGGTGATAAGCCCCAGCGTGCAGGCGGGCAGGATGTAATGAATCGCTGAACCCCAGCCACACGGCGGCAGCCAGCCCAGGCCGAGGGAAAAGATGAGCGCCAAGATCGGCCCGAGCACGAACGACGGCACGCAGATACCCACGAGCGTGAAGCCCATCGGTACGCGATCGAGCCAGCTATTAGGCCGCGCAGCGGCGAGCACGCCGACGGGCACGCCAACGAGCACCGCGAGCAGCAAGGCGACGAGGCCGAGCGAGACGGAGACCCCGATGCGCGTGCCGATGACCTCGCGGACGGACCAGCCGGGATATTTGATGGACGGACCGAGGTCGCCCTGGGCGAGCCTGACGACGTAATTCCCCAGCTGGACATAGGCCGGCTGATCAAGGCCGTAATACTGCTCAAGCCGCGCCTTCACTTCCGCTGGCATCGGCCGATCTTTGTCAAAAGGTCCGCCAGGCACCGCGTGGGCCAGAAAAAAAGTGGCGGCCACCACGACGAGCAAGACCGGGACCATCTCCAGGAGGCGACGCAGGACGTAAGCCATCAGGGATTCGTCTCGGCGGCTTTGACGCGCTTCTCGAGTTCTTCGATCGTGGGCGGAGGAGGCAGACCCGGCGTGCCCTTGGTCGTCCAGCCCATCTTTTGCGCCATGGCCGCATACTCCTGCGGGCTCAGCGTACCCTTGGCCTGAAAGCGAGCCTTACGCTCTTCGGTGTCATTCATCAGTTGATCCTGCAAGGCGGCGCGACCGCGTTCCTGGTTAAGGATGGAACAGCCGACGACGGACAGCGCGCAGGCGAGCAGAAGGGCGCGGGGCGGTGTCGTCATCGTTGTCTTTCTATTCCGCGAGGTCGTACGGGCTCAAGCGCGTACAGGTGGACGGGCCCGCGAAATGGTGGCGGCGACGCGCGACTTGGTCATAGATGAAATCCCGGAGCACGACCGGACAGAGACGAGCCATGACGGCGAACAACCGCCAGCCCCCGCCGAGCGTCCGCAACAGGAGGAGCACGGCGTCCGAACGCACCAGGCGACGAGACCCATCCCAGACGACGATCGTGCCCATGTCGCCTCCCGGCGGCTCGCCAGCGATGCGGGCGACCTCGCCCTGACTCGTCGCGAAGACCATGGCGCCGTCGACGTTACGGCGGGCCAGCCAGGCCGCCGTGCCATTGCACAGGGCACAGGTGCCGTCGATCAGCACGACCAGAGGCGTTTTCCGCATAGGCGGAGCCTAAGCGATGCCTCGCCGGTGTGAAGGGGCAAAAAAGGCCCCCGGAGCGCCCGGAGAAAGGCCCATTAAGTCCAGCGAAAGCGCTTGTCATGGGCCTGCGGCACTGCCAAGTTGCCCATCCTGTTGGCCGGAAGGGTATCCAAGTGGCTAAAGGTCGCGGACTGTAAATCCGTTCAGCTTCGCTGTTCGTGGGTTCGAATCCCACCCCTTCCACCAGCAGGACTCATGAGGCCCCTCAAAAAGGGGCCTCTCCCTGCCTGAGACCCTCAAATCCGCGTTGACTCCGAGGGGCACCCCCCGCTTCCCTACTCACTCACATGGCCAACATCAAAGCTAACAAGAAGAGCATCCGCCAGACCACCCGTCGCGCTGAGCATAACAAGATCGTCCGCACCCGCCTCAAGTCCCTCGTCAAGAGCCTGACCGGTGAGAACGTCGTTGCTTCCGCCTCCCAGGTCGCTTCCGCCGCCGACAAGGCCGCGAAGACCGGCGTGATCCATCGCAACAAGGCGAACCGCATCAAGGCTCGCCTCGCGAAGAAGCTCGCTGCCGCCAAGAAGTAATGCCGGCTGGCCCCGCCACCAACCCCGTCGCCTAGGCGCCGGGGTTTTTTTGTCCCCGGAAATGTCCGACCAGCCCCCCACTACCATCGGTTTTGCCGCCGGTCTGCTCGGCGAAGAAGCCTACCGCATCACCGTGCTGGCCTCTGGCCCCGGCTGGGTCGCGCTCGACAAACCCAGCGGCGTCGCCCTCGAAGAACACCCTTGGCAGAAAGGTGCGCCCACCCTGCTCGGTCAGCTGCGCGTGCAACTCGAAGCCGGCAAGCCGGAGATGGTCCGCCTCGGCCTCGCCGAACCCGCCGCGGTCTTCGGCCCCGAACCGGAATCCGCCGGCATTGCGATCATCGCCGATCGCGCCACTGCGATGGCCGACTGGCGCGAAGCCCTTGGTTCCGGTGCCTTCCGCTTCGACTTCGAATTCATCGCACGCACGGAAGACGCCCCGGAAGATGCTGGCATCTGCGACCTGCCTGTTGGCATGGACGATTCGCAAGAACGCGCGTTCGTCTCGCACCGTAACGGCAAGCATGCCCAGACGCGCTTCGAACCCGGCCGGGCCTGTGGCCGCTGGCGGATCTGGACCGCGCACACGCCGTTCCCTCGGCGCGATCAGGTCCGTATCCACGCGACAGAGTGCGGCATCCGCATCGCCGGCGAATTGAAGTACGGCCGCTCCGGCCGCGTGACGCTCACCGATACGACGCCGAAGGGCCGCCTGAATAAAGGCGAAGATAAACCGCTCCACCGCGGGCTGCTCCTGCGTATCGCGCACGTCGCCGGCAAGGTCTCGGGTAAGGAGTTTGAGGTCACCGCGCCCCGGCCCGATGATTTCGCGACGGTGGTAAAGCGCCTGTCGAAGGGAATCTGATTAACCTTCCGACGGGAACCGCAGCGTGAAGCGATTCGTCGTGCGTGCGTAGCCATCCGGACTGTTGAGGCGTCCGATCGGCGCATACTGTGTATAGTCGACTTTCCAGGTCGCGGGATCGGCGACGCCTGCGCGCACGTGGGCGAGCAGGATCTCGACGACGACCAAGCGGTTGTCGCCATACTTGAGGACATCGAGGACGCGGCACTCCAGCGCCACCGGACATTCGATCAGGCGCGGAGCGCGCACCCGCTCAGACGGCGCGAGCGTGAAGCCAGCGCGCGGCACTTCGCTCACGCCAGGCGGTAACGAGCGGGCGCACTCGACCATCTTCGCGGCGACGGCCTCGTCGCAAAGATGGATCACGCACTCGCCGTTAGCCAGCAGGTTGGCGGCGGTGTCTTTCGGCGTACCGTCATCGCGATCCGCCGGCGCGAAAACGGCGATGGCGGGCTCGGCGCCCATGAGATTGAAGAATGAGAACGGCGCCGCGTTGACTACGCCAGCCGCGTCGACCGTGGTGACGAGCGCGATGGGGCGCGGGACGACAAGTCCGGCGAGCAGCTTATACGCCAGGGCGCCCGGATGGGCGGCGACGTCGAAGCGCAGACTCATGCGCCGGCGGGTGGATCCTCGCCGCCGTGCGAGACGATCGCCTCACGGCGCAGGCGGTCATGCCGGTAAGACATAATGATATAGAGGCCGACGCCGACGCAGATGCAGGAGTCAGCCACGTTGAAGGCCGGGAAACGGTAATACGGTAGATGGACGTCGATGAAGTCGATGACGTGGTCGCCGAACAGGCGGTCGCGGACGTTGCCCAAGGTGCCGCCGACGAACAGGCCGAACGCCAACTGGCCGCCTTGCAGTTCACGCAGGAGCGGCTGGCGCCAACGCCAGACGAGCGCGAGGACCGCCAGCGCGAGGAGAATCAGGAACGGACGGACGTCATGCTCGGCACCGAGGCCCCAGGCCGCGCCTTTATTGCCGACGTGCACGATCCAGAGACGATCGAACAGCATGATCGGCGCACGGGCCGGATCATTGGAAAAGTAGGCGCCGAACGGGATGTGCCGCACGACGAGCAGCTTGGTCGCGATGTCCGCGACGATCGCGACCACGCAGACCATCCAGAAGGACAGGTAGGGGCGGACGCGGGACAGCATGAGCCTCGGCCCGGTCAGGTGTCGCTCGGCTCGTCCTCGCCGCCACCGCCACCGGTGCCGAAGCCCACTTCGTCGCCGATTTCGCCGAGCGGGTTGCCGCCACGGCGACGATGGGCGCGACGGTTGCGCTCGAGCTCTTTCTGGCCTTCGAGGGAATAACGGGTGAAGGGAACGGCGATCAGGCGCGCGGCCGGGATCGGCTTACTGGTGATTTCGCACGTACCATAGGAGCCCTTCTTCATGCGTTCGATCGCGTCCGCGATCTCTTTGAGGGCTTCCTGCTCATTCGAGATGAGCGAGAGGGCGAAGTCGCGGTCGGCGGTGTCGGTGCCGGCGTCGGCGAGGTGCTGGGAGTAGCCGGAAAGATCGCCGGCGTCGTCCTTGCCCGACTTTTTAAGGGCAGACTCGGAGTGGAAGGCGAGGCCCTTATGGAGCGCGTCGCGCATATCGACAAGGAGTCGGTAGTAGCGGCGGAACTTCTCGGGGACCTGCTTCGATTCATCGACAAACCCTTCGCCCTTGCGGAAGGGATTGGAGCCGCCGAGCAGGTCGGAGATGGAAGCGGTGGCAATGTTGTTCGAACGGTTGCCCTGCGAACGAGCGGCCGCGGCGGCCTTCTCGCGCGCCTTGCGCTCTTCGTCCGGCACCCAGACGTTGAGCTTGATCTTGGACTTATTACGTTTCTCGAGGTATGACTTAAGGTCGTTGATCGTGTAGAATTGCAGCTTGGGGCGAGGGGTGACCACCAACGCGTCGGACTGGTGATGCTCGTCGCGGTGCTTATTCAGCAACCCCTTCTGGGTGGCATGGTCGACCTTGGGAGCCTTCGCACCCTTGGCGCCCTTGGCGGGAGCGGCAGCGCCCTTCGCGTTCTTCACGGGAGCGGCCGGGGCGGCCTTGATATTTTTCCCCTTGGCCGCCGGAGCCGGGACAACCTTGGCTCCCTTGACCGGAGCGACGGGCTTAGATTTGACGGGAGCGGCCTTGGCGACCAGCTTCGGCGCAGGCTTAGCCGCCGGCTTCGCCTTGGGCTTGGGGGCGGGAGCGGGCTTCTTGGCGGACTTCTTGGGATCGTTTTTCTTGGACATCGGAAAGGTGGGTTAGAGTTGCGGGTACTTGGAGAGGAGAGCCTCGCGGCAGCGTGGGGATACCATACCAAATCTGCCGGCTTCCACAAGTGCGGGGACCCATCGCCAGGAACGGGGGCAACGGACGCCCTCGGCCTTGTCGACAGCGAAGGCTAAGGCGGCGCCGGCCTGCGGCTTGAGCTGGACCGAGGAGACGATCCAAAGTTCAGTCAGGAGGGCCTGTTGGGCGGCCAGCAGGCCGAAATCGGCGTCCGCGGGGTCACCCATGACGACAACCGAGGCTTCAAGGGATTGGCCGATCTTCTTGTCCTGACGGAGGCGCTCCAGGGGGACGTTGACCTGAGCGGCCAGCGCCTGGATGCGGGCGACGGCGGCATGGGCGGCCTGACCGGCGGCATCTTCCCAGCAGGCGTCGATCGCAGGCCAATCCTGCAGGTGCACGTTGGCGGCGTCGGTATACTCGGACTTGGCGTTGAGATGCGACCAGGCTTCGTCTGCGGTGAACGGCACGAACGGGGCGATGAGTTTCAGGTAGGCGCGCAGGACGATGTCGATTGCGGTCTGCGTCGAGCGGCGCATCGGGTCGTCGGGCGCGGTGGTGTAGAGGCGATCCTTCACCACGTTATGGTAAGTGGCGGAAAGGGTGCCGGTCGTGAAACCGGCGAGGGCCGCGGCGGCGCGGTGGAACTCGTTGCGTTCGCAGGCGTCGGTGACTTCGCGGACGAGCTTGGCGGTCTCGACGAGCACCCAGCGGTCGATGGCGGTCATCTTCTCCACCGGCACGGCGTGCTGGGCGGCGTCGAAGTCGAAGAGGTTGCCGAGCTGGTAGCGCAGCGAATTACGCATGCTGCGATACTGGTTCGAGATCGTCTCGAAAATCGCGTCGGAGAGCGGGATGTCGCTCTGGTAGTTCTCAGAAGCGACCCAGAGGCGCACAATATCAGCACCGTACTTTTTGACGTAATCGTCGGCGGTCTGCGGCTTACCGTCGGACTTCGAGATCTTCTGGCGCTTCTCGTTCACGACGAAACCGTGCGTGAGGACGGCGCGATACGGCGCCGAGCCCTTCACGGCGATGGCGGTCCAAAGCGAAGACTGGAACCAGCCGCGGTGCTGGTCGGAACCTTCGAGATAGAGGTCGGCCGGCCAGTGCAGGTCCTTGTGCTTGGCGCAGACGGCGAGGTGACTGGAGCCAGAATCAATCCAGACATCGAGCGTGTCGGTGCCCTTGCGGAGGTCCTTAGGCCAGGAGGCGGGAACGGGGGCGCCAGCGAGGACTTCCTCGACGGAGGAGGCCCACCACCAATCGCCCCCGCGTGTAGCGACCTGCTCGGCGACGTGACGGACGACGGCACCATCAAGATAAGATTCGCCCTTGGACGGAGAATAAAAAGCCGGGATCGGCACGCCCCAAGCGCGCTGACGCGAGATGCACCAATCCGGACGGCCTTCGAGGGCGGCGCGGATGCGGTTCTCGCCGGAAGCCGGGATCCACTTCACTTCGCCGACGGCGGCGAGGGCCTGCTTGCGCAGGTCACCGCGATCGAGGCCGACGAACCACTGGTCGAGCGCGCGGAAGACGACGGGCGTCTTGGAGCGCCAGCAATGCGGATAGGAATGCTCGAAGCTCTGCGCCTTGAGAAGAGCACCCTTGGCTTTGAGTAGCTCGAGCACGGCGATGTTCGCCGGATTCTTGCCGTCGGTCTCGAGGACGGTGATACCCACGAGCGCGGCCGGAACCTTGCCATCGTCGGCGTAGGTACCGTCGTCGCGCACGGGACAATAAGGCTCCATGCCGTACTTATTGCCGGTCTGGTAATCTTCGAGGCCGTGGCCGGGCGCGGTGTGCACGCAGCCAGTGCCGGCGTCGGTCGTGACGTAATCGGCGAGGACGATCGGCGAGGCGCGGTCGATGAAAGGATGGTGCGGCTGGAGGCCTTCGAGCGCACGGCCCTTGACCTTGAAGCCGTCCGTGGCGCCTTCGAGGGCGCAAGCGGCGACGAACGCTTCGCGCAACGCGGATGCGACGAGGAAGGAACGGTCGCCATGGCGGACCTCGACGTATTCGAGCTCGGGGTGTACGGCGATCGCGAGGTTCGCGGGCAACGTCCACGGCGTGGTCGTCCAGATGACGACGGAGAGCGGGTGCGCTGGCGCGAGCTGCTTGGCGGCGGGATCGGCGACCGGGAAGGCGACCCAGACGGAGTACGAGCGCTTGTCCTTATATTCGATCTCGGCTTCGGCGAGCGCGGTCTGGCAAGGGATGGACCAATACACCGGCTTCTTCGAACGATAGACCAGGCCCTTCTCGACGAAGCACGCGAAGCCCTTGAGGATCTCGGCTTCGTACGCCGGATCCATCGTGCGGTATTCGGACGGCCAGTCGGCAAGGATACCGAGGCGCTTGAATTGTCCGCGCTGCTTCTCGATGTAGGCGGCGGAGAACTCGGCGCAGGCCTTGCGCACGCCAAGGGCATCGAGTGACTGCTTCTTAGCCTGAAGCTCCTTCATCACCTTGTGCTCGATCGGGAGGCCATGGCAGTCCCAGCCCGGGACGTAAGGCGTCCGGAAGCCACGCATGGACTTATACCGGAGGATGGAGTCCTTGAGCAGCTTGTTGAGGGCGGTGCCGATATGAACGTCGCCGTTGGTGAAAGGCGGGCCGTCGTGGAGGACGAAGGCCGGCTTGCCGGCGGCGCGCGTCTGAATCTGGCCGTAAAGGCCGTTACGCTCCCAATGGGCGATGCGGACGGGTTCGCGTTCGGCCAAGCCGGCCCGCATGGGGAAGTCGGTCACCGGCAGGTTGAGGGTATCCTTGAGCTCTTCGGCCATTTTTGACGTGATAAAGTGGGTCGGTGAAGGGCTTACGCACCCCTCGGGGCGGGCAGGGTGAACGGGTATGCCTGCGAGGCAAGGGCGGAGATGGGGTCAAGACCCCCTTCCGGGCGAGGCGGGATTGACAGGGCGGACGGGAAACGCACCAATGCAGCCCCATGGATAACATGAAGCCCAAGCTCATCACCAAGCAGGCGGTCATCATCGACCTCGTCCTGACGGTGGTCTTCTTCGTCTGGATCACCTCGATCCTCAAGAAGCACGTGCCTTGGGGCGAGCGCGGCGATACCGCCGTCCTCCTGGGAGCTGCCTATTGCGGCCTCTGCCTCGCTGGCGTGTTCTGGATGGCCCTCAACCTCTTCCGCGTGACCCTCGCCGACCAGATGTTGCCGAAGTCGGTCGACAGCAACCAGTCGCACTAGGCCTCCCCGCCCGCCTATTTGGCAGCCGGGACGACCAAGTTCATCGCGGCTTCGACTTCCCGACGCAGTTCGTCGGCCAGTTTCCGTTCCAGCTGATACTCCGCCCATAAGGCCGCGAGTTCCTCCGGCTTGGCCTCAGGAAACCGTTCCAACCAGGCTCCGAAGGTACGCCATGAATTATGGAAGACGGGGTTCTGGCGCAGGATCTCGCGACGCAGTCCTGCGAGCCGAGCCTTAATGACAGATTTTACCGCAGGCAGGTCACGATACTTGGGTAGATCGCTCCCGGAGATCAGTTCATCCCCGCGGCCGACGTCGAAGACGAAGCGAGAGATATCATCCAGCGACTCGGCGGATTCAAGTAGGCCGAGACTCACGGGGACGCGCGAGAGCAACAGCTCGGCGCGATGGACGAGCCACCACTCGTCAGGCGACTTGGAGAGAGTCGCCAACAGCTTGAGCACCGAATCCCCGTGGGCCGAGGCGATCAAGACCTTGGCTTGTTCGGCTGGCAGGCCCAGCGTCTGGCGCAAGGCCCGCCAGAACAGGAAGGCCTCACGCTCCGGGGCCTTGCCGGCAATAATATCGGCCAAAGCCGAGGGGATGGCCTGACGCCCTTCACGATACCAGTAATCATTCATCGATGGACGCAGCTGCGCGATGGCCTCACAGGTCAGAGCCTGGCGTGTCCATGCCTCGCTTGCGCCCGCCGGCTTCCCGGCGACCAAAGCAACGCGCGCTAACCAGGAACGGGCCGCGGCCTCCGCCGCACGGCCGGGCGCCTCCTGGCCGTTACCGAGGCGCACGACGACGAGCACCGTGCCCGCGGCGACGCGCATCTCAACCGGTGCGAAGCCTGGTATGTCGGCGACCTCTAAGCGAGCGAGCGGAGGAGGGACTGGCGGCAGGTTCAGGCTGAATTCGAAATGACGCTGCAAAGCCACGCAGTGCGCGGCGACAAAACTGACCTCCGTCAGCTTCTCTCCCGCGACCAGCGCGATGGGCGTGTCGCTCGAGAAGACGTGCGCCGGCACCGGCGGCACGGGCTCGGCCGCGGCCAACCATACGCAGGCGGCCAGGACGCTCAGCATATCAGACGCCGCCGAAGTGTCCTTCGTCGACTTCCAGCGGCTCGCCGCCGGAAATATGCAGGGGTTCGCCCATCGGAGACTGGTCGTTCTTCCAGACTTCGACGGTGGCGGAAGCCTCCGGATCCGGCGAAATCCACTGCCAGCGTCCGATGCCAAGGAAACTCATGGGGACGCCTTTGTCCTGGCTCAGCCCAGGGCCGTTGCCGCGGACGAACGGCTTGTTGCCGATGCCGATCATCAGGTTGACGATGAGCGCGGTCCCCGTGCCGGCGACGGACGACTCGGGGGCGGACACGGCCTCCTCTTCTTCGATCTCCTCGATGACTTCTTCATCCTCCTCTTCTTCGGTCTCAGCGGTTGCGGACCCGGCCTCCGTTTCCGGCGCCGTCGCGGACGGGCTACTAGGAGCGGAGGCCACCGAAGGGTTTTCGCGAATCTCCCGTACCTCCTCGCGGATGGCTTCAAGGGATGCTTCAACCTTATCGACGGACTTCTCGTTAGACTTGGCGGCCTTCTTAATCTCGTCGCGGACGGACTTCAGTTCGACTTCGAGCGACTGCGCGGCTTCGGCCTTCGCCTTACCCGCCGCTTCGACGGCCTCGTCGGCGTCGGCGACGACGGCACGGACGGTCGTGGCGAGGGCATCAACCTTCTCGCTGAGCTCGTCGACAGCCTCGGTGGACTGGGCGGCGAGGGCTTCCTGTAATTTCTTCTCAAGCGCGCCGTGGGCGGCCTTCAGGCTGTTGATCTCGGCGGACGCACGTTGGGCGACGGCCACGGCGGAAGCCTCGGCGGCCTTCTGGGCGGATATCTCCACCTCGGCGATACGACGATTCAGGGCTTCGTTGCCGGCGCGGACGTTATCGCGCTGGAGGTCGATTTCTTCGGCGAGCTTGGCGCGGAGACGGGCCTGCTCGGCCTGACGCTCGGCCTTGCCGCCGCCATCCTTAAGGACCGGAATCACCACGATCAGAGAGGCGGCGAGAATCGCGCAGATGACCACGAAGGTTTCCCAGCCGTCACGCTTATCAGGCATCACGATGAGGATCGCGATCACCGCGATCAGGTCGGCGGCGACCAGGAACCATTTTTCTTTGAGCAATTTCTCGAGTTCGCGGTTCATATGGGGTGCGGGGTAAGAGGGTGAATCAGCGCGGGCGCTCGACGAAGCCGACCTTGCGGTTGACCTTGGAGAGCGTGCGAAACGCCGTGGCCTGGGCCTGTTCGGCACCGGACTTAAAGATGCGGTCGAGCTCGCCGCGGTCCTTGATAAGCTCGTCGTAGCGAAGGCGGACGGGGTCGAGCGTGGCGACCACGGCGTCGGCGACGGTCTTCTTGAAATCGCCGTAACCCTTGCCGGCGAACTCGGATTCAAGCGTCGCAACAGGGCGACCCGTGCAAGCGGACATGATGGAAAGCAGGTTGGTGACACCGGGCTTATCCGGGCCGGAACGGACCTCGGCGGAAGAGTCGGTCACGGCGGACATGATCTTCTTGCGCACGTCCTCGGGGCGGTCGGTGATGAAGACCGTCGCGGTATGGTTCGGGTCGGACTTCGACATCTTCGCGGTCGGATCCTGCAGCGACATGATACGCGAGCCGACCTTCGAGATGAAGGGCTCAGGCACCTTGAAGGTGTCGGAGTAACGGTGATTGAACTTCTCCGCGAGGTCGCGGGCGAGTTCAAGGTGCTGCTTCTGGTCATCGCCGACCGGCACGAGCGAGGCGTTATAAAGAAGGATGTCCGCCGCCATGAGCACCGGATAGAAAAGTAGCCCGGCGTCGATCGACTCCTGCTTGCGCGACTTGTCCTTGAACTGGGTCATGCGCTCGAGCTGGCCAAGAGGGCAAATGCAGCCAAGGATCCAAGCGAGCTCGGTGTGCCCGATGACGTGGGATTGGACGAAAAGCCGGCTGCGGGCCGGGTCCAGCCCGCAGGCCACATACTGGGCGAGGCAGGAATAGGTGTTCTCCCGCAGCTGAGCCGGGACATAGGGCACCGTGATGGCGTGCTGGTCGACGATGCCGAAATAGCACTCATGGTCGTCTTGCATCCGCCCCCAATTGAGCACCGCTCCGAGGTAATTGCCAAGGTGGAGGCGGCCGGTCGGCTGGGCACAGGTCAGTACCACGGGCTTGGCGGGCTTTTTTTCGCTAGTTTCGCTCATTCCGGTCCCCCAGCGTGGCAAGGGGTCCGTCCCGCATCAAGCGGATTGGAGGCTCGGAGACGCTTGAAATGCGGAAGCCGTCCGCCTACATAGCCCTTCGCCCAAATCGTCCCCGCCATGTTGCTCGCCCAAACCGTCCCCGTCGCCACCCCCGCCACGGCCGCCACCCCTGCCGCCATCCAGGCCGACCACTTCATCATCGGCGACATCCACAAGGTCGTCGCCAAGGCGCCCGAAGACTGGAGCAACATCATCATCCATGCCATCGGCTTCGTCGCGGTCGCCTACCTCGTCGGCTGGGTGGCCAGCAAGCTGATGCGCTGGATCTCGACGAAGTTCGGTGCCAGCCCAATCGCCGAAGCGGCGGTCGCCGCCTTAGGGAAATCCCTGCCTTACATTCTGCCAGCCTACACCCTGCTCTTCCTTATCAAGGACACGAAGCCCTACCTCGCCCACATCGGCTGGCTGAACTTCGCCGTCACGAGCGGCACCTTCCTCTGCTCCCTGGCACACACGGCCTCGGTCTTTTATCTCGTCGCCATCCCGATCGCCTGGGCCCAGAAGGTCGCCGATCAGACCGAGAACAAGCTCGACGATATCCTCGTCCCGATGTTCTCAACGGTCACCCGTATCGCGGTCATCCTCGTCGGCGCCTTCAAGGCCATCTCGATCATCGACCCGAAGTCCTCGGACGCGATCCTCGGACTGCTGGCCGGCGCCGTCGTCGGCCTGGCCTTCGCTTCGCAAGATACGATCAAGAACGTCTTCGGCGCGGTGATGCTCATCGTCGACCAGCCCTTCACGCTCGGGGACATCATCAATATCGGCACCCACGAGGGCAAGGTGGAGTCCCTCGGCCTGCGCTCCACGACGATCGTGATGCTCGACGGCCAGAAACTGGCCATCCCCAACGGCGACCTGGCCACCCGCTCGATCGTCAACCTCACCCGCCGCGACTTCATCCGCGCGCAGGACCTCGTGCACCTCGAGGCCAACACGCCGGCCGAGAAGGTCCGCGAGGCCGTCGCGATCGTCCGCGAACTGCTGGTCAACCACGAAGGCTCCCAGCCCAGCCACCCGCCCCTTGTCCACGTGACCGAGTTCGCCGACTGGGCCGTCAACATCCGCCTGATGTACTGGTATCACCCTGCCGCCGCGGTGAAGCAGCTGGAGTTCAACCAGCAACTGATCATCCGCATCGCGGAACGCCTCCAGCAGGCGGATATCCGCCTCGCCGTCATGGGCACCCCGCAGACCCGCTGACCTTTCGCCATGCCCCTCATCGAAGCTAAGAACCTATCCAAGTCCTACGGCGCCATCCGCGCCGTGCGCGACGTCTCCTTCGCCGTCGACCGCGGCGAGGTCGTGGGATTCCTCGGGCCGAACGGCGCCGGGAAGTCTACCACGATGAAGATGCTCACCGGCCACCTCCGCGCCGACGAAGGCGCCGCGATCATCGCGGGCTTCGACGTCGCCGACCAGGCCGTCCAGGCCAAGCAGCACCTGGGCTACTCGCCCGAAGGAGCGCCCGCCTACGGCGAGATGACCGTGCGCGAATTCCTCCGCTTCGCCGCCGACCTGCGCGGCCTGACCGAGCCGGCCGAAAGCGTCCGCCAGGCGCTCGACCTCTGCCGTCTTAACGAAGTGGCCGCACAGACGATCGACACGCTCTCCAAGGGCTACCGCATGCGCGTGGGCTTCGCCCAGGCGGTCATCCACGACCCCGCAGTCCTCATCCTCGACGAACCGACCGACGGCCTCGACCCGAACCAGAAGTTCGAGGTGCGCCGCATCCTGAAGGAGATGGCCGCCCGCAAAGCCGTCATCGTCTCGACCCACATCCTCGAGGAAGTCGGCGAGCTTTGCACCCGCGTCATCGTGATCGCGAAGGGCGAAGTCCGCTGTGACGAGTCCCGTGAGAAGTTCCTCGCGCGCGGCGCCGACCTCAACGCCGTCTTCCGCCAGCTCACCGCCTAATCTCATCGTCATGTCCTCTTCCGAAAAATCCTCCTCGCCCGGACTCAAGCCGTTCACGGCCATGGTCCGCCGCGAGTTCGCCGGCTACTTCCGCACGCCGCTGGCGTACGTCTTCCTCGCGGTGTTCAACGCGTTCGCGGTGTCCCTGGCGTTCTTCGTCGGCGGGCTCTACGAATCTGGCATCGCCAGCCTGGATCGTTTCTTCCTCTACCATCCCTGGCTCTGGGCGTTCCTCGCCCCGGCCGCCGGCGCCCGTCTCTGGGCCGAAGAACGCCGCCAAGGCACCATCGAATTGCTGCTGACCTGGCCAATCACGGTCTGGCAGGCCGCGCTCGGCAAGTTCCTCGCCGCCTGGCTCTTCCTGGCATGCGCGCTGCTGATGACCGTCCCCGTCGCCCTCACGGTCGGCTGGCTCGGCGACCCTGATTGGGGCGTGATTATCGCCGGCTACGCGGGCTCGCTGCTCTGCGCCGGCGCCTGCCTCGGCCTCGCCGCCATCGCCTCCGCGCTGACCCGCAGCCAAGTCATCGCCTTCGTGACCGGTTTCCTCGCCTGCTTTATCCTCGTGCTCGTCGGCTACGGCGTCTTCGACGAACTCCTCGCCGGCCTGCTCGGCTCCGCCGGCGTCGACGAAGTCCGTCGCCTCGGACTGTGGCGCAACCTCGAGCCGTTCACGCTCGGCCTCGTCGACGTCCGACCCATCGCCTACTTCCTCTCCGTCGCCTTCGCCGGCCTCGGGTTGAGCACCATCATCGTTGAACGCCGCTAACCGGAAACCCAAGCCATGAACCGCTCCCAAGCCCTGCTCGCCACCTTCGCCGTTCTCGCGGCGGCGTTCTTCGTCAACCTGATCTCCGGCGCCGTCCCCGCTCGCCTCGACCTCACCGCCGACCACACCTTCACCCTTTCGCCAGGCTCAAAGCGTATCGTCACCAAGCTCGACGACCCGGTGACGCTCGAATACTTCGTCAGCCGCTCCGACGTGAAGCTGCGGCCGTACCTCGAAAGCTATTCGCGCCGTGTCGAGACGCTCCTCCGCGAATACGTCGCGGCCTCTGGTGGCAAGGTGAAGCTGGTCGTCACCGACCCGCGCCCCGACACGAAGGAAGAACAACGCGCCCAGCGCCACGGCATCGCCCCGATGCGTGCCGCCCAAGGCAGCGCCTACCTCGGCCTGACCGCCCAGCAAGCCGACACGGTGAAGGCGATGCCGATGCTCGACCCGTCGCGTGAACGCTTCCTGGAGTTCGACCTCTCGAAGCTCATCGCCTCAGCCTCGCGCCTCGAGCGCCCGAAGCTCGCCTTCATCAGTTCGCTGCCGATCACGAACCAAGTCCCTCAGGGCGGCGAGCAGCAGGCCGGGCCGGCCGACTTCCTCTTGGCTGAGCTCAGCCAGACTTATGAAGTCATCACGCTCAACACCACCGCAAGTGAGCTACCCAAGGACGTGGCCGTGGTGGCGCTCGCCCATGCGCACCACATCGACGACCAGCTCGCCTACGCAATCGATCAGTTCCTCCTCAAGGGCGGCTCGGTCTTCGCCGCCGTCGACCCGCTCTCGCGTATCCAGAAGTTCTCGCAGGGCAACATGCCCTTCATGATGGCGCCAATGGCCCTCACGGCCGCGAGCGACCCCGCCCTGCTCCGCGCCTGGGGCGTCAACGTCGACCTCGACGCCGTCACCGGCGACTCCGCGAACTCGGTCTCCATCCGCAGCTCCCGTGGCGACCCCGTGCAATATCAACCGGCCTTCGCCGCCGGTAGCGCCGCGTTCTCCAAGGAATCTCCGCTGACGACCGACCTGCGCGAGCTCGCCTTCATGGAAGCCGGCGCGATCAGCCTGATCTCCGGCGCCGAGAAGCGCCTGAAGTTCGAGCCGCTCGTCACGATGAGTGGTCCCGGCATGGGCGCCATCGACGTGGCCGCCGCCAACGCCGGCCCCTTTGAGAAGGTCGCCCTATCCTTCAAGACCGACGGCAAATCCCGCGTGCTCGTGGCTTCCGTGACCGGCGAATTCGTCTCCGCCTTCCCGAAGGGCGCCCCCGCCCCCGGCAAGCCTGAGCCCACGCCGCCCGGCCAACCGCCCAAGCCAGCCGCGAAGCCCCTGCCTGGCCCGCACCTCACGAAGAGCGCAAAGCCTGGTCGCCTATTCGTGGTCGCCGACTCCGACTTCATGATGGACCCGTTCACGGTACGTCAACGTCAGGTCGGCGGTCAGGCCGCAATGGAACCCATCAACGACAACCTGGGCTTCGTCGTTAGCGCGCTCGAGACCCTCAGCGGCAGCGACGAACTCGTCAGCCTCCGCTCCAAGGGCACCTCGCTGCGCCCCTTCAAGAAGGTCCAGGAACTCGAACGCGTCGCCCAGCTCCGCTACCAGGCGAAGCTCGATGAGATCGAACGCCGCCTCGAGGAGGCCAACGCGAAGATCACCGAACTCTCCAAGCAGACTGGCGGCGTCACCGCCAAGGGCATCGTCATCACGCCCGAGATGCAGCGCGAGATCGAGAAATTCCAGACCCAAGCCGACAAGCTTTCCGAGGAACGCCGCGTGATCCGCCGCGGGCTGAGCGAAGACGTCAATTCCCTCGGTCGCCAGCTGCAGGTGCTGAACCTGCTCGCTGGACCCGCACTGGCCCTCCTCTTCGGTCTGTTCTACACCCTGGCTCGCCGCCGCAAGCTTTCGTAATCCGCCATGCGCAACAAGAACCTGCTCATCGGAACGCTCGTCCTCGGGCTGATTGCCTTCGCGGCCGTCCGCCTCACCCGCGAAGCGCCCAAGGCCGAAGCCGGCAAACAGCCGCTCGTCGCCGCCACACTGCTCGACGGCGTGAAAGTAATCACCGTCAAGGCCAACAATAAGAGCGTCACGCTGGAGAAATCCGCCGACGTCTGGACGGTGAAAGAGAAGCTCGGACTGCCCGCCGACGTCGAGAACCGCCTGATGCCGCTCATCCGCGGACTGCAGAAGGCGAATAACTTCGGCCCGCTGACCGCCAACCCGAAGCGCCTCGAGAAACTCGGCCTCGCCGACTCCTCGCTCACGCTGGTCGGCGCCGACGACAAGCCGATGACAATCCAGTTCGGCAAGCAGACGGAAGATGGCCTCGGCGCCAGCGCCCGCCTCGCCGGCCAGGAATTCGCGATCCGCACCGACTTCACGGGCTACCTCGAAGGCGACCCGCTCTCGTGGGTCGACCTGACGCTGTTCATGACGCCAGCCTCCGAGATCAGGTCGATCACGTTCATCTGGAAGGACGGCCAAGCTGAGTTCACGCGCAAGGCCAAGGGAGCCCTCTTCGAAGGCAAGGAAGGGGTCGCCGTGGAGGACATCGTGCTGACGCTGGCCACCGTGCGCGCCGCCGACGCCCTCGCCCTCGACGACAAGGACGCCGCCAAGGCCGTTCGTTCGGGCGTGGTGAAGCTCACGCTCTTCGACGGCGCTGTCGTCACGCTGACATTTGCGAAGCTCGCGGGCACGGCGCCCAACGACCCGGGCAAGGCCTTCGTGCAGGTCGGGCATTCCGACCCCAAGCACAAGGTCAACACCACCGCCAAGCAGGCCGCCTTCGTCGCCCCCGCTTGGCTCGCTGAGCAGGTCCCCGGCTCGCTGGCCGATTTCAAGAAAAGCCTGCAACAACCCGCGGCCGAACCCACGGCGCCGACCATCCAGATTCCCGGCCCGTCCCCGTCGATTATCACTTCGCCCGAAATTAAGCTCAAATAAGGGCGGTTTCGCAAAAGCCCTTGCCTCCGGAGGCGAGGGCTTTTTTGTGTCTGATACCGATGGCCGCCGCCGAATCCCAGTCTCTCAGCACCTACCTGCCCGCCCTCGTGCAGATTGTCCTGGGTCTCTCCATCCCCGCGATCATCCTCATCGTCAGCCACGTCTTCGGTCAGCGCGCCAAGGGCAACTACATCAAGGACAAGGCCTACGAATGCGGCCTGCCGATGGAAGGAAAGCCCCACCCTCGTTTCGCCGTGAAGTTCTACGTGACGGCGATGCTCTTCATCCTCTTCGACATCGAAGTGGTCTTCTTGGTGCCGTGGGCCTTGGTCTACCGCGAATTCCTCGCGGCCGGCATCGCCATCACGGCCGCCACCGCGGTCTTCCTCGGCGTGCTCGTCCTTGGCCTCGCCTACGAGTTCAAGCGCGGCGCGCTGGAGTGGGACAAGTAAGCGGCTGGGTGCCGATTAACTTCAGTCTGGCGGAAGGTTGCTTCCGAGGTTAGTCCCATTTCCGCAATGCATACCCTCACCCCCCTCCTCGCCCAGGCTTCGGGCAACAACGACGCCGCCGCCGCCCTCGGCTTGATCATGGCCATGATCGCCGGCTTCGGCATGATCCTGCTCGCGGGCTACGTCGTCGTCCTCATCGGCATGTGGAAGGTCTTCACCAAGGCCGGCCAGCCGGGCTGGGCGGTCCTGATTCCGGTCTATAATATCATCGTGCTGCTCCGCGTCGCCGGCCTTCCTTGGTATTGGGTGTTCGCCGTATTCCTGCCGATTATCCCGATCCTCGGCGTACTCGCATACATGGTCTTGGCCGTCATGTGCCTCCATCGTATCTCGACCCGCTTCGGCCAGGGCGTCGGCTTCACGATCGGCCTCACCCTGCTCAGCCCGATCTTCTTCCTGATCCTCGGCTTCGGTTCCTCTAAGTACGTCGGCGAACAGCCTGCCCAGGCCTAAGTTCCGTCGCTTGACCCACAGGAAAGGCGCCCGCTCGGGCGCCTTTTTCTTTGGGCGTGGACGCGGCCTAGCGGCGTGCTAGAAACCTCGCATGAACCTCACCCCTGTGTTCGCCTCCCTCCTCGCTGCCGACGTCCCGTCCGAAGTCTACGGCAAGATCTTCGTCGTCTGCTTTCTCGCCGTCGCCCTGGTCGCCGCCCTCGTCTTCAGTATCCGCGGACTCTGGCTGATCTTTGAGAAGGCCGGCCATGAGGGCTGGAAGGCGCTCATCCCGGTCTACCATCACGTGATCCTCACCCGCATCGCCGGCCTCTCGGCTTGGTGGACGCTCCCGCTGCTGCTGGTGATTCCGTTCCTCAAGGCCCACGACAAGGGCGCGAAGGTGCTTTGCCTCGTCCTCCTCACCGTCTGGTGGATCTGGCTCTGCCAGCGCATCGCGAAACGCTTCGGCAAGGGCGTGGGCTTCGGCCTGGGCCTGGCCGTCCCGGTCACGGACTTCTATTTCCGCTCGGCCTTGGCCTTCGATAAGTCGACCTACAACCAGCAGCCCTGAGCTGTCGGTTGATCGCAAATAAAAAGGGCGCCCACTCGGGCGCCTTTTTTATTTGGCCGACTTGCCCTTAAGGTGCTGGTCGAAGAAGGCCGTGACGAGCGGACGCAGGTCGCGCTGTTTGGGCTGCAGGTCAAAGGTGTGCGGTGCGTCAGGGATGACCTCGAGCACGCAGGGGGCGCCTTTCTCTTTGGCGATCTTGAGATAGGTTTCGCTCTGGCTAAGCGGGACGGTGACGTCCGCCGTACCGTGGACAAGGAGCATGGGCGGATCCTTGGCGTCGAGGTAGGTGATCGGTGACCCTTTCTTATAAAGCTCGGGCGCCTCTTCGCGGGTCTTCGCGAACATCTTCATGTCATGATAATTCATGAGGTCGATGGCGCCGTAGAAACCAATCGCGCAGGTGACGCGCGCCGAGACTTCCTGATAGGGCTCGCCCTTGACGGCATCGAAGCCGTCCGCCGGCCCGGTCGTGGCGAGCATCATGGAGAGGTTGCAACCGGCCGAGCATCCGATGACGCCGATCTTCTCCGGATCGACGCCGAGGTTAGCCGCTTCCTTGCGGAGATAGCGCACCGCAGCCTTGGCGTCGTGGACACTCTGCGGCCAAGTGACCTGCCCCTGCGTGCGGCGCAGCTTGTAGTTGATGCTCATGCAGACGTAGCCCTTGAGCGTAAGGTTCTCGCTGATGTTCAGCTCGCGGCCGCGGGCCTTATCCCCGTCATTAAAGCCGCCGCCATGGATGACAATGATGCCGGGCAGCGGCTTGGCCTTGTCGTGGTCGAGCGGCGAATAGATGTCCGCCTTCTCCTTGCGCGTGCCGCCAAGATACGCGACGTCCTTGAGGACGGCGACGGTCTTGGGGTAGACGGGGACTTTCTTAAGCGCGGCCGGGGTGTCTTCGGAAGCGGGCCCGGCGACGGGCTTGGCGACCGGCGCGGGCTCGGCGGCGCACAGGAATGCAACTAGGGTAAGCATCAGGGGCATGCTTTCTGGATGCACCCCGGCTGGCGTCCGTCAACGGCTCAGGGACCGCAGATGCCGCAGCCGCCGGGCAGTTCGCGGAAGAAGTCGTGGCCCTTGTCGTCGACGAGGATGAATGCCGGGAAATCGACGACCTCGATCTTCCAGACGGCTTCCATGCCCAGCTCGGCATAATCGATGACCTCGACCTTGCGGATATTCTCCTGCGCGAGGATGGCCGCGGGGCCGCCGATGGAGCCGAGATAGAAACCGCCGTGGGCCTTGCAGGCGCTGGTGACAGCCTCGCCGCGGTTACCTTTGGCGATCATGACGAGCGAACCACCATGCTTCTGGAAGAGTTCGACATAGCTGTCCATACGTCCAGCGGTGGTCGGACCAAACGAACCGGAAGCCATGCCGACGGGCGTCTTGGCGGGGCCGGCGTAGTAGACGGGGTGGTCCTTGATGTACTGCGGGAGGCCTTCGCCCTTTTCGAGACGCTCACGGATTTTGGCGTGAGCAATATCGCGGGCGACAACGAGCGTACCGGTGAGCGCGAGGCGCGTGGTGACGGGATGCTTCGAGAGCTCTGCGCGTATATCCGCCATGGGACGATTGAGATCGATTTGCACGACCTTCGTGGCATCGGCATGCTTGCGCGCGTCGGCCGGAATGAAGCGGCCGGGATTCGTCTCCAGCTGCTCAATCCAGATACCGTCCTTGTCGATCTTGGCCTTGGCGTTGCGGTCAGCGGAACAGGAGACGGCGAGGCCAATCGGGCACGAAGCACCATGGCGAGGCAGGCGGACGACGCGGACGTCGAGCGCGAACCACTTGCCGCCGAACTGTGCGCCGATACCGAGCTGGTGAGCGACCTTGAGGAGCTCGGCCTCAAGCGCGAGATCACGGAAGGCGCGGCCATGCTCGTTGCCGGACGTCGGGAGCGCGTCGTAGTAGTGGGTCGAGGTCAGTTTGACAGCCTTCATGGTCGCCTCGGCGGAGGTACCGCCGATGACGAACGCGAGGTGATACGGCGGACACGCGGCAGTGCCGAGCGACTGCATCTTCTCGGTGAGGAACTTGACCAGGGACTTCGGGTTGAGGACGGCCTTGGTCTCCTGATAGAGGTAGCACTTGTTGGCGGAGCCTCCGCCCTTGGCGACAAAGAGGAATTCGAACTTTGAACCGCCGGTGGCGGCGATGTCGATCTGCGCCGGCAGGTTCGTGCCGGTATTCTTCTCGGTGTACAGATCGAGCGGAGCGAGCTGCGAGTAGCGCAGGTTATTCTGCGCGTAGGCCTGATACACGCCGAGCGAGAGCGCTTCGGCGTCGTCGCCGCCGGTCCAGACCTGCTGACCCTTCTTGGCGGTGATGGCGGCAGTCCCGGTGTCCTGGCAGAAAGGCAGCACGCCCTTCGCGGCGACCTCGGCATTACGCAGCATCGCGAGCGCGACGGTGCGATCGTTATCACTGGCTTCCTTGTCCGCGAGGATTGCCGCTACCTGTTCGAGATGCTCAGTGCGGAGATAAAAATTGATGTCGTGCAACGCCTGGTTGGCGAGGAGCGTGAGCGCTTCCGGGGCGACCTTGAGGACGGGCTGGCCTGCGAACTCCGTGACGGAGACATGCTCCTTGGTGAGCAGACGATACTTCGTGGTATCGGGGCCCAGCGGGAAAGGTTCCTGGTAATGGAAGGGAGAAGCCATCGCCGTCACTATACGGGACGGCACCCCCGCCCGCAAACGGAAACAGGTCAGCGCACGGGCATCAGCGCCGGAGCACCAATCCGCACCTCGCCGATGACCGACCCTTCAGGCAGGTCGACGGAGACCAAGGCCAGGCCGGCATCTCCCGCCGCGGAACGCACGGTGCCGACGATCTTGCCTTCCGGCGTCCTCAATTCCTGTCCGACGGAGACGGCGCCGGACACCTGGCGAAGGATGCGCCGCAGCGAACCCATGGACTGGATCCGAGCCATGACTTCCTGGCCCAGGTAGCATCCCTTGGTATAACTGACCCACGCCTCGAGGCCACACTCCTGGGGAAATTCATTGGCCCCGCAATCGGCGGGCACGGCCGGCACGCCGGCGGCGACGCGCAGGGAATCAAGCTCGGCGAGCGAGACAAGCTCACCGGGGGCGACAGCACCGATTGGCGTGAGCACGTCCCAGGCGTCGACACCGAAACGTTTCGTGGCGAAGGCCTTCGCGTCGGCGTTCGCCGGCTCCGCACCCCAGACGACCCATTTTTGCCAAAGGGCGGCCTCGTCCACCGCGACGACGTCGTCGGCGATGACGTTCGCGGTCACGACGGCGAGTACTTCAGCGGCGCCTAGATGCGGGCACAGTAAGAGAAACGAGCCATCGGCTTCTTTCGCGATGACCGTGTGCGCGAGCACCCTGCCCTTACGATTCAACCAGAGCGCGTCGGTCAGCGCGACACTGCGCAGGTCGGCGGAGCACTGCCCTTGCAGGAAAGCCGCCGCGTCTTCGCCCGTCACCCGGACGACCGCGGTGTCAGCTGTGGCGCAACGCAGAGACATCAGAGGACCTTCCAAAGCAGGGCGATGCCATGCAGGACGAGGTTCGCGTAGATTGCCGCCATCACGTCATCGAGCACGATACCAAAGCCTCCGGGCAGTTTCTCGAGCGCCTTGATGCCGAA
>Ga0209296_1000716_pt1 | contig 28279 bp, 47 predicted proteins | sample S_130206_EF_Meta_FD_187319 | JGI IMG/M metagenome (GOLD analysis project Ga0209296, IMG submission 187319) | Freshwater microbial communities from Lake Simoncouche, Canada to study carbon cycling - S_130206_EF_MetaG (SPAdes) (version 2) | ecosystem: Environmental > Aquatic > Freshwater > Lake ... | reverse complement strand
AATATTGAAGCAAACCGTAAGGCACTTAAACAGATGGATGAGGGAGTGGACCAATTATTGGGCCGCTCAACAGATGAAAAAGGTGCCGAGAAAGCTGTGGCTATGCGTAAGTCCCAGCAGAAAGAACGTACTCGCCTTCAAAATGAAATACTACAGTCGCAGAAGTCTATTGCGGAACTTAACGATGCCCGTGCGCCTATTGCCGCCGAGGTACGCAAGGTTGAAGCAGAAGTAGGGCCATTAAAATATATAGCAGCATTACTATACGGTGATAATACTGATGCCAACGTTTTAGAACGTGCAGTACGCTGGGTTATTATCTTACTTGTTATTGTATTTGATCCACTTGCTATTGCACTTGTATTAGCAGCTAATGCAAGTAAAGATTGGGATAAAGAAGAACCAGTAGAAGAAACAGAAAAGATTTCAGAAGCTGGTTATAAAAATCCTGGACCAGAATCAGAATACGAACCAGATGATGGTCCGCTAACTGATGATCAGATAACCCAAATTAAAGAACAGACAGAAAAACCATTTGACAGTAAAGATCATCCATACTTGTTTGCCCCGCAGGGTAGTCATACACCGCCCGGAATTGAACCAGTTGGTCCTCAAGTATATAAACCAGAACCAAGCGATGCTACGTTAGATCCTTGCTATAAGTGCGGCACACCTTTAATTGATGCTCCTGGTATTGGTCCGTTCTGCCCAAATAAAGAGTGTGATGTATTTGATAATACAAAGGGTGTAGAACCCATGGAAATAAAACTACCTAAGCCAATCATTGATGATGCTCCAAACTTTGAAGGGATTAAAGTTGAAGGAGAATGGGTACAAACTGGCCCCAACTTCAAAGAAATACCTGAAGTAGAAGCATCCAATACTATTCCTTATCAGGAATTGGATGGTGGTTATGTAATGTTTGATGGTAAACATATGCATAAAGATGTGTTATTGGGTATGCGTCCAGATATGCTAAAATTAGTTGCTGATTCTGCTACTCTGACTAGTACTGGGTTTGGTACATCATTCCCCGCACTAGCTAAAAAGGGTGACACCTTTGTAAGAGTTGATTTATTACCAAATAAGGTTTATAAATTTGATGGTAAAAGATGGATGCAAGTAAACAAGGACCAATCAACCAGTTATACCTATGATCAAGAATATATCAAATATTTGGTAGGAAAAGTTGAAAATGGTGAATATGACGTTGAATTGTTATCCGAAATTGAAAAACAACAAATTGAAGAATACTTGACCAAAAAGTCTTGAAATCAATTATAATTTAGTATATAATACTATTATTAATAACTACTTGGAGTCATCCATGAAACTTAAACTTGCAGCTATTGCGATTGCTATCGCAGTTACCGGTTGCTCCTCAACTAAAACCGAAGGTGAAGGTCCTGTAAAAACACAGAAACTTGCTACATCATTCACTGGTGAAAAAATTAAAATTGAAACTAGTTGCACCTGGCATATTTTTAGAAAAAACGAATGTGAAGTGGTTGCTATTGAATCCACTGCGACTGCTACATCATTTGGTAATACGGCAAACAATCGTAAGACTGCATTAATCGTTGCAGAAATGCGAGCCAATGCAAATGTTTCAGAATTCATTTCCAAAGATATTTCTACTACTAAAGTAACCTCTACTCTTGCTAAGAATCTTGAAAAAGCAAATGATAAAGTTAAATCAGGCAACAATGATAGCGGGACAGTAGAAATGTCTGACAAGGAAGCTGCTAGTATTAGTTTGCGTGAAAACAATAACGAAACTGTACATAACCTTACTGAAACCATTCGTACTAATTCACGAGCTATCCTTAAAGGATTTATGAAAATCAAAGAGGAAGTGGTTGGTAATCAAGAAGTATTAGTTACTATTCGCTGGGATAAAGATAGCGAAAGTGCAGCCGAAACATTGCGTAAAAAATTCGGCAACTAAACATGCTGCAACTACTTTGTATACTAACATGTTTTTTGTTTACGAATATTGCGGTAGCTGACAACAAATACATTCGTGTTTCTGGTGAAGGTTCTACCGTTGAGCAAGCAAAAGAAAATGCTTTCCGCACTGCTGTGCAACAACGAGCAGGGGCAATTGTACTAAGTGAGCGGCAAGCTACTAATGATAAATTAACCAAAGATAATATATCATTGTTTAGTGCAGGATTTGTTGATGATTTCAAAATCATTGATATCAATCAAAATGGTTCTACTATAAAAATCACATTGGATGTATTAGTCTCTGAAAGTAAGCTGCTTAATCAAGTTCTTAACACAGGTCAAACTACTCAAGGAATCAATGGTGAACGAGCAGGTGCTGCACTAAACACCTTTGTAGATAGTAAAGAAAAGGGTGATAGAATGCTTGACATAATTCTAAGTACCTATCCCAAGAATGCTTTTATTGTTGAACAAAAACCCTTTACATTGAGTGTTGATGTTAATCGCAATGCAGTTATCAGTGTACCTTACTCATTGAAATGGAACTATGACTATATTGTATCAATGAACGAAGCCATGACATTGGTTGAGGATAAAGTTGGATTAACTGGCTTTCTGAATCTTGCCCCAAGTAATGTAATCATTATGGCAAAGAATCCCAAAGATTTGTTATTCGGCAGTAAAAATTTTTACAAGTTCAACGATGTTCCTACATTGAACAGAATCAAAAATGCAATGCTGGGTGGCAATGAGGTACGCTTAATGCTAGAGATTTCAGATAATGTTGGTGCAATATTGTATAAGACTTGTTATGTTCCTGACTCAGTAAACGGACGTAAAACGAGTTTTTATGGAATCGGGGAACCAAAAGTTTTAACACTATATGGTAATGAATTTGAATCGGGTGTATTACGTGCTACAATTAACCAAAGTCACAATTATGTTATTCAACGAGCGAATAAAATTGAAGTGTCTGTAGTATCAGATAGCAAATGTCATTGGTAAAAATAACTAACAAACTACAAAAAGATAAATTAATATATGACCTCAGAAAATAAACTAATCTATTGTTCTTTTTGTAATACACATAAAGATAAAGTTAAAAAACTTATCGTAGGCGAAGATGTTGCAATTTGCAGCGAATGCATTGAACTATGTACTCAACTTATTGTGGATGAAAGTTTAGTAGTTGATACTATCCCCAAAGAAGAAGAAATTAAGTATGATCCTTCAAGTATTAAGGAATACTTAGATGTTCACGTAATTGGGCAAGATAGTGCTAAAACTGTACTAAGCGTAGCTATTGCCAATCACTACAAACGCATTACCTATCCGCCGAAAGATTTAGATATCCAAAAGGGTAATGTATTATTGATTGGACCAACTGGTTCAGGTAAAACATTGCTTGCTAAGACGGTAGCAAAATATCTCAAAGTGCCCTTTGTTGTTGCAGATGCTACTAGTTTGACGGAAGCTGGTTATGTAGGTGATGATGTTGAATCAATGATCAGTATGTTAGTTAATGCTGCTGGGGGTGATCCTAAACTAGCAGAACGTGGTATTGTGTTTGTTGATGAGATTGACAAAATTGCCCGCAAGAGTGAATCATCCAGTATTACTCGTGATGTATCAGGTGAGGGTGTTCAGCAAGCGTTACTTAAACTAGTAGAAGGTACAATTTGTCGTATCCCAGCTTCCGGAGGCAGAAAACATCCCGGAGGTGATATGCTGGAAATTGATACAAAAAATATTTTATTCATATCAGGTGGGGCATTTGTTGGACTGAAAGATTTAATTGGAAATCGTAAAAATGGTACAACTATTGGCTTTGGTGCAGATATCAGAGATAAAAAGTTAGAAGGTGATCTAACAGAAGTTACACCAGATGACTTGACAAAATACGGAATGATTCCTGAATTTATCGGACGTTTTACTACTACAGTTAGTATTGGTGAATTAAACAAAGAAGAATTGCTCAGGGTTCTTACTGAAGTTAAAAACAATTATATTGAACAGTACAAATATCTATTGAGTATTGATGATATCAAGTTGACGTTTACTAAGAGTGCATTAGAGCAAATGGTTGAAAATTGCTTGAAGCTAAAGACTGGGGCACGTGGATTGCACACCGAAATAGAAAAGGTTTTGATGCCCCACATGTTTTATACAAAGAAATACAGAGAAAATAACATTAAAGAGATAAATATTACTAAGGAACAAGTTTTAGAACCAAAATCAATTTTATGAGTATAAAAGGAAGACGAGTTATTGTCACTGACGGGAATGTTGAAAAAGCATTAAGAAAGTTCAAAAAAAAGATTACGGATCAAAACCTATTGCAGGAATTACATGATCGTGAGCAATATGTCAAACCCTCTATACAACGTAAAGTTGATAAAGGTTTAGCTAAACGTAGATGGCAGAAATACTTGCGTGACCAAAGTCTTCCCAAAAAACTATTTTAACCTAAATAGTATATTTTTTTACGTATTTCTGATAGAATAAATATATGTGAGTGCCGATAATCGGGCTCACACAGTCATATTTGCTTATAAGGAGAAATAACATGACAAAAACTTTACACCTTCGTTCCCTTGACATTCCATCACTTCACAAATTTGGTATCGGTTTTGATACTATGTTTGATGAACTCATGCGAGTGAGTGCTCAACAAGGCAGCACAAATTATCCCCCATATAATATCGTACAAATCAATGAGGACGAGTATATGATTAGTTTGGCTGTAGCTGGATTTGGTTTTGATAATCTGTCAGTAACAAAAGATAAAAACTTTTTGATTATTGAAGGTAAAGAATATCAGTCTGACAGTGAACAAACTATGCCGAACTATCTACACAAAGGTATTAGCAACAGAGACTTCCGCAGGGAATTCAAACTTGCAGACTATGTTGAGATTGTAAATGCTCATTTAGAGTTGGGTATTCTTAATGTTCACTTAAAACGTGAAGTACCTGAAGAACAAAAGCCCAGATCAATTGCTATTACTTCTAGCTAAATAGTATAATAGAAGTGTGCAGTTACTGCACACTTTTATAAATTATAACCGGTAACTAATATGTCCAAAACAGAAACAAAAATCAAGATTAAACCTAACCTCGCATTAGTTGAACCACCCTTATTCAGAATCATTTATATTAATGACAATGTTACTAGTATGGAATTTGTCGTGGGGAGTTTAATTGATTACTTTCAGTATAACCAAGATACTGCAAAAACAATTACACATAATATTCATGACGAGGGTAGTGCTATTGTTGCTGTTTTGCCTTATGAAATTGCCGAACAGCGAGGCATTGAGGTTACTCTTGAAGCCCGTAGCCAAGGATTCCCGCTGCAAATTAAGGTTGAAGCTGACGCTTAAATTTGAATTGCTATACGTTTAGCCCAATAGGGGTTTCTGTTGAAACTGCTATTGTTAATGTAGTTGATATCATTTATATTGGTATCAACTACTTTTCCATATGTGCCATACAGCCAATGTGAAACTTTGTTTTCAGTATCAGCAATTAATGCAATATTTAAATTAAGTTGAATATCTACAGTTTCGGGATGCTCACCAAAGTATAAATCTATTCCAGGAACTGAGTTAGAGACAATTACAATGTGTTTAACATCTAAATGTTTTTGTAATCGTTCAATTGTATTTTTTAGGTATAATATATCTTCATTGCGATGTACTTCAATTATACTTGCAGTTTCTTCATCGTGTGTGGTATTTCCATACCAGCCATTTGCTCCTATCACTGCTATTCCATCAACAACAACCACATGATGATGCATTATTGCTAAATTGCGAATTGAATGACAGGCCTTACGAATTTCGTTCGTTCTTTTTACTACATCACTTGTATTATGATATTCTAGTGAACCTAGAGTATAGAATATACCCTGATAGAATTTAGATAAATGCGACAGAGTTTGCTTAATAGTGTATAAATCTGCACTAATGTTTCCTGCTATTATACAGTATAAACTAGTTGCTTTGCCTTCCCAATTGAAATTATCCTCAGGGGATAGATTCAAATCACTAATTAGGTCAAACCCTATCGTATTCATTACTTAGCAATACTAATCTTAGGCTTCTTTGCTGCAGGTGCTTTGGGCTTAGCTGGAGCCTTAGCTTTTGCGGGTGCCTTCATTGTAGCAGCCTTAGGCTTTGCTGTAGCTTTTGCTTGTACGGGTGCTTTTTCAGCTACTACAACCGGTGCTGCTTCAACTACCAATGGAATCGGTGTCACCGCTGCTGGTTCGGGAACTTTATAAGGCACTGTGTTAGCCAATGGTTCAAGTTTTGCTGGTGCAGGTGTTGCTACCGGGGCTGGGGATTCAATCCCGAATAGACTTTTTAGAAATTTGATCATAATTTTCTCCTTCACATGTATTTAATATCGGGTAAGAATTTTATATTTTTTTCTATAGATAAATACTAAACTATGCGTGAATTTATTAATATTATTGAACAATTAACTGAAAGTACCGGCTTAGCCGGACGTAAACCTGGCGATGTTTTTAAGAATGAAAATGGAGAAGAGGTAATTTTCAATGATATTAAATTATTTCCAGAAGGTGGAGGAAAATATACTCCCGAAGAACTAGATCAATCCTTAGGTGAAATTGAAGAACAAGTTCCGGGAATTGTTTGGCAAAACAGTCGTTCAGGACGTACAGGTGGGTTTGCACTAATCTCATTTGGTAACTTTGTTCTCGGACAGTATCTACAAGAAATTAAACCTTCACGTAATGATAACTATATTCCAAATACATTTACGGTAGGTGGTGCAATTTATAAGTTTGGCGGGAAAGCAGCAGCAAAAGCAGATGCAGGATTAAGTCCACAAGATTTATTAGTTGATAAACTTGATTTAACTATCCCTGGCATAATGACTCAACTTGCTAGTAGTTTAGGAACAGACAATCCATTGTATGCAGTAGCACACAATATTGCAATGGGTCAACCATTGCCTATGACATTTGATGCCCCTGAAGGAGTTAGCTTTACAGGATTCCGTGATTATTTCTGTGAGATACTACAACCAATAGCATTGCAAAAAGGTCAATATACCGGTAACGCAGGTGAAGCAGCAGCTAAGTTTTTGGGCGGATCATTTCAAAAAACATTAATTAGTTTTGATGATAGCAAAACAGCAGGATTAAGTGACAGCGTTATGTCTACTAGTGATGGGCGTAGCGTATTGGTTAGTACAAAAGGTGGTAAGGGTGCTACTGCTAGCGCAAAGAATCTTGTTGACCAAATCAATCAATTAGAAGAAACACCTGATGGTGAAAAATTCTTACGCAAACACAGTGAAGTAGTAACATTATTGCGTGAGATACAAGATGCCGGACAAGCAGGTGCACCACTAATGTTGGGTATACGTTATGATATCATTAGTCCAGATGATGCTGAAATGATTAGAGCATTCAAGAAGATTGGTCCGGTTAGCATGAACAATCTAGGTCAATTGGGTCTTAGTAAAAATCTATTAAAATTAGCACAATCACGTAAGACAGATGATCCAGATAACGTAAACTTATACTATCACTTGATGGCTTCGGTAGCGCACAAAGCAGCAGAAGAAGTTAACGACAAAACAAAATTTAGTGCTGCCGCTGCTGATATATTAAACAATGGCGCATTGGTACAAGTATATACTATAGCAAGTGAAGGAAAAGGTAAATGGACCTTGAAAGAATTTAATACTGTTTACCCCGGTGAAAGTATTAAAGGAGTTTATCTATCAGCAGGTAAAACATATTACGGCACTGGCATAAAAGGTAACTATACATTCAAAATTGATAAAGGTTCTGGTAAGCCCAAAGATGAACAAGAAGTTAGTGCTCCGGATACTAGAGCAAAACGAGAAAAGAATGCAGGTAGAGACGAATTAGCAACATCCGCAAGAGATATTGTTAATCCTGTCAATAAGCCAAGAGAAACCGGAACACGCACTAAAAGAAAATAATTTGGAGCATATCGTGGCTAAATGTAAATTTGACTGGTCTTCAATCAATCGCTACGAACTAACAGAATATATTTGGACATTGCGTCCAAAAGTAATTAACAAAGAAATGTCTATAGAGAAGTTTCATAGACTTTTAGGAAATCACATTAAACACACAATCCCTATAAAATTAAAAAAATGGGGAGACAACAAAGTTGAAAATAATTGTGTTTGGGTCGGTGGTTTATACCACAGCAACTTAGATAAAGAAAAACAAAAATCAATTGAATTGGTTATAGTTTACACAAGCAAATCAGAAATGATTTCAATCACCCCTAGAAATTTTCTTAGAACATGTCATGCTGTAACTAATACTATAATGCATGAAATCATTCACATGCGCCAATATCGCCGTAGAAAATACAAAGTCTTGCCAGCGTACAATAGTACTGCTGAAAGAACAGAGCAACGTGAAGAACAGACATACTTGGGTTGTAGTGATGAGATTGATGCATATGGATATAATATTGCGTGTGAGTTATTATTGAAATTTAAAAACGATACTGATAAAGTTATTGATTATCTGAATGAGGACCAAACAGGTAAACGTAGAAATCATAACAGTTGGAGAATGTATCTTAACGCATTCAATCATGCCCATGATCATCAAATCATCAAACGAGTAAAACAAAAGGTAATAAGATATTTACCAAACGCAATGTATGGTAAACCCTATCGTAATAGAGATTGGATAAGTAACTAACCAAAACAGTTGTAAATAGCTAGACTTTCTGTTATACTTACAATTTTAAGGAAGTATATGAGTTTAGTCCCAATGGTTTTAGAACAAACAAGCAAAGGTGAGCGTAGTTACGATATCTACAGCCGCATGTTGCGTGATCGTGTTATTTTGCTTGAGGGCGAAATACATGATCAAATGGCAAATCTAGTTGTCGCCCAATTGCTTTACTTAGAAAGTGAAGGAGATAAGGATATCTCTATCTATATCAATAGTCCCGGGGGTGCAGTTACAGCCGGCCTGGCAATATATGACTGTATGCAATTCATTAAACCCGATGTTATGACTATTGTTATGGGTCAGGCATGTAGTATGGGTAGTTTACTTGCACAAGCTGGTGCTAAAGGTAAGCGTTATATGTTACCCAATGCTCGGCACATGATTCATCAACCTTCAGGTGGCGCACGTGGTCAAGCTACTGACATGGAAATTCAAGTAAAAGAAATTCTAGCAATGAAAAAGAGTCTTACGCAAATCTACGTTGACCACAATAGTGTAGGCAAAACATATGATGAGTTAGCCAAGGATATGGAACGTGATTTCTTTATGAGTGCTACTGATGCCGTAGCATATGGATTGGCTGATAGTGTACTGAAAAAGCGCCCTTGACAATAAATGGACTATCTGTTATACTGTAGTTGTAATAGATAGAAGGAGTCGGAAATGGAAGTCAATGTCGGCAATCTTTACAAAGTTGTTATTACTGAATATGAGTCAGGTTGGGGTCAACGCTGCGACCCTGACGATACTAAATTCTTTACTACCCTAGAGGAAGCAAAAGCCTATAAAGAGCCCGTTGGGAAGAACAAGGCTCTTACGAGATTTTCTGGCGCGGGGATATCACAAAGATCGGTTGACATTAAATGGTTTTGGGTATATAATACAATCTTAAACAGTTAATTAAAGGAATCAAAATGATCTTGTCTGACTATGCTGAATTCTCTAAAAATGCCGAATACAAACTTGTTGAAGGGGTCGTGGGGCCTACTAGTGTATACAAACTCAAACGCATTGTCTCTAATGGCATTGGTGTTGATTTGACACATAGTAACTATTACTTTTCCAAACAATTAAATACATTGATTTCTATGGGCCGCGGCGGCATCGGCACTAAAGGCAAGACACTGGCATTAGACAAATATCGCAAATACAACCTGCGTGAAAAGTTCAAAAACACTGTTTATAGTCGCAGTATCAAAGTTGATAGTGCTGAAATTCGTGTGTCCGCAATGAATCAAATTTGACAACAAATGGTTTTGGGTATATAATATACTCTTAAATAGTCAATAAACGGAACAAAAATGTCTTATATTCAACAAGCAATCCGCGAATGGGCTTGGATCGTGGGTGCAGAACGGCTAGATCAGCAATGGCTCCTGACAGACTATGATTCATGGGAACCCAACCCGCACTATCATGGTCCTGATCAGGGTCATCCCGAAGATCACTACAATTACGCAGGTTGACATTAAATGGTTTTGGGTATATAATATACTCTTAGACAGTTAATTAAAGGACAACAAATGACTAAGCAAGACTTCACACTGTACGCATATAAAACTGACAAACGTGCTAAAACCGGTGAAAAACTGGTCAGCACCCGTGTTCTCAAAGACATGGATGAACAGACAATGAAGGCTATCGTTAAAGTTGGACTGGAAATGAATCCTAACTTTCGTTTTGAATACTACCCTACAATGAAAACCGTGACTAATCTCATGTCTGGTAAGGAAGTGCAAATTGACCGTGACACTCCTCACTGTTGCGATCCTTCTAGCGAAACTTATTGGTCAATGTAATTTGACATTAAATGATTTTGGGTATATAATAGAATCTTAATCAGTTAACAACAGGAGTTACAAAATGGGTACACGTTCACGAATTGGTGTCATGCATGGCGACAAACTGAAAAGCGTTTACTGTCATTGGGACGGTTACCTACAACACAATGGTCAACTATTGCAAAATCACTATGATAGTGCTAAGGCAAATCATTTGGTTTCGCTTGGTTACATATCTAGTCTAAAAGAAGAAATTGGTGTAGAACATCCCTTCAGTCAGTTTGATGTTACCCCAAACTTGTCTCAAGACGAGTACTACGAAAAGTACGGCAAGATGACTACCTTCTATGGTCGTGATCGTAAAGACTCTGGTACAGATTTTACTGTGGATCAATCGTATGATGAATTCTTGAGCAAGGATTACGATTACGGATACTATTACATCATGTGTGATGGTGTGTGGTATGTTGGTGTTGCGTATGATGTTGACGGCATGGTCCCTGGACAACTGTATGTATTGGCTGAGCAATTGGCTAAGGTAGAGGCATAATATGAACGAACGAATTACACTACTTGCTCTCAAAGCATCAAACCCAAAGACTGGTTGGCTTGACCGTCAGAAGTTCGCCGAGTTGATTGTCGGGGAATGTTTAGTTATGACCAAGGGTTATGAGTTTGCGCTTGGTCGTAAGGATGAATTATCTAAAACGATGCGTGAACATTTCGGAGTTGAAGAATGAAATTGCCGATCAGTCCAGGCTGGTGGATGGTTTATGTTAGTGGCATATATTTTATTGCAGGAATGTTAAATATATTTGTTTACCGTTTTTGCGAACCAGAGTTGATACAATTGACATATTGTGTTATACTGAGTCTCCCGCTGTTCATTCCACCGTTGAGTCGGTTGGTCGGTGTCAAACTTTTATTTCGGAGTTGAAGAATAATGGAAGCAGTAGTAGAAACAACACAATGGTCTGGTGATGTTCAGCCCAATCATAAATACTTGCTTGATGGTGCTAAGGTTCTTGCATATATCAAGCAAGGTTCTACTACACCTTTCTATTTCAAAAACCCGATCACAATTGATAAGCGTGGTCGCAAATTTGTACCACTCAAGAGTAATCCTTTCAAGGTAAAAGAAAAATCTACCGTTGTCAAAGTGTCCGGTAGCAAAGGTCAGGTCTACTCAATTGATACAGAAAATAAAACCTGTGATTGTATGGGTTTTCAGTTTAGGGCAACTTGTAAACACTTGATAGCTATAGCATGATTTAAGTTATGCTAAATGGTTGACAATTACTCAACTACAATGTATAATGATATTTTAATAGGAAATTTATTATGAAAGTAGCCGTAATTTCGGACATCCATTTGGAGTTTGCAGATATCAACATTCAGAATACAGAGAATGCTGATGTATTGATTCTTTCGGGAGACATTCTTGTCGCCGAGGACCTGCACAACCATCCTGAAACAAGTTACGGGATGTACAGCCTTGTCAATCTAGCAGACCTAAGTCGTAGACAACAGGTTGCATTGCGTTTCCGCGACTTTCTGAAACGGTGTAGTTTTCAATTCCCTAATGTAATTTACATTGCAGGTAACCACGAATTCTATCATGGTAACTGGAAAGCAAGTATTCAATATTTGCGTGATGAATGCAGTAAATTTGATAATGTCTATTTCCTTGAACAGGATCTAAAGGTTATTGATGATGTAACATTCATTGGTGCAACATTGTGGACTGACTGCAATAAGGGTGACCCGCTTACACTTCATGCATTGGGTGATATGATGAATGATTTTAGGATCATTCGTAATGATGAGCATGGATATACTAAACTGCGTCCTGCACATACTATGCATCGTCATCAAAAAACACTTGGATACTTGAAAGCAGTATTGCCTGACTTGAAAGACAACAAGGTTGTGTTTGTTGGACATCATGCACCTACATTTAGTAGTGTTCACGAACGATTTAGCAATGACAAATTGATGAATGGTGGATATGCAAGTGACCTGAGTGAATTTATTTTGGATCACCCACAGATTGTCCTTTGGACGCATGGTCACATGCATGATCCTAGTGACTACATGGTTGGTACTACCCGTGTGGTTTGCAATCCTCGTGGTTATGCAGGTCATGATCCTCAAGCTGATGTGTTTGAAACAAAGTTTTTGGATATCTAATTGTCACTGTACAAACTCAGGGGAAACATAACTTGGTGTTTGAATCTCGCTAACGGTTGGATTCGTATAAACCATGTTATGTTTCGTTGGAATACAAATTGGACAACAAGTTATACCTATTTCTCAATTGGGCACATGAGAAAGAAAAGAATCAACCAGGGTGTCCAATAACTGTTGTACAACAGTTGGAATTATCGTATAATTGTTGTACATTGTGAGAACAATGAATCATTTAATAAGGAAAATAAAATGACTTTAACTAAACAAGCCCGTGTCTTAGAGGCACTTCAAAAAGGTGAGCAACTCACCGCAAAGCAAATTGCTGCACGTTTTAGCGTAGCCAATCCAACTGCAACTATCAGCAATATTCGTTTTGCTGGTTATGCAGTTTATGCCAATGAGCATACTGACACTAAGGGCCGTGTTACTACCAAGTACCGTTTGGGCAAGCCTTCCCGCGCAATTGTTGCGGCTGGTTACAAGGCTATGGCTGCTAGTACAGTCTAATCTCGCTATGAGATAAAAAGGGTGCATTGCACCCTTTTTTTGCTTGCACTAAAATCAGTTATGTGTTATAATAAGCGAAAGGAGTATTCAATGAGTATGTTTCATAACATAATGAACAAGCTAGGTCGTTATAGACTAATCCCAGATCGTAGAACTGGAAGTGACTATATGCACCGATACTATATTTTTCTCAAAAATCGTAAATGGTTTCCCTTTAATGTTACATTGCATAAGATTGTTCGTAGTGATGATCCAATAATGCATGATCATCCGTGGGGCTATATGACCATCATTCTTAAGGGTGGATACTATGAACATACTCCCTACCTTAATAAAGAAGGCAAACAAATTGCTGAATTTATAAAATGGCGTGGCCCTGGCAGCGTCATCTATCGCAAAGCAACTGATTATCATTGGCTTGAACTAGATCAAGAAAAGCCTACTACTACTCTATTCTTTATGGGTTCTCAAGAACGTGATTGGGGATTCTTACTGAATAACAAATGGGTTTATAACGAAACCTATTTAAAAACTCAAAAATCAATTAAGGAAACATAATGTATATTATACTAACAAATAGCGCGCCTGCTCATAAAGGACAAAAATTAGCAATTAATAGTGAATTGGTTGCTACTATTCATACTTCACCCATTTTGCGTGAGTCCGGTGCTATAGAGGATGTAACATTTGTATTCTGCCCACCACATGGTACTTGGGAAGTTTCTGAATCACTGGAAACAGTGGTTAGCGTACTTAACACATCCACACAGAACATCAAATGAACGATCAGATTAAAGAAGTATTGCTAATCCTACAAGAGGAATGTGCAGAAGTAACTCAAGCGGTTAGCAAGTGCATGCGGTTTGGTCCTGATCAAATGAAACCGGGGAAAGACAGAACAAACATAAATATGCTTGAAGAAGAAATTGGTGACTTGTTTGCTATGGTTGAATTGCTAGTTGATATGAAAATCGGTGTAACTCAAAATGGCATCGGCAGAGCAAAAAAGCAGAAGTTTGAAAAGTTGAAAAAGTGGTCTAATTTAACTATAACTAAATAATATTATGGAACTATCATATCTGTTGGATCTCATCTGTGCATTTTCTTTGGGAATGTGGATTATGCATAAGATTATTTGTTATCGTATTCGCAAAACATTAGAAGAAGCGGGTGTGATTTTCACAGAGGAAAATTCAGTAGAAGTAATTAAAGTAGAAAAATATTTTATAGAGAATATTGATGGGTTACTATATCTATACGAACACAAAACTAATAACTTTATTGGGCAAGGCAATACAGTAGAAGAACTTGCCGGTATTGCAAAGAATAAATCAAAGGTTGCCGGGGTCACTTACAAGGAAGAAGTGTTGTGGTTTGTTGACGGAGAGGTGAAAAATTCAATATGAAAGTACATGAAACTAACCATCAAAGAATGGTTGAAATGCAACGAGCAATATTAGTTAGAACGCAAGAAGAACAGCATTATGCTAAAATCGTAGAAGATGCTGCTAGGTTACGTAAGCAAAATGCTGCTAGTATGCAACAAGCAAGAACCGAACGAAATCGTAGATTAGAAAATAGCAAGGGCCAAACCATAGATATAGATTGCTAACATGAAAATTAATATTGGAAAATTCCCAAAAAAATCTACTGGTAATAGAAAAATCAATGTTCAAATTGACAGCTACGATACTTGGAATTTAGACACCACCCTAGCACTAATAATTTATCCTGCATTGCTTCAGCTTAAAGCAACCAAGCAAGGTGTGCCAAGTGAGTTTGCTGAGGTTGGAGGGGAAGACTATATTAATCAACAAAGTTTTGACTTTTACACAGAAACACATGATGAAGCATGGAAAGTGGGTTTAGAACGCTGGGATGAAACGTTAGACAAAATGATTTGGTCCTTTGAGCAATTGCTTAAAGGTGAGTACGATGATCAATATCATCATGGTTCTCTTGACTTTGATTGGGTTAAAACAGACAAAACATTTCCTAACCCAATCACAGGAAAAATAGAAGCTACATTTCAAATGGTAGACAAGAATCCCGATGAACACTGGTATGATGCTGAAGGACATAGACTCCATGAAAAACGAATTCAAGAAGGAATTGAATTGTTTGGTAAGTATTTTCGTAATTTGTGGGATTGATATGTTTGATCAACTATCAAAGCAATTACAAGTACAGACACTGGGTAAAGGTAAGAAAGATTTCTATATTACAGAACAAGAATTTGAAGATTTTTGCAAAGGATTTCTATTTGAAGAAATAAAAGGCAATCACATGGGTGACGAATTTTGCAAAAAATATAGTCAATCAAATTATGTACTAAGTATATTAAGCAACTATAGAGCAAAAGAACATATTAAGAAATTCTATGTAAAATGAAACCAAAATTTATTGATTATTACATGAAGGTAGCAGAACTCACTAGCACATTAAGTTATGCTAAACGTTTACAAGTTGGTTCAGTAATTGTCAAAGGTAACAAAATCCTTGCCACCGGATACAACGGAATGCCAAGTGGATGGGATAATAATTGCGAAAGTTTTGAATTCATGAACGGGGATGCTGGCGGATGGCTAGCCCCCGAAGAAATTAATGAACAATGGCCTTTTGTTGAAGATGACATAGATCCTGATTTAGGATATGCTAGACGATATCGGTTAACAACTAAAGATCAAGTATTACATGCGGAAAGTAACTCTTTAATGAAAGTGTCCGCAAGCACAGAATCTAGCGAGGGTGCAGCAATGTTTTGTACTCATGCACCATGCATCAATTGTGCTAAATTGATTTATCAAAGTGGTATTAATAGTTTATACTATCGCAATACATATAGAGATACATCAGGAATAGAATTCTTAGAAAAGAGTGGCGTAGTTGTTACTAAATACGAAACTTAGGTCTGAAATCATTATTGATTATGGAAAGCTAAGACCAATGATTGGCTGGTTAGAACGTAATTGTGTTGGTGAATGGGGTTATACCTGTTTAGTACCTGCAGGCCGTGATGGTGGAATGTACGAATTTTACTTTGAAGAAGACAGAGATTATACTGCTTTTGTGTTGTGGAAACAATGAAATACTATACCTTTTTCCGTGAAAATGATAACTTTGATGATATTCAATCTGACAATATTGTCAAGAAGTTTGCTACCATTAAAATTCGCTGGTATCAATATTTTATGATCGGAATCAACAAAGATGGCAATGATCAAAACTTCAGTATGCTTACATTGAAATACAGTGAAGATATGGTAAACAATCTAACTAAAGATTTTACTCCCGTTGCAGGAGTAGACTATACACCAGACAAACCCAAAAAGAATTAATGTAGTTTAGATACCATATACGCTTCTGGTATACGAGTTTTGGTATTCTTACTACCCAACAATACTACTGTTCTAATTCCCTGCTCTCCTTTTAACATCATAACGATACAGCCACCACTAGCAGTTATCCATCCTGTTTTACTTACGATAAAGTCAATCCCAGTACCAACCAAACGATTTGTATTGTGAAATATTGCATATTTCTTTTTATTGATTTGCCATTGTATAGTTGATGTATTGCTTGCATTAACTATAGTTGGATAATTCTTTGCTGCCATTACTAACTTAATTAAATCTTCTGCGGTACTTACATTTGTATTATATAGACCAGTTGGGTCGGTAAAAGTACTATTATTCATCCCTAATGCATTGGCTTTATTATTCATTGCTTCAACGCAGTTTTTAATACCACCCGAATAGTATTCGCAAAGCATTCTAGCAGCATTGTTATCTGATTTTACTATAGCTAGGTTAAGTAATTCTTGTCTAGTGAAAATTCTGTTAAGTAGTTTCTTTGGTATTTTTTCAGATAGTGATTGACCACTATCTAATACAACCATGCTTGTCATTAGTTTTGTGATACTAGCGATAGAACGAACATCAGTAGTATGAGAACCTTCTAGTATAATTCCATTATCATCTGCAACTAACCAGGCTTGAGCCGTTAGTGTGGATTGTGCCAAGGTACAGAGAGAAGCAGATAGTAGAAATACTAGTATAGTTTTTTTCAAAGTATTGTTTCTTTTTAATACGGTGTTAATTCAAACATTGTTCCGGTACCAATGACACAGCTTATTGCTTGTTTTGTGGCAACTATAGTCCAAGATTTCGTTTTTGGACTTACCCAAATAGTAGTAGTAGACTGTGCAATGTCATTGGCAATACCTGCTGCAATTGGATATTCTGTATGTACTTCTTTTAGTGTTTTGAACAATGTAGCAGTATCATAACATATTATTTTGGTAGGCACAACCTCTTCGGGACTTTTTGCCTGGGCGTTATTTAAGGTTAAACTTAGGAAAAGGATGGTTAGGTATTTCATATTTTGGTGTAGTTAATTTACACTAGCCCTACATTCTAGTGTAGAGCCAGAACGATGGTAGTTTACTTAGCAAGTAGTTTGAATACTGCAAGTTCTCTTGCATCTTCTTTTGCACTTAACGCAATTTCTGCTGCACTTGGTGTCCAGGCAGAAGCACAAGCTGATGCAAATACTGCGATTACAAATACAATTGATGTTAATTTCATGATATTTTTTCCTTTTTAAATTCTTTAATAGCAGACATGACTAAACTGTCAATACTATTGATTATCGGTATGTCCTGTACTGTATCTTCTTTAATAGATAGTGGTATTTCAGTACAGCCCAACACCACTGCTTTTGCTCCCTTGTTTATAAGACTATGAATAACAGTCATTAACATTGGGTGTGCTTCTGCGATACAATTAGCTTTGATTAAATCAATTGCAGGCTGTACTAGTGTATCCATTTGTTCTTTAGTTGGGGCAATACAATCCCATCCTAATTTATTTAGTCGGTACTGATACAGACCCAACTCTATAGATGCCTGTGTACCCATGACACCTATTTTAGCATTAGTAACTTTTCTGTCTCTTAATCTATCTGCAACACTATCTACAATATGTACAATTTTAGCATGCCAGGATGCTTGTTTTTCCATATCCTTAAACCAAAAATGTGCAGTATTACACGGGATAACAATTAGATTACATCCCGCTGATATTAATCCTTGGATACCCTTTAACAAGTAGGGTAAAGGTTTGTCATCCCCGTTACGCATACTTGTATTACGGTCTGGAACGGTATTGTCACTCCATAATATAGTAGGGATATGATCTTGGTCTTTTACTGCTGGTGTTTGTGCGACTAAACGTACCATAAACTCAGCAGAAGCAGCCGGGCCCATCCCGCCTAGTACTCCCAATCGTTTATTCATATAGCAACCAATAAAATTATTATAAAAATAAAAATAGCTATGACAACAGGAAGTCTCATTTTTTATATAACAATGACGAAGCAATAACTAATGCTGTCTGTGCAGCTTCTAGTTCAGTGGGTTGTTCTTTCCACCCTACACTAATTTGACCGATGAATACTCCAGGTTCAGACGGTACACTAATTCTACACATATAGTTAACACCGTTCTCTCTGTAGGTAAAGCCAATAAGACTTTGCGGTTTAAGATAGGGACTACAGGTAATCTTGCCGGACATTAAACCAATAACATCATTGTTATTATCATAGTTTTTACTAAACAACCCAACGTCTAATCCATCGTATTGTTTAATTCTTCCACTATTGCGTGTAGATAAGAACACAATTTTTCTTGTGTTTATCAAAGTATTCACTTCCATAATAGACACAAGTTCTACATCTGTATTTTTTAATAGGAAATTATACGCTTCTTCATATTTGCCATTCATTTTTGGCAAGGCCTGTTGGGCACGATAACTTGCCATAAAAGCATCTTTCTCGGAATAAACGATCCACCCTCCAAAGCCGATAACGCAAAGAAAAACAACCGTGAATAGGCGAAATGGACTTTCACCTATATACTTTAGTAGTTCAAGTAGGAAGTCTTTGAGTTTGTCCATCTGTTACTTCCTTATCACAAACAAATGCAGTAACTGCTACATTCCCATGTACATGGCTTGCTGTGCGAATCATATCCATTAATGGATCAACTGCGATCAATAAAACCAATACTGCTTCACTTGGTAATTTAAGTAAGTCACACACAACTGCTACTGTAGCAACCGTAAGGATACCTGTTGTTCCTGCACTAGCAAGCCCTGCCAAAATGCTACCAAATAACACAACTAACAAGCCGGTTACTCCCATTGGAGCCCCGTATATATTAGCGATAAACACTGTGGCAATTGCATAGTATGCAATACTACCAATGCGATTAACTGTAAAACTTAACGGAACAGTTAACTCAACTCCGGTTCTATCAAACTTTAACTTGTGCAATGCTTCTTGTGCGTATGGGATACATGCTAAACTACTACGTGAACTAACAGCAACAATTAATGTTTCTTTAGTTTCACGAATAACTGTCATTAGACTTAAACCTGATCGTTTCCATATAACAAAAGTGCCTAGTGCAATAATTAAAAATCCACCAATGGCCTGTTGCATAATAAACTCAACCATGGTCAAGAAAATACCAACTCCAACTTTACCAACTTGACTGCTGATCATTGCTAATAATGCAAAAGGCAGAAAGTAGTTTAAGAATTTAAAGATACTGATACTAGCCTGTTGAACGCTTTTCAATACATCAACTAGCATTTCTTGTCCTGTACTTTTGATGTTACCTAAAGCAATACCAAATATCAAACAAAAAATAACAATCTTTAAACTTTCACCAGCGGCTAGTGTATTAAAAATGTTTTCTGGAATAAACTTTTGTGCCATTTGCATTGGATCAACGTGTGCTGCTTTAGGCATGGGTTCTTTTAGTGTGATGTTAAGATCACTGCCAGATTCTTTATCGTTGACAATTGCACCAAGTTGTGCTTGTTTTGCAGGAGTCATTTCGCTACCAGTTAACGCAACAGTACCGACTCCTATTACAGCAGCAATGAACATACTAGTAATAAAGCCTATAATAATTTTACGTATCATTGAGGCACTGCCTTCTTTTTGTAAAAGACTAATAACACCAACTAGAATAGTTGCTAGTAAGAATGGAATAACAACTACTTTAAGTAAACTGATATATATTCCTCCCACACTTTCAAAATTCATACTCATTGCCGGAGCATAAACTCCACCCAATACACCTGCTATGATTGCGCCTAATATAGTCCACGGACTAGATAAGAAGTTTTTTAAATTAAATTTCATTTTATTTCCTAATTATTTCTTTACAGGAGACTTTTCAGCCTTGTATCGGTCCATTAACTTTTTAGTATCAATATTACTGTATTCATTTTTAATTACATAATTAACTACACTTAGTAGTTGTGATGAGTTAATATTTACCGCAACTGCAATATTATCAATAGAGTCAGAAATAGTTACAGTTTTTGTAGTAATTGCAGCGTTAGGCTTTTCAAATGAAATTTTCTTAATTTCAAACTCATCTCTATATCCAGCAGCAATTGCACCACTAGTTACATTATTGATAATTGTATCCCAACTATCTTCGGGTAGAAATATAGCTTTAGGGAAATTTGTTCGGGCAAATGTATCATAACTGCTGTTTTTAATAAATGATATTTTACCGTTAAATGTTCTAATCACTTCATATACTTCTCGGCCTTGTGAATTTTGACTTAGCCATAAGCGATTAATAATCATTGCTTGCTTGAGTTTGATATACGGTTCACTAAAACGAACTGTAAGTAGTCTTGGACCCGTGATTGACAGTTTACTTACTGCAACATCTGCGGCGCCAGTTCTAACTTGTTCAACTACTTCAGCAAAACTTTCTGCATCTCTGCGAAATTCTACAGGAACCCCAAGTAATACACCTATTCGTTGAGCGATTTCAACGTCTAGGCCATGTATATTTTCACCTTCCCCACTGAAGAATGGGGGAACATCTTTTTTGGTCATTGCTACAACCAAGACATTTTTCTTCTTAATTGCGGCGATATCCGGGGAAAGTGGTACTGTTGAAGTTGGAAGTTGTGCGTAGACAAGTGACGAGAACAGTAATATTAGTAGTGTGAGTAATTTTTTCATAGTTGTATTTATCTTAATTTTTACCATTTGCGTACTCCTAATTGTAATTTCATGTTAGAATGTACTATATATTTAACGATAAAATTATTACAACCCTATTACAGATAAATACTACAATGGAAATACGTGAGTTACTTGAGAATACTAAAGAAGCAAAAATGCCACATTTGTACCTAGATATGGATGGAGTTCAGGCTGATTTTTTTGGAGCCTGGGCAAATAGCCATAATGTTAAGAACTACAAAGAAATTCCAGATACAGAAGAATCTATTAATCAATTGGCCGCTAGTGGGGAAGACAAAGTTTATAATTTTTTTAGGGATTTAGCACTATTGGCAGGTGGTAATCAAATTGTAAATTGGTTAAAACAACATAATATTCCATATACTGTATTGAGTGCTCCACTTAGAGGAAAGTATGCTGATAATAGCATACAAGCTAAAAAAGATTGGTTAGACGAGTTTAATCCTGGAACCAGTCAAGATGCAATATTTACCCAAGACAAACACAAATATGCTATAACAAATGGGAAACCCAATGTATTAGTAGATGATTATAGTAAATACTTAAATGCCTGGCAAGAAGCCGGTGGTATTGCAGTCAAGCATGAAGATAGTAATACTGCACATACTATCCACGAACTTGAAAAGATTTATGCCCCGTTTATCCATAAACCTTGATAAGTACCCAACAAATACATTATAATAAACAAATGGCTAAACCTAATCCCGGACAAGAAAAAATGCGTTATGAAGTAATAACGCAACCCAGTCCTGATAGTGAAGATGATTTACTATTACCTATCCCACAAGCATTATTAGATAGAATGGGTTGGAAAGAGGGAGACAACATTGAAATTGGGTTTGATGAGGCTGGCCGTTATGTCTTAAAGAAAACATGAGTTATCCAATACCCCCGCAAATTTACACAACTACCAATACAAATCCCCTCACAATAAATTCTGGAAGTAGCGGACAATACTTATATTCTAATGGCACTGGTCCTGCTTGGAATGATACTATTACCCTATCAACTACTTCAACACCAAATACTTTAACCGTAAAGGGTGATGCTGAGTTTGAAGGTGATATTAAACTCAAAGGTAAAAGCCTATCCGACACCCTGTCCAAACTAGAAGAACGATTAGCAATATTGCATCCCAACGAAAAACTAGAAGAAAAATGGGAAAAGTTGCGTGAACTACGTAAAGAGTATATGGAATTAGAAGCTGATATCATTGAAAAAGAAAAGATTTGGGCAACCCTAAAGCGATAATGTTGACAATAAATCCCTTTTCTGTTATACTACATTCATATTAACTATGTTTATATCTGTATGACTATGCATTTGATGCACCCCGCATTATCAATGGGCGGGAAGAAGAAAGGCAAAATTAAGTTTCGGAATGCTGAGGAAGCACGAAAACATCGGGAACTTGAATCGGACTGGCACGACCTACAAAAACGTTGGGGTGTAGACGCAGAAGACAAAAAGCGTAAACGAGCAATGGCTGCTGAACCGTTAGTCTATTCACTTAATACACCTATCGGTCGCTCAAACACACATAACATTAAGAGTTTAGATACTGGACATTCGGGTCCTGTATCAAGCAAACCAGCCCCAAAATATACAGGAAGTGAAATATTGGGAATCACAATTTTACACAAAAGTTGCTTGCAACCTGTGTTTAATCAGCAAGCAGCGGTTGATGCCGCTAATATGCGTAGATAATTTAAAGGAGTTTAATAAACTAAAATGGCAAAGGAAGACGGAATTAAATTAGATGGCAAGGTAATTGATTTATTACCAAATGCCATGTTCAAAGTACAGATGAATCTCAGTAATATTGTTATTGGATACATCAGTGGTCGTATGCGTAAGAACGACATTAAAATATTGCTTGGTGATACAGTGGAAGTGGAATTTTCACCGTATGATTTATCAAAAGGACGCATTACTCGGAGAAGATAACATTACGCATAAATACATGTGATGCGACATTTAATCCAGTTACTTGAGGAAAAGAGTAAACCTCAAGACATAGAAATCATACCTCTAAACTTCACTCCAAATGAAGTTAGCCCTGTATTATCCAAAGATACATTAGATTTACATTACGGTGAACTAGCCCACGGCTACGCTGAACGTTACAATAAAAAAGAGGGTGACAGAGATTTCAACTATGCAGGTGCCTTCTTGCATAACACCTTATTTCCTCAATTCCGTGAAGTAAGAAACAATAACAAACCCAATGGTCCTATGATGGGGTTTATCAATAAGCACTATGGTGATTATGATAACATGAAGTCTGAGTTTGAGATTGAATTTATGAAGCTAGAAGGATCAGGCTGGGTATACTTAGCAACTGATGGTAAGATCAAAACGATACCCAATCACCAAGTACGCAATGATATATTGTTATTAGTTGACCGATGGGAACATGCCTGGATACTAGACTACGGTAGTGATAAGAAAAAGTATTTAACTGAACAGTGGAAGATCATAAACTGGAATTTGATCAATACCAGGTGGGGAAAGAGTTTATGAGAGCAAGTGAATTTAACGAAGGTATTGCAACTATGCAGGCCAGAGATTTCCGAGGCGGTAAGAAATCATTGGAGATACCCCGAAGTTTTAAAAATACTCCAACTCAGTTGCCCGGGGGTAGCGGATTTGTATACACTGTTACATCGCCTGGATATTCCATAGAAATAAGCATTTGGGATCCCAAAAATCCAGATTATATCAATGCAGCAACATCAAGGCCTGTTAAAGGACCAAACGAATCACAGTGGGCATATCTTCAGCGAGTGGAGTCTTGGAATAATTCCAAAATTACCCCCGGGCAATTGATTGGAGCCCTTGAGATATCACCGGCAAGATGGTTTCCATTACCCGGTGCATTACAAGTTGAGGTTATCACTGTTGACGAAGACTATCGAGGTCAAGGCATTGCTACAGCATTGTATGGTATTGTATTAACTATTATGAAACGGCCATTGGTTGCTGGTGGTTCACAAACACCCGGCGGGCAAAGAAATTGGGTTAGCCTTGCTAGTATACCAGGTGTTGAGATGAAAGGGTATGTGGGTATAGAGGATTACAACCTGACCCCTAACTCAAGAAATTCTCGCGGGTATCAAGGGAATAAAGAACAAGCTGAAAAAAACATTGACACTATCATGGGCAAATTGGGAGGCGATTATATTGGACAAGGCGGTGAAGACCAAGAATTTTTTGCCTTTGACGTAAGACCAAATACAACAGGACAACAATTAGAGGCTTATGTTAAAACACAATTGAGTAAGATTTATGGGAACACAGCATTTACTTCTGGTCTATACGCAATTTGGAGTGGTACATGAGAGCAAACGAATTCATAACCGAAATATTTCAATCTGGTAAGAAAAACTGGGAATGGATACGCAGAGATAACACATACGCCAGTGCTCGTTTTAGTGTTGGCGATAGAACTTATACTTGGCAGGCGCATGGTGCGGAATCCGATAATGATGGCCCTACTCGTTGGATTCTTGAATTTAGAATTGAACGAGAATTAGCCGATCCTGACAGGTTAGATGTTTGGGGTAAGACTGGTACAGGTAACTCAGCAGAAGTAATGTCAACCGCAGTTGATATTACCCGTGAATTCATTAAAGAGTATGGTGATAAAATATCAGAATTAACTTTTGATGCCAAAGAAGATTCTCGTATTGGATTGTATGCTAAGATGATTGCACGTTTACTACCTGGGTGGGAATTGAATCAAACATACAATAAAAACTTTGGTATGGAGTTTCGTTTAACTAACCCTAAATCAAATGAATTTATCACAGAGAGTTCGCAACAAACTACCTTACGACAACTGTACGGTGGTAACTATCCAGATCGTGATGAAGAATTTTGGGACTATGTATCATCTAGTGAATTTGATCAACCATTGACAGTTGAAACAATGGCAAAACATAAAGTATTGATTATGTTACTCAGTCAATATCGTGCAGAACATATTGATGACATAACCGATATGTTAGATGATGACCAACAAGCAATTGTACAATCATATACCAATGATCCAGCACTAGCAAGCAAAATAATAGTTGTTGCTAACAATAGAATCATTGATGGTAATCATCGTGCATTAGCTGCTGCAATCAAAGGTGTACCTATTAATTATGTTGATTTATCTGAATTAGAAGAAGAACCGATAGATGAAGCAGAAACAGACACACCAAACGCTAGAGAGATATCAAATCAACTAAGAGCGGTAGGTTATTCACATGTAGGGTCTGGTGCTGATGCTACTGTTTGGGCAAAAGATGATAGTCATGTGATTAAGATATTGATGCCAGAAGATACTGGTAGTAAAGCAGAACAAATATTTCGTAAGTTTTATGAATTTTCAATAGCACACCCAGAGTTAGCGTGTGTCCCAAAATTCAATGAAGTAAATACTATTGATATCAATGGGAAAGATTACACTCAAATTGAGATGGAAAAATTATCCCCAATCCAAGAAGATTCATTTATTGAAGGTTTAATTTGGTTCCTTAGTGATTACACAAGTTCTTCGGAACCATGGGAAACAATAGAGCGTGAACTAGCAGAACCAAACACATGGGAGATTTACAGCTTAAAATATGCTAATACATTTGCTAAAGTTTGGCAAAGTTTTCTAGAAAATCCTGCAAGTAAAAAAACATATGCTATGTACAAACAGCTATATACTGTAATGCAAATATTATATAACACAGGCAGAATCAACAAATTTGGATGGGATTTGCATACAGCAAATGTCATGCAAAGACAGAACGGGCAACCAGTAATTATTGATCCCTGGTTTAGTGAAGGAACATCATAATGTTAACAATAACAGAAGCAGCACAGACAAAGATAACAGATATTTTACTAGAGGAAAACAATCCTGCCATGAGGCTACGCATGTATGTACAGGGCGGTGGATGTTCTGGTATGAGTTATGGATTTACCCTAGATGAAGTGAAAAATGAAGATGATTTTGAGATTCCGTTCAGATTATCAAGTGTATTGATTGATGCAATGTCAATGCAATATGTCACTGGATCAGAAATTGACTATAAAGATGACTTATCCGGTAGTCAATTTGTGATTAAAAATCCATCAGCAGTTTCAACTTGTGGTTGCGGGAGTAGCTTTAACCCGGGTTAATACTGATTTAATCATTATTGATAAATACATCATAAGGATTAAATCATGGCAATTTCAGGAATACAGGATATAGGTATAGGGTTACCTAATGAATCAGCTAATAGCGATTCTCTATACACCGCATTTACCAAAACAGTAACCAATTTCAATACATTATTTGCATGTGCCAGCCCATATAATACATTCACTGGTGGTAACGGAATACTTACCAGTGCCGATGCAAACACCAATACTATAACTATAACAAACACCGGAGTAACAAGTTTAACCGCTGGTACCAATGTTACATTGTCAGGTACCACTGGAAATATCACTATAAGTGCATCAGGTGGGGGTAACGGCAGTGGTGGAACAGTCACTAGTGTTGGATTACTTCCAGTATCTAGTTCAAGACTAGTCGTTTCTAACAGCCCTATTGTTAGTAATGGAACAATAAGTATTGACTTAGCCAATTCTGGTGCAATTGCAGGATCATATACATATCCCGCAGTGACAGTTGATCAATATGGTAGAGTAACAGCTATTGCCAATGCTGCATCAGTAGGAACTGTTACTAGTGTAGGAATGATTACTTCAGGCATCGGGATACAATTATCCGGTAGTCCTATAACAACAGCAGGCAATATTACTATACTTAACACAGGTGTTACACGGTTAAGTGCAGGTACAGGTATTAACTTAAGTGGTAGTAACGGTAACGTAACTATATCTACTGCCACCGCTAGTGGTACAGTGATTAGTGTTGGAGTATCTAGTAGTTCATTGGTTGTATCAAACAGCCCAATAACAACTGTTGGTACTATTAGTGTTGAGTTACCTGCTAATCTATCAGTTACTGGGCAATTATTATTAAGTAGTAGCGAGAATTTAGCTAATGGCGGTGCTTCTAATCTAGCAACAGTTGCTAGTTATTTCACTACATCAGCAGCAAGTACTGCCACATTAGCAGCAGGTAGTACAGGACAAATCAAAACATTTATGATGGTTGCTGACGGCGGTGACATGGTTATTACTGTTACGAATGCAGGGTGGAAATCAAGTGGCACCGGTACAATCACGTTTAACGACATTGGCGACGGGTGTACATTACAATACATTAACAGCAAGTGGTACTGTATTGGACAGAACGGTGTAGCGTTTGGATAATAAAGGATAATAAATGGCAACGTCAAACACAGCAATCAAAATAACAGGTTTACCAAACATAGGTAATGCTATTGCGCCTAGTACACTGATACCAGTCGTTAATATGGCAGGAGATCCAGTAACTCAAAAAGCAAATTTACAAATAACAGGTAATCTAATATTAGCAGGAGCAGGTACTGCAAACTTTGTACCAGCTGGGTTAGCTAATCTAGCATATTCAGTAGCTAACTCACATCAACCAAACATAACACAAGTTGGTAATTTAAATATCAATACGCTTAAAATTATCGGCGGCGCTGACGGTCAATATTTACAAACTGATGGTACCGGCAATCTTGCTTGGGCGTCAGGTGGAGTAAATGGCGCAACAGGCGCGACCGGTATACAAGGATCTACAGGAGCAACAGGTCTAATTGGATCAACTGGTACTACCGGAGCAACAGGTTATATAGGTACTACAGGTGCAACAGGCGCAACGGGTTATACAGGTACTACAGGTGCGACCGGAGCAACTGGTGCAACAGGTGCTACTGGTGCTACCGGTACTATTGGATCAACAGGTGCTACTGGTGCAACAGGTGCAACAGGTGCTACAGGTGCGACAGGTACAATAGGATCAACAGGTGCTACAGGTGCAACTGGATATGATGGAGCTACAGGTGCAACAGGTGCGACAGGTACAATAGGATCAACTGGTGCAA
>Ga0209296_1000714_pt1 | contig 28301 bp, 21 predicted proteins | sample S_130206_EF_Meta_FD_187319 | JGI IMG/M metagenome (GOLD analysis project Ga0209296, IMG submission 187319) | Freshwater microbial communities from Lake Simoncouche, Canada to study carbon cycling - S_130206_EF_MetaG (SPAdes) (version 2) | ecosystem: Environmental > Aquatic > Freshwater > Lake ... | reverse complement strand
GATTTCGCGCCGAATTCCTGAAGTTCAGAATTCTTCCGTAATTCTCACCTTCAGTTCGGGGGCTCCTTACCTACGAAGTTGATGCTGTGTCTGTCCCCAAAGGACGCCCCACACCAACACCCCCCCACACACTGAATCAAGGAGCCCCACCATGAACAAGAAACTCGTTTCCATCAGTCTCGGAGCCGGCCTCATCGTCGGATCCGCCGCTGGCCTCATCGCTGTCCCGGCACTCTCCGGTGCCCAGACGGCCAACACCACCGCAACAACCGCCCCCGCCAACCGTCCTGATCCGTCAGTGCGCCTCAACGAAACCCTCAAGCCCCTCGTTGACGCTGGCACCATCACTCAGGCCCAGGCCGACGCCGTGGTCGCCGCACTCAAGGAAGCCGGCCCCAAGGGGGCCAAGGGCGGCCCTGGCCTCGACGTGGCTGCTCAGGCCCTCGGCATGACCACCGATGAACTACACACCGCCCTCAAGGGTGGACAGACGCTTGCGCAGATCGCTGAGTCAAAGGGCGTCAACGTTCAGGTCCTCATCGACGCTCTGGTTGCGTCGGCAACCAACCACATCAACGAGGAAGTTGCCTCAGGCGAAATGACCCAAGCTGAGGCCGATGAGAAGCTTGCTGAACTTTCCCAGCGAGTGACCGATCGAGTGAACAACCCCCGTCCCGAAGCTGGCCCTCGTGGCGGTCACGGCCCAAAGGGTGGACCGGCTGGTCAGAAGCCGACTGCTCCGGCAACGAACTGAGTTCCCCGCAACACCCGCTCGTCTCTGACTCCGCCCCCCGAATGAGACGAGCGTGCAAAGAAGGCCCGGCCAAACGGCCGGGCCTTCTTGTTGTTCACGATTGGTGATGAAACCTCGTGCAGTTGCGTTAACCGGTAAACGCAGGGACGAGTGGTTCGTCGGTGCCCGCGGTCGTTGTGGTGGTTGTGGGTGCGTTCGGATCGGGCTGCACTTCGACTGCGCCGATGTCGGAGGTGCCGTTATAGACACGCACCCAAGGAGCGCCGCGCTGGTCAGAGCCATTGCCGGTGAATGAGGCTACGGGGTTGGGGCCGGAGTCGATCGCCGGTGATCCAGCGAGTGGTGCCATCGTCATTGTCGACCCACCGTTGTCGGCGAGTGCGCCGAGCATCGGGTTCGTGGATGTCACATTGTTCGTGCCGTTCACCGTGATCCGAGAGTCGACCTCGCCGATGAGGGAATTGGTCGCAGTGATTGATCCGGTGTCGCTGTCAAGCGATGAGTAGAGCCCGATATCTTCAGTGCCGACGAGACCTGAGGTGTTACCCGAAACAATCGAGCCTGAAAGAGTGACCACGCTCGTATTGTCGCCGAGAGCGATGCCGCCACCGCCAGTATCTGGGCTTGTGCTTGCTGAGCTGTTGGCACTGATGGTCGACTGGTTGACGGTGAGTGACGAACCCTCACTGATGTAGATGCCGCCACCGCCGTACAAGGTGGCCGAATTCGCGCTGATTGTCGAGTTGTTGATCGTTGCCGTTATGTCGGTGTCATTAAAAAGAATCCCGCCACTGGCAGTCGCTGAGTTGTTCGAAACCGTGCTGTTGTCGATGTTGACGGTGACTCCGCCACCGGTTCTGACGTTGAGTCCGCCGCCCCAACGGTCCGCAACGTTTGCATCGATCGTGGTGTCGGTGATCGAGATCAAAGAGCCTGTTATGTAGAGCGAAACACCGCCGCCATCGTCCATCGCAGTGTTTCCGGTAATTGTGCAATCGGTGATCGTGACGTTGTCCGCGTTATCGGAGGAGATAGCGCCACCTGTGCCGGCAGCTTGATTGTTGGTGAATGTGGAACCGCTGACGGTCGCGTCGTTCGCGTTATAGATGTAGACCGCTCCTCCGTCATCTCTGGCGGAGTTTCCATCGAAGTGTGAATCGACAATTTCGAGTTCGCCATCGTTGCCAGCGTAGAGAGCCCCGCCGTAGTCACCGGTCGAGCCAGAGATTGTGACGCTATCGAGGGTGAACTTTCCGGTGTTGGCTGACTCCACGCGATTATTGGTGATCGTGAGTCCGCTGATGACTGCATTGCCAGTTCCGCCAATATAGAAAAGGTCGTATTCAGACGCGCTGGCGGTGGTGATGGTGAGACCGGCTGCGCCTGGCCCCGTGATAGCCACCGCTTGAGTGTTGATGGTTCCTTCGGTGAGTGTGATGTTTGAAATCGCCGGAGCAAAGGTGATGGTGTCGCCATCGAGTGCGGCGAGCGCAGCATCGCGCAGTGTGCAATTGCCTGGTGTGACGTCGGTGCAATTTGCAGCAACTGCGATGCCGTCGCCGTTGCTGTCGACCGTGATCGTGGTTGACGCGCCGGCCGAGCCCGCAAACGCGGTGAGCAACGCGGCGGCACTACCGGTGATGAGGAGTGCTCCGGAACCGATGGCCCCGCCGCGGCGGGCGATTGACCGGCGTTCGGTTCGGTTGGTTCCACTGGCAGTGTTCTTGCTGGTGTGCACGTCAACTCCATCTCGATCGCTAAGTCCCGAGAGATTATCTGAATAACGCCGTGAACGAATCGTGTTGGGCTCGCACGAAGAAGGCCCGGCCAATCGGCCGGGCCTTCTTTCTGGAGGCGGCGCCCAGAGTCGAACTGGGGTACGGGCCTTTGCAGGGCCCTGCCTAAGCCACTCGGCCACGCCGCCATGGGCGCCTTACTCTAGCCGTCTCCGGGAAGCGGTAAATAGTCCTCGATCGGAGCAACGGTGAGGCCTTGTATGGCGCACTGCCACAACAGAGCTCGAATGTTGTCGTAGAGGTCGGCAGTGAAATGCGCTAGGACAATGTCACCAGGTTGAAGTTTGTCGCCCTGTTGGTATTGGATGCGACCGTCATTCAAGGCCGCATGCCAAAACAGAACCGCATTGATGCCGCAACTACCGGCGGCAGTTTGAGTCGCCCCATTGCTTACGCCGTAAGGCGCTCGAAACAAATGGCCGGGAACGAACACGTGTTGACCGAGGGTGTCTCTCATGCCGCAGATTTCATTGCGTTGTGCCGCAGCACTGAGTTTTGTGAGTTTCGTATGCGAGATGGTGTGGGAGTTAATTGAACCGCCTGAGGCGACGGAGCGAAAAAAATAGTCAGGATCAGTAAGAAATGGACCTTGGTTCAGAAAAAGTGTGGCGGGCACCTTGAACCGTGCGAGCAGTTCTGGCACTCGTGGGTCGCGCACGATGCCGTCATCAATGGTGAGGAAAACCACGGGATCAGTCGTGGCAATCGTGGAGATCACCGGCACAGCACCGGCCGCGGGAAGAGTGAGGACGGGTCCTTTGGGCCATGTCGCGGTGGTCGTTGTGGGAGGCACCGTCGTTGGCGTTGGAGCGGTGGTGGGCGCAAGAGTTGTTGTCTCGGCCACGGTGGTTGATGTGTTCTGGCCGGAGGGTTCTGAAGCTTCGGCGCCTTCGATCCCGTTGCGGCCGCAGGCAGTGACGAGGAACGCGCCAACGATCAGCGTTGTGATGCCAGCGAAAGCAGCAATCACAGCGCGGGTTCGGTTCGAACGTCGCTGGCGAGACATGGGTTGGCAATGGTATTGCCCGACCGGCTTGAGAGAAAGGGTGAGGGGTGCTGCTAGGGTTCGGGGCCTTGTAAGGACCCGTAGCTCAGTTGGCTAGAGCACTTCCTCGACACGGAAGGGGTCGCTGGTTCGAGTCCAGTCGGGTCCACTCTCAAGCACTTCGGCCGCCTTCAGGCGGCCGTTGTCGCTTCAGGCCAATGTCAGTCGCACGCAGCACAGGGGGAAGCACCATGATCACGCCATTCGACGATTTCCCGATCCATCAGACCGGGGATCCAATCGTTCAGACCGTCAGCGCCGATCCGAATCATTACGACCGTTACTTCTTTAACGGCTGTGATCGAGACGGCGCTTTTTTCATTGGCGGTGCCATGGGGCACTACCCCAATCGCGGCGTGATCGACGCGGCGTTCAGCGTCGTTATCGATGGTGTCGAGCACTCGATCTTCGCCTCTGGGGCAATGCCGCTGGGTCGTGAAACCACAATCGGCCCGATCTCCATTTCAGTGCCCGAACCGTTGAAAGAGATTCGGTTCACCGTCGCCCCCAATGACGAAAACATTTCGTGTGACTTGTTGTTTCGTGCGCGCACCGCTGTGATCGAAGAGCCGAAGCAAACCATTGTTCGCAACAACGTCAAGATCATGGACTACACGCGGCTGACGCAGTGGGGAACATGGGAAGGCACGATCAACGTCAAGGGCCAGATCATTGACGTAAAGGCCGAATCCACATTCGGTGTTCGCGATCGTTCGTGGGGGGTTCGTGGCGTTGGCGTGCAAACACCAACAAACTTCACGCCTGGCGAAATGCAGATTTTCTGGTTGTGGGCGCCGTTGCACTTCGACGACATGTGCACCCACCTCGCTATGTTCGAACGCGCCGACGGCACTCGCTGGATGGAGTCGGCACTTGTTGTTCCAGTGCTTGATTCACCCGATGCGCCCACATGGGGAGCTGACATCGTCGAACCTGAAGAGGTCGGCAACATTCGTTACGAACTCCAATGGCAAAAGGGTCGACGCGAAATGGAATCGGCGGCCATCGAAGTCAGCCATGCCGATGGCACCGTCGATCGCATCGAATTCGAACCTCTCTACACATTCCGTATGCGCGGTATCGGCTACAGCCATCCGCATTGGTCGCATGGTTCCTTGCACGGAACCCTTGAAATCGGCAGCGAGTCCATTCCGCTTGGCGAGTTCAACCCGCAGGACCCATCGTGTATCCATATCCAGACCCTGTGCAAGGTTCGTATGGGCGACCGAGTGGGTGTCGGCGTGCTCGAGCAACTTTCGTTTGGCCCTCATGAGCCCACCGGGCTCACTGGAATGGTCGATGGTTGGAATCCGGCCTAACCACTGATGTGGTCGCTGCTTCGCCGTAACCCTGCATTCCGAAAACTTTTCACCGCACAGGTCATTAGCTACGGCGGTGACTGGTTTGCCGCGGTCGCCGCTATCGGCCTTTTGCTTGACGCAACTGGTTCGGACTTTCTCGCGTCCGCATTTTGGGTTGCGCAAACGCTTCCTACATTTATCATGGGACCGATTGCTGGTCCCGTGGCCGATCGGTTTGATCGTCGCAAGATTTTGATCATTGCGTCTTTTGCTCAGGCAGTTGTTGCGCTGACGTTCCTCCTTGCTGGTCACGGTGCACCGTGGATCGTGTTTGTTGCCCAAGGTGGAGTCGCAGCGTTGGGTTCGTTCTTTGGCCCCGCAGCACAGGCTGGCGTTCCGAACATCGTGGAAGAAAAGGACCTCGCAACTGCGACCTCGATGATGGCCGCGACTTGGGGAGCGATGCTCGCGATAGGCGCAGCGCTCGGTGCACTGTTCACGGTCGCGTTTGGTCGCAATGCCGCATTCATCGCCGATGCAGCAAGTTTTGTTATTGCGGCACTTCTCATTTTGAGTATTCGTGAGTCACTTCAAGCTTCGGGAACGGCGCGGGTCTATACCGAGCGGATGCGACCAATTCGTGACACCCGGGAGGCTCTCGCTCATGCGCGGCGACACCCTGCGATCATGGCGTTGATTGGTTCACATATCGGGTTCGGTTTCGGTGCTGGCGTTGTGGGCATGTTGGCTGTGTTGGCAACGGTGAAATTTGAAGGAAGTGACGGAGCCATCGGGCTTCTGCTTGCTGGTCGAGGGGTCGGCGTCGTCCTAGGCCCGCTACTTATTACGCGCCTTGTGGCTCGGGGTATCCATGGAGTGTTACTGGCGTGTGGGTTCGCGGCGATTGGCTACGGAACGATGTACCTCGGCGTCGCTATCGCTCCATGGTTGGTGCTTGCGGCGATTGGCGTGATGCTGGCCCACCTCGGTGGCGGCGCGCAGTGGGCGCTCACCATTTATGGGTTGCAAATGCTGACACCAGATGAACTGCGAGGTCGGATCTTTGCTGCTGATGCTGCGTTAGTGACATTGGCAATGAGTCTGTCGCTCGTGTTCTCGGGGCTTATGAGTGGTGTTATTGGCCCATCGGCAACGATCGCCATCATTGGCGGTGCAAGCCTTCTGTGGGGCATCGTGTTCTTGTTCCTGACCCGGGCACTTCGAGCAGAGGCTGAGGCTGAAGCACTCGCCGTTCATCCGTTAGCAGTTGAAACCGAATTGACCTGATGTTCAGAACGGTGCTCTAGGCCGGAACAACAGTGACAGGAATGCCATTGAGTACGGCATTGCCCGATAACGGATCGAGAAGTTCCGGATCAGTAAGCAGATTCGAGTTCACGCCTGGTCGTTTCGAAGCGACCTTAGAAACTGTGCCGGCCATATCGTGGCCCCAGCCGTGGGGAAGGCTCACGACGCCAACGGGAACTTCGTCGGTGACCTCAACAGGCGCGGTGACCGAACCAACTCGAGAGGCAATGACTGCGTCGGAACCATCGATGAGCGAAAGTCGTGCGGCATCGTTTGGATGAACAAGCAGAGTGCAACGAACTTTGCCCTTCACGAGCGCCTCAACGTTATGCATCCACGAGTTGTTGGACTGCAAGTGACGTCGGCTAATGAGCACCAGTCCGTCTGGATCGATTGGGGTGTCGAGCGTGGTAGCGAGGCGAGCTAACTCATCAACGATGATCTGCGGGGCAAGTTCAATGGTGCCTGATTCAGTTCGCAGCGCTTCAGGCAGCCGGGGTTGCAGCGCTCCGAGGTCGATTCCATGTGGGTTCTGTTCGAACACGTCGAGCGAAAGCCCATCGGGGACCGCGCCGAACCAGTCGCCGCTTGAGCCAGTGCGGATCATGACATCGAGAATGTGATCGATTGAGGTGCGCGATGGATTGGCTTTCACGATGGCGCGTAGTTCGTCGACAGAACGACCGGCAACGGGGGAGTCGGTGGAATCGATTGCTGACTGCAGCGCGCCGTCGAGCAACATCGCATCGATGACCGCCGGGTCATTACCGGCGTCGGGGCCAGTAAAGATGAGAGAGAGTCGACCGAGGATTTCGTGTTCTTGTAAGCAGTCGCTCTCGAACATAGGCGGAGCCCATTGTGCGAAGTTGCGCACGGCGAGCCCGATAAACGCCATTTGATATTCGCTGCGCTCAAGGGCTGTTGGCGGGGGAAGGATCACATTTGCATGACGGGTGGTTTCGTTCAGATAAGGGTCGACACTGACCATGAACTCCAATTCCCGCATAGCCGCATCGAGTGCCGCCGAATGCGGGGTGGAGAGCACGGGGTTTCCGCCCACGGTGACCATGGCGCGGATCTGACCATCGCCGGGGGTGGTGATTTCTTCCGCAAGTCCGGCAACTGGGTATTCGCTGCGTACTTCGGGATAGTTGCGCACACGACTATGTCGGCGGCCAATACGAAATCCGCGGCCGCGGCCGCGGCCTTTTCCTCGACCGCTTTCATGTGGCGTTAGCGGGAACATCGCGCCACCAGGAGAATCAAGGTTCCCGGTGACCAGGTTGAGGGCGTCGACCGCCCATGCGGCAAGAGTTCCGAAGCCGACGGTTTGTGTGCCGATGCGTCCGTACACAACCGCGGTAGGAGCGGCTGCAAGTTCGCGGGCCATGCGGGCAATGGTGTCGGCATCGATACCAACGCGCTCGGCGACAGCACTTGGCGCGAACGGTTCCACCGCATCGGTGATCTCGCGAAGGCCAGTGGTCATGCCTGGTGCTCGTCCGGCATCGATCAGATCCTCGGCAAACAACACGTGCAACATCGCACATAACAACAGGGCGTCGCCGCCGGGACGAATCGAGTGCCACTCGTCGGCGTTGGCGGCGGTCTTCGTGTGACGAGGATCGACAACCACAATCTTTCCGCCGCGTTCGCGTATGGCCTTCATACGGCCAGGCCAATCGGGTGCAGTGGCCAGTGAACCGTTTGATTCGTAGGGGTTCGCCCCGAGGATCAACAAGTGATCGGTGCGGTCAATGTCGGGTACCGCAATCAGGATCGGATTCCCAAACATCAAACCACTGGAAACATGCTTGGGCATCTGATCGACAGTTGACGCGGAATACATCTGCGGACTGGCCATTGCCTGAATGAGTACGCGGTTGTAAATGACGGTGCCGAGTGAATGGACACTTGGATTACCGAAATATGCGGCCACAGAATGGCGGCCGTGCCGGTTGATGACGCCTTGGATGCCATCGGCGACGACGGCAAAGGCTTCGTCCCACGACACTTCTTCCCATGTGGCCGTTTCCGGGTCTTCGCCGCGACGCACAATGGGTGCGCGTAAACGGTCAGGGTCAGAGTGCAACTTGTGAAGCACTGATCCCTTCGGACAGATAAAGCCGTTTGAGAAGGTGTTGTCGCGGTCGCCACGGACACGAAGAACGGCGCCATCACGAACCGTCAACTCAAGGCCGCAGGTCGCTTCGCACAGCGGGCAAGTGCGGTAGTGCGTTGTGTCCGAAGTCATGACACAAGCGTAGGCTGCGCCGATGAAAGCTGTCGTTCTTACTGCTTATGGCGATCTTGATGTCCTCACCATTGCCGAGGTCGCTGATCCCGTGCCTGGACCCGAGGAAGTGCTCGTTGACATTGTGGCTACGGCATTGAATCGTGCTGATCTTCTTCAGCGTCGAGGTCTGTATCCCAGTCCGCCACTGGCCGGATTCACGCCGCCGGCTCCGGAGATTCCGGGCATGGAGTTTTCCGGCCGTGTCGCTGCACTCGGCGAGCGAGTCACATCATGGTCAATGGGCGACGAGGTCATGGGCATTGTGGGGGGCGGTTCCTACGCGCAACGGCTTGTCGTTCACGAACATCAACTCATGCGCATACCGACCACCGTGTCAGTCGCAGATGCCGCGGCAATTCCCGAGGTATGGATCACCGCATTCGACGCGCTCGTCGCCCAAGGCGGGCTCACATCTGGTCGCACTGCGCTCGTGCACGCTGGTGCCTCTGGTGTCGGTACTGCGGCTATTCAGATCTGCAAAGCACTCGGTGCTCGCGTGATTGTTACCGCATCGGCGGGCAAGCTCAATGCATGTCGTCAACTCGGCGCCGATCTTGCAATCGATTATGCGACGGGCGATTTCGTTGCTGAGTGCATGTCATTCACAAGTGGTGCTGGTGTCGATGTTGTTCTCGACGTAATTGGTGGCGACTATGTCGACAAGAACATTGCGGCGATTCGCGTTGGTGGCCGCATTATCCAGGTAGGCACCATGGGTGGCGGTCGCACGGAAGTGAGTATCGGAATGCTGTTACCCAAGCGAGCAAGTTTGATCGGTACGGTGCTGCGAGCTCGACCGCTTGCTGAGAAGATCGCTATTACGCTGCGATTCGTGGCCGAGATTCTTCCGCTCTTCGATGCCGGTCTCGTCAAACCAGTTATTGATTCTCGCTACGCGCTCTCGGCAATTGCCGATGCACACGCGTACATGGAAACCAACGCGAACGTCGGCAAGATCCTGATCGACGTGTAATTACCGCGTGTACTTAACGCTGAGCAATTGGCACGTAGTCGCGAACGCCGGAGCCCGTGTAGAGCTGACGGGGACGTGCGATACGAGAGTTCTGATCGAGCATTTCGCTCCAGTGGGCAAGCCAACCTGACATGCGAGGAATGGCGAACAACACGGTGTACATCTCGATCGGGAAACCCATGGCCTGGTAGATGAGGCCTGAGTAGAAGTCGACATTCGGGTAGAGCTTGCGGCTCACGAAGTAATCGTCGGCCAGAGCGGTTTCTTCAAGCTTGAGGGCGATGTCGAGAAGTTCGTTCTTGCCGGTGACTTCGAAGACGTCGTAGGCGATCTTCTTGATGATCTTGGCCCGCGGGTCGTAGTTCTTATACACGCGGTGGCCGAAACCTTGAAGAACCATCTTGCCTTCGCGAACGTCCTTGACATAAGCGTCGACATTGTCGAGCGAGCCAATGGAGTTGAGCATGCGAAGCACTGCTTCGTTGGCGCCGCCGTGGCGAGGGCCGTACAACGCAGCGGCAGCAGCAGCCGAGGATGAATACGGATCGGCATGGGCAGAACCGACAACACGCATGGCCGTGGTCGAGCAGTTCTGCTCGTGGTCGGCGTGCAGGATGAACAGCACATCGAGGGCCTTGGCCAGAACCGGGTTGGGTTCGTAGTTGGGCTCGGCGACGCGCCACATCATGGAAAGGAAGTTCGAGGTGAAGTCCAGGCTGTTGTCTGGGTAGACGAACGGCATGCCGACACTGTGGCGGTGAGCGCCAGCAGCGATGGTCGGCATCTTGGCGATCAGGCGAATGATCTGCTTCTGGCGACTTTCGAGATCGAAGATGTTCTTCGCATCGGGGTAGAAGGTGGAAAGTGCAGCAAGGGTTGAAACGAGAATGCCCATGGGGTGAGCGTCGTGGTGGAAGCCCTCCATGAAGCGCTTGCGCACGTTTTCATGAATGAACGTGTGGTACGTGATCTCGTGTGTCCACTCGGCCATTTCGGTCTCGGTGGGGAGTTGCCCGTTGAGGAGCAGGTAGGCAACTTCGAGATAGGTCGACTGTTCAGCTAACTGCTCGATGGGGTAGCCGCGATAGCGGAGGATTCCGTTTTCGCCGTCGAGTTCGGTGATGGAACTCTCGGCTGCAGCAGTTGTAGAGAACGACGGGTCGTAGAACCAGGTCCCTGGCATCAACTTCGACCATGCCGCTGAGTCAACACCGCCATTGACAATCGGAACTTCAACCGATTTGCCAGTTCGGTTGTCGGTGATGGTCACACTCTCGGCCACTCGTCGAACTCCTGTATTTCGTCGTCTTTTCGGATCCCCTGCAGTGGCATCCTAGTGGCCCCAGAGCAACGTTCGGTCGGTCGGACGTGAACGATTTGGAAACAGCACCCGACCGAACGCCAAAGCGTCGAAACCGACGACGCCCGATGACGTCAGAGGGGAGTGTTGTCGTGCGATCGGGGCTGGAGGCGTTCTCGTTTGTGATCGAGTGCCTCGAGAGCGGCGGCAATCTCCGCACGAGTGTCGGCCGGGTCGATGACGGCATCGATAAATCCGCGATCGGCCGCGATATAGGGGTTGAGAAGGCGCGCTTCGTAGGCATCTTCAAGAGCTTGGCGGTCGTCGTCGGCGATGCCGCGATTGAGAATCTCTACCGCTCCTTTGGCTCCCATGACCGCGATTTCTGCTGATGGCCACGCAAGGGCAAGGTCATTTCCCATGCGCTTTGAATCCATGACGATGTAGGCGCCGCCGTAACTCTTGCGCAGTGTGACGTTGATTCTCGGCACGGTGGCACGGGCGTAGGCGAAGGCCATTTGTGCACCGTGGCGGATCATTCCTCGCCATTCGAGATCTTTGCCCGGGTAGAACCCAGGCGTGTCGACAAGTGTGATGAGTGGGATATTGAACGCATCGCAGAACGCAACGAATCGAGCGCCCTTTTGCGATGCCGGAATATCGAGCGTTCCTGCGAGTGCACACGGTTGGTTGGCCACGAAGCCGACCGGTCGTCCACCGATTGATGCAAAGGCAGTGACGAGGTTGGCTGCCCATGCGGCGCGTAGTTCGAAAAGTTCTCCGTCGTCGGCGATCGCTCTGATCACGGTGCGAACGTCGTAGGAGCCTGTGGGCGTTGCCGGGATGATGGCGCCGGCCTCGGGGGTCAATCGATCGACGGGATCGTTGCTTACTAACCGAGGCGGGAGTTCATCGTTATGGCCAGGCAGATAGTCGAACAGGTTTGTAACCCAGTCCATCGCCGCGGCCGCATCGGCAACAACGGCGGAAGCTACGCCGGTGGTTCGACTATGGGCGCCGGCGCCTCCGAGGTCCATTTTGTCGATGGGAACGCCGGTGAACTGGCGCACCATGTGGGGACCGCTCACAAACGCGTACGCGTCCTCGGTCATCACCACGTGATCGGCGAGGCCCAGAAGCAGCGCTGGTCCCGATACCGCTGGTCCGGAAACGGCCATCACTGTCGGGACAATTCCCGAACAGGAACTCAACGCTTTCGCAGCTTGACCCCAACCATGCAACGCAGCAAGACCTTCGCTGATGTCAGCACCAGTGGAGGAAAGTTCAACAACAACCGGGAGTCGTTCCGCTAACGCAACGTGAGCGGCATTCGCAATGCTTTCGCCATCGCGAGGTGAAAGTGCGCCGCCTTTGCCGTCTTCGCTGGTATCGCCACCGATGCGCACGCGAACGATGGGGCGCGGGCCACTCATCGTTTCCAGAACATCGATGTCCGCGTGGACGACGCCAGGGACCTTTGCTCGGAGATTGACTGCTCGCCCGGTGCTGGACGCGAACCTTCCACCGTTTGGGGCGGAGGTGGCGGGAGGTGTCATCAACCAGAAGGGGTGGTGGAGGCAATGGCCGGGTGAATGCCCGGACGACGGTCGCCTTGAGCGGCGACGACATCTTGCAGGACATCGGCTAACACTCGGGCTGGAGCCGAGAGTAACGCCTGCCGGCGGGTGGCGAGTCCTACTGCTCGACCGGGGAGCCCCTCGACCGGGGCGGTATGCCAACCAAGGTCAGATCGGGTGGAGACCGCGCTGGCAGGAAGAATCGCCGCGCCGAACCCTTCAAAGGCCAGCGAGGCCATAAGCCGAGTGCCATCCACTTCGGCTTTCACTGCCAAGACATACCCACGTTCGGCAAACAACGCGTCGAGTTGGTCACGGAACGGACGGCCGGGCGGTTCGACGATCAGATTCACGCCATTGAGATCGGCAAGTGTGATGTGGTCACGTCCAAACAACGGATGGCCCATCGGAGTCGCAAGGATGCGGTCCTCGGTGAACAACACGGTTGAGACGACTCCAGGATCGTTGGTTGGTGTGGTGAGGACGGCGAAATCAATTGCGCCGGTGTCGAGTTTGAGAAGAAGCGAGGCCGTGGTCGCATCGTGAACCTCAACCCGGACCAGTGGGTGTCTTGTTGCTGTCGTCTCGATTACTAGTGGGGCGAGCCACCGGGCCGTGGTCCCGATGATCCCAATGCGAGCAGTGCCTGAGACCTCGGATCTGACCGAATGGACATCGGCGCTCAGAGCATTGAGTTCTGCGTAGATCCGCCGGGCTCGTTCCACCACGACGGTTCCCTCGGCGGTGGGGAGCCCGGTGGAGCGATCGATCAGGGTCGCGCCGAGTTCCTTCTCAAGCCGGGAAATATGGGCAGAAACGTTGGATTGCACGGTGTGAAGCGATCGAGCGGCAGCGGTGAAGCCCCCATGATCGACAACGGCAAGAAGCGTAGAGAGCTGGCGGAGGTCCATCACAAATAATGATGGCATAGATCACCATAAACAGTTGGACCGATGGGTAACATGGGGGCACACTTCTCTTAGCAAGTGTCGGACTCAAGAAGCGGATCCCCCTCTGCAGAGTCCGTAGATGGTGTTGAGACTGTCCCCCCGGTTTCCACCACCGCTCCGAAGCCGGCCCAAAGGGTCGGCTTCGGTCGTTTTCGGCCTACTGTCGCCGCTATGGAACGCGGACCAGTCATCATCGAAGCAGCGATCAATGGAAATCGGACCAAGGAACACAATCCGAACGTCCCGAGGTCGCATGAAGAACTCGCCAGCGACACGCTCGAGACCCTCGCTGCAGGCGCGTCGATCATTCACAATCACGGTGCCGTCTTCGGTGATCCTCGTGAGGTCGCCGAGGATTATTTGGCGGGGTGGATGCCGGTGTTCGCCGAACGTCCCGATGCGTTGTTGTATCCAACAGCGAATTTCACAAACGGCGGGCTCGATTTCGAGCACTTGCATCTGCTGGCCGAAACCGGACTCATGAAAGTGAGTTTGTGCGATCCAGGCTCAACCAATCTCGGTGGCGTCGATGCTGACGGCATTCCGAACGCAGGCATCGTGTACTCAAATAGTTACGACTCGATCCGCATTCAAATGGAACAAGCTTCCGCCGATCGCGTGGGGCCAAGTCTTGCAATTTACGAACCGGCGTTCATGCGCACCACGATGTTGTATTGGAAGGCAGGAAAGCTTCCTGCCGGCACAATGATCAAGTTCTACTTGTCGACTGACCGTGGATACATGGGGGCGCCATTCGGTCTGCCGCCAACTCGTTTGGCGCTCGATGCGTATCTCGAGATGCTGGGCGATTGTCCGGTTCCGTGGGCATTGTCGGTGGTTGGTGGAGATCCGATCGAAGCCGGGCTCGCCGAATACGCGATCGAACGCGGTGGCCACCTTCACCTTGGACTCGAGTTCTACGGTGGCGATCGTCAGCCTACGAATGCCGAACTCACCCGCAACGCAGCCGAAGTGTGCGAGCGCATGGGTGTTGCTGTCGCAACTTGTGACGAAGCGGCAGCAATCCTCGGATTGCCTCGCGCCTAGTCGTTAACCGTTCTGGTTGTACTCGTCGCTCGTCGGGTCGCCTGGCGCGCCTGACTGGCATGCATTGATCGGCATCGCAACGAGTTCTTCGTCGCTCACTTTGTAATAGGAGCCATCGGAGCAACCAAGTTTCGGGTTCACTTCAGAAAACACTCCGCCTGAGTCGTTTTCCCAACCCGGCACCGACCACACATGCACCATCCACTGTGTGGTGTTGAGCATGACGCCACCGACGCCTTTGCACATGTCCACGGTGACATCGCCGCGGTCGGCCCCAAAGGGAGCCTCGATACCTGCCGCTGTGGTTTTGATACAGACATTGGAGTGGTAGTGCCAGGTGTCGTTGGTTCCTGGGTAGCCAGTCGGTTCGATTTTTGACATCGAGTAATACATGAAACCAGCAATGGGGGAGTTGGCTTCAGTTCCCGCGTAAATGAGTGACTGTGGGTGACGAAGCGTGTCGTCAGTCATCGTCCCCGCAGGATTGAGTTCCGCTATTCCACTGCGGGTGTAATGCGTGCCAAGACCCGGGGAATACGGTCCGGCGCGGCGATATCCAGCCGCTGCGGCATCGGCAAGGGTTGGGAACTGTGCCGCTACTTCGCGAGTGATCGCGAGTTGACGATCGAGTTCAGCCTGGGTCGCCGGATCAAGCGGATCATTGCGGATCTCATGGTGGTGACCATTTGTGAGAAGAGCGAGACCCTTGTCATCGATATCGGGAACACATGCAGACGGATCATGGGCGTGACCGTCGCTCGACATGAGTTCCGGATTGGCTTTCTGTCCCTTCGGACATGGATTGCCACCGTGGGCGTGATGCGATGCGCTTGGCGAAGCGACTGCCGATGTTGCGAGAACGATCAGAGCAACGGGAATGATTGAGGCGAAGACCAAGCCTTCGGTGCGCCACCCTGTGGCGAAGGTCGGGCGCCAAATCGCAAGCACTGCAACAACAACCGCGAGTGCTTCAAGAGCAACGCACGCGAGATCAACAAACGATTTCGGTTGTGCGATGCCGGAGCCGGGGCCAAATGGTGCGCCCCACACGCGAGTGATTGCCCACGCAGCGATAAACGCCGCGGACGCAGCCACGGTCAACCACAACATCCAGCGTTTTGGTCGCATGACGATGCCAATGGCGAGAGCGACCTGCACCCAGCCAGTCACAATGAACGCGATGCCTTCGGGAGCCCATTCGGTCATGTGCTGGGGCACCATGGCGAAATGAATGATGGCCGCGCCGAGCAACGCCGCTGCCAGCGTTGCTCGCACAAAAGAACTTGGTGATGTGGCGTTGTCCATGTTGACCCCCCGGTCGTTCAGGGGTCAGCGTAGCGAGGACTAGACGCCTTGACGCTGACGGATGATGTTGAGCGCACCGCCGGCTTTGAACCAGCCGATTTGCTCATCATTCATTGTTTGAATGCCTTCGAAGTCGATGGTGGTGCCGTCGGGCTTCACGATCTGGCACTTCACCGGAACATCGGGAGTGAGATCGGCCAGGCCCAACACATTGATGCGGTCGTCTTGTTCGATGAGGTCATAGACCTTGGGATCGGCAAAGACGAGCGGCAATACGCCCTGCTTCTTGAGGTTCGTTTCATGGATGCGAGCGAACGAACGGGTAAGGACAACCTTGGCGCCGCGGAAACGAGGTTCCATCGCTGCGTGTTCACGCGATGAACCTTCTCCGTAGTTCTCGTCGCCGATGGCGATCCAACCTTGACCAGCAGCGTGGTAGCTCTTGCCGATGTCGGGGAACGACTTGGTGGTTCCGTCGAGTTGATCTTTACCTTGACCAACTTCGTCAGTGAAGGCGTTGACGGCACCGATGAACATGTTGCCCGAGATGTTCTCGAGATGACCGCGGTACTTGAGCCACGGACCGGCTGCAGAAATGTGATCGGTGGTGCACTTGCCTTTGGCCTTCATGAGAATCGGAAGGTTGAGGAAGTCGTTGCCATCCCACGCGTCGAACGGTTCGAGAAGTTGAAGTCGATCAGAGGAGGGCGACACCTTGATGACAACTCTGGATGAATCGGCGGGGGGTGCGATGAAGGTGTTCTCGCCGGCGGTGAATCCCTTTGGCGGAAGCTCGACGCCAACGGGAACAGGAATGGTGACCTGTTCCCCCGAAGCGTTGGTGAGTGAATCGGTGATTGGGTCGAAATCGACGCGCCCAGCCAATGCCATTGCCACAACGGTTTCTGGTGATGTGACAAAGGCAAGTGTTGATGCGAGCCCGTCGTTGCGCTTCGGGAAGTTGCGGTTGTACGAGGTGATGATGATGTTCTCGGTGCCCTCTTCGACATCGCTGCGTGACCACTGACCGATGCACGGGCCACAAGCGTTGGCCAGAACTGTCGCCCCGATTTGTTCGAGGTCAGCGAGCAATCCGTCGCGTTCGATAGTGGCGCGCACCTGTTCTGAACCAGGAGTGACGAGTAGAGGCGTCTTGATGCTGAGTCCGTTCTGATGTGCGAATCGGGCGATTGCTGCAGCACGACTGATGTCTTCGTACGAAGAGTTGGTGCATGAACCGATAAGCGCAGACGAAATTTCCATTGGCCAACCTTCGGCCTTGGCTTCGGCCCCGAGTTCGCTCACCTTGCGGGCGCGATCGGGAGTGTGCGGACCATTGATGAGCGGCTGCAGCGAAGAAAGATCGATCTCGATGACCTCGTCGAAGTACGAAGCAGGATCGGCGAGAACTTCGTCGTCGGCGCGAAGATCGGCGGCGACCGCATCGGCAGCTTCGGCAACAGCTACTCGACCGGTTGATCCGAGGTAACGCGACATTGCTGGGTCGTAGGGGAACAGCGAGGTGGTTGCACCAATTTCTGCACCCATGTTGCAGATGGTGGCCTTGCCGGTGCACGAAATGGATTCCGCACCAGGACCGAAGTACTCGACGATGGCGCCGGTGCCACCCTTCACGGTGAGAATGCGCGCAACCTCGAGGATGATGTCCTTCGGGGCCGACCAACCAGCGAGTGTGCCGGTGAGTTTCACGCCAATGAGCTTTGGCCACCGAACGTTGAAGGGATAGCCGGTCATGACATCGACGGCGTCGGCGCCGCCAACACCAATTGCGATCATGCCAAGACCGCCAGCATTGGGCGTGTGGCTATCGGTGCCGATCATCATTCCGCCGGGGAAGGCGTACTGCTCGAGTACGACCTGATGAATGATGCCGGATCCTGGCTTCCAGAAACCGATGCCGTATTTGGCCGAAACGGATTCAAGGAAGTCGTACACCTCGGCGTTGACATCGTTTGCTGTTGCAAGGTCGATGCGAGCGTTGCTCTTGGCCTGAATGAGATGGTCGCAGTGAACCGTTGATGGCACTGCGGCTTCGGGAAGTCCAGCGGTCATGAACTGCAGCAATGCCATCTGCGCAGTTGCATCTTGCATGGCAACACGATCGGGGTCGAGATCGGCGTAGCTGCGACCGCGCTCAAGTTCCTGTGTGCGTGGGTCTCGCAAGTGATTGATGAGTACCTTCTCGGCGAAGGTGAGGGGCCGCCCGAGGCGCTCGCGACCGATGGCAACGTTGGTTGCGAGACGGCCGTAGACGCCGTTGATCAGTTCGATGGGGGTACTGGCGAAAACTGCCATTGGGGGAGCCTTTCCGATGCTCTGCGAAACACAGAGAGTCTACGGCTCAGGCGCCCTGCAGTTTTCCGGGTGTCGTCGTGGTGGTTGTGAGGTTGTTCACGAAGTCAGTAATGAAGTTCGGGTTCCTGAGCAAGAAAATCAGGTAGACGATTGAAAAGACGATCCCGATGACGCCAAGCACGATGCCTGTGGTGGCCATGCCGTCACCTTTCTTCCATCCGTTTGAGCCACTGATCGCTCGACGACCGCTGAGGCCAAGGCCCAATGCCGTGGGGCCGAGGATGATGCCGACAAATCCGGTGCAGGTAATGGAAAGGATCCCGCACACCATCGCAGCGATGGCGAGGCCGGAGAATTTTGGGCCCTGCCAAGCGGGTTGCGGGGGAGGGGGAGGGGCCGGCCACGCAGGTGGCGACGGGGCGCTCCCGTCAGGAGCGGGCATCGGCGGCGGGGCCGGGGGAGGTGGAGGGGGAAGGGCCGAAGCCGTCGCGGTGTCGGGAGTCTGGGCACCTGGCCACGCAGGGTTCGGAGCGAAGTCTGGGGGGTAGTCCTCAGGCTGCGGGTTGACCGGTCGCTGGTCATCAGGAGAAAGGGGGTTGCCCCATGGATCAGTCATCGTGATCGGACCCTACCGGCCAGATGCAGTGCGCCGCCGGCAACGGCGATGGCCACAATCACAACGAGAGCGTCAAGCACGGAAATTCTCGTCGGGCGATCAGTGGCGAGGGCTGCAGCGGCTAAGGCCATCAATCCAAAATTTCGAATGACATCGAGCGCCGAGATAGGTCTGGCGCGTGACGCCCCGAAACACGCGCACGGAGCACGCACGCCGGCGCGTAGTCGCCCAATGAGAAATGTCGTGAAGAACGCAAGCGAAACAAGCGCGCCGATTGCCCCGGCAGGCGGAACGATGAGCAGGAGCGCAACGATGGAAAGTTCAACGAGTGGAACGAAGCGAGCAAAGAACGGTGCACGCGGAAGACCGAGTCCGGTGAACTCGCGCTCGGTGGCAGTGAGATCGCGAAGTTTGGCAATGGCCGCGATCGCGAAGATCGCTGCAAGTGCAACTGCTGCTGCATAGCCGACGCCGGTGCTGCTCACGGCCCCATTGTGGTCCGAACTTCGGCTCTAGAGTCGTCCCGTGCGGCAGATGCGCGGTTTTCCTCTGGTTGTGGTGGGTCTGGGTCTCTCCGTCTGTCTACTTCTGGGGCTTCTCCCGTCTTGCTCATCGTCGACTAAGGAAACGTCTGAACAAGCGCTGTCGAATTTTGGGCCTGGGACGTTCCCCGTCGGGATCACATCGTTCACTTTTGTTGCTGAGTCTCGGGCGACTCAGGCGGATGCTTCCCAGCCAGGCCAGCAGTCCCGCACGCTCCAAGTGCGCGTCTGGTATCCAGCGGTTACCCCAATCACCGAGTTGATCCAGGACGATGACTTTGCATCAATCCCTGATCCAACGCCGCAGTTCAATGCGCCGCCCGCGACCGGTTCGGGCCCATTCCCTCTCATCGTCTTTGGGCACGGGTTAGGAACGGAACCCGCCCAATATGGTGATCTTCTGGCGACATGGGCGGCAGCTGGTTATGTGGTCGCAGCTCCAGCATTTCCCCTGAGCGGGGAAAATGCGCCCGGTGTGGCTGATGCCGGTGATGTGGCGAATCAATTAGGAGACATTTCGGCGGTGATCACTCACGCCATTTCGTTGTCCTCAAGTGCGGATGGACGAGCACTGGCAGGAATGATTGATGGTGAGCGGGTTGGCGTCGCTGGTCACTCAAACGGTGGAATTACGATCGCCGGACTCATTGGTCAATCCTGTTGTGTTGATGAGCGTGTCGACGCCGCGATCATCATTGCTGGAATGTCGCAGCTACTTCCGGGAAGAACCTTCGATTGGTCGCGCACGCCACCGTTGTTGATTGTGCACGGCGAGAACGACACGGTGATCCCGTACGACGAGGGAGTGCGGTTGTTCAAAAGTGCTCGCTCGCCAAAGGGGCTGCTTACGCTGATTGACTCAGATCACAACTCGTATCTCTTCAGTGATTCCAGCGCATTTCCAATCACGGCAAAAGCAACATTGGATTTCTTCAACGGCTACGTGAAATCAGATGCAGCGGCTATTGCTGCGCTGCCCGATGATCAAAAGTCGGGAGTCGCGTCCATGACGTTTGTTAGCGATTCAAGCTAATCGGCGACTGTTGAGCGAACGCTTCCCAAACTGTTGCGATGCTGATCACACAGACTGTTTGGTGATCGTGAATGATGCGGCGTTGCAAGACGAGGTCGCGAATTTTCAGATCCCGCTGACCTCTACTCGATAGTGAGGACGAGCGTTACACCTGAGGCCAACTGCGCCGTTGACCTTTGGCCTTTGAAGTGCGGGCCCATGAACGGCGCCAGGAAACAGCATCGGGGCCATCAAGGCTTGGTGTGGTGGCAGACGCAGCATTGCGGCGTGCTTGCCACCAGTCCGTTGCTGATTCATCGCCAAGGGCAGCGACGGCCTCTTGAATTCGGGCGGCGAAGGCACGTGAATCTTCACCTTCATTGACATACATCGGTGAACCGAACACAACAGTTGTCGCTGCTGGTCGGGGAATGTTCCGACCTTTCGGTAAGACCTTGTTTGTCCCTTGAAGAAAGACGGGAACGACGGGAACGCCGCTGTGTGAAGAAAGAAATGCTGCACCAGAAGTGAATGGTCGAGCCCAACCATCGGGCGAACGAGCGCCTTCAGGGAAGATCAACATGCTCCATTCGTCTGCGAGCAACTCAAGCGACTGATCGATGGCTTTGCGTGACACCTTGGTGCGCTCTACAGGGATTGCTCCGATGACAAGCGCAGAGATCGGCGATGTGACGCGATTGGTAAACCAATAGTCAGCAGCAGCACCAATAAACAGACGATTACGCCAAGGCTCAGGAATAGCCGTCATCATCAGTGGCGTATCGGCGTGGCTGTGATGATTCGCAGCGAAGATCGCGGGACCTTCGAGATCGGCGAGTCGATCGGTGCCGTGAATCGACGGGGTTGCCAGCAGATCAACGAGCGGTTTCATGACGCCATTGAGGATGAGCACACGGGCGACCCGTGCCGGATACGAACGGGCCCAATCGGTGTCGTAACTGGAACCTACGTTCTTCTCCTTCTTCAGAAGATCAACGCCGGCAGGAACCGAAGGAGCCTTCACAATCGCCTTCGCCATACGAGTGACTCGAGAACCAGTTCGAGTCGCGGTGGATACCGAACGATTCACAGGGAGGCGTTTTATGAGGCGAGTCGCCTGTTTGCGGGTGATGGGCATCGGTCGCATGGCTGTCCTCAGGAAACGTCGGCCATGAGGATGGGCGGATTGTGTAAGTGCGTGATGGTTGCATCGCGGCCAACGACATCGCTGGCCATTTCGAGTGCATCCTGCAGAGTCGACGCTGGCTTAAAACCAAGACGACGAACCGCACGTACATCGCCACCAACGATGATTACTTGGCCGACATGCTCGAGTGCATGCGAGCACCAGTACCACATGTAGAACGGATGAACGCCGTGGTACGCGTAGCTCGTGCGATAGAGATGTCGATACCACTCGTCTTCGGCGAATGACTTTTCAAACTGTTCGGACATCACGACCGGATCGTGAGTTTGGGTGAGCACCTGATCGAAGAAGTCGATGTAGGACGGATGATGTACGGGATGGAATTCCCACGGCGTCGGGTGGCTCATGATGACCACGCCACCTTCACGAACCGGCGGACGGCCGCGATACAGATTGAAGAAGTAGCCAAGGCCAAGGCAAGCAACGAGAATCGGATTGAGAATCGAGTTCACGTTGTAGGGGCTGATGTACGGAAGACCCATCGTGAGAATGTCGGTCTGGCCTTCAACCTGCACGAGGTGCTGGGCATAGACATTCTCAGTCGTGAGTTTGTGCACTGCTTCGACCTCGCCGGCCTGCACCGATGTCATCGCGTGGGGTGCTTGCCAGGAGTTGAAGATCGAGCGACGCGTGCGCTGTGGCATGCGATCGAGTGCGGTCTTCATGCCTGCCACCGTGATGCGATCCTTGAGCGTCCATTCCCATTCGCGCTTTTGCAGCACGCTCATGGGGCCTTCGGTACCGAACACGTTGTTATTCATGGTGGTTTCGATCTGGAAAACCTTCACCCCTGAATCGCGCAGCACTTTGCCCATGCGCCAGTTCGCTGAATGCAGCTCAGACTTGTGCTGATCCATGAACGATTTGGAATGACGCATTGTCTGGGGATTGTGGTGGTGACGAAGGGAGCGATACGAAGCAAGACCGGTAGCGGTCGACTTCCATCCACCGTCCATTGAGACGAGATTGATGTTGACGTAGATGATCAGATCGCTCTCGGCGGCGCGCTTGTTGATTTCGACTTCCTCGCCCTTTTCGGTCTCGCCGATAAAGAGAAGGTTGTCGGGGTCTTCTGCATCGTGATTGACCAGAAGTCCTTGCGGTGCGAATGCGTCATAGACGCGATCGCCAACTGCGTGACGAAGTTCGTCTTCGGTCATGCGGCGGTGGAGTGCGAGAGCAGCAATGAGCATGACGTCATCGACGCCAGCAGCGGCTGCGAGTTCAAGCACGGCCTCGATGACGCGTTGACGAATGTCGGGGCGCTTCATTGGGGGGAGTGGCAACGAGATGTCGTCGAACGCGATAGTGAGCTTCATGCCCGGCTTGAGTAGGGCCGTGAGCGGTTCACTATCGCCAATCGGATTGACGAGCGCGTCACGAATGGCGCCATCGGGGTTCTTGAGCGGCTCGATGGGCTCGGCCGGATAGATGACGCGGCTGCGTCCCGGGGGAAGCTTCTCGAGCCGGAAACCCTCTCCATGGTGAAAGAGGATTGGTGGCGTCGATCGATCGACGTCGAGGACGAATCCTGGTCTAGGCACGATTTCGTTCCTTTTCATTGCGAAGGTCAAAGGCGATACGAACAGCACCGCGGCCACCGGCGTTGGCGGCATGGGTTATTGCATCTTCAAAGCGATCAAGGGGATAGGTGGCGCTCACGAGTCGACCAAGGTCGGCGGCCGCAACAAGTTCAAAGGCGAGATCAAACGTGCGACGACGTTCGCCGTTGGGAAGCGTTTCGATTCCGTAGGCATAGGCCCCGCTCATGGTGATTTCTCGTTGCCATAAACCGGTGAGGTCCACATGCACATGACCGGGCATTCCCACCATGGTGATGCGACCCTTCGGGCGAACAACGGTGAGTGCTTCGGCGATACTGCTTTCGCTACCGACACAGTCGATGACGTGATCGGCACCGCCAGTGAGGCGAACAATGTCGCCATCGCCTATAGCGAGTGAGCCGGTGATCCGACGAATGGGCCGGGCAATGTGTCCAGAAGAAATGACCTGATCGGCTCCGAATTCACGAGCGAGTTCTTGCTGGTGGGGATGTTTAGCAACCGCGATGATCGTGCACTTGCGACCGTAACGGCGCAGCGCCGCAACTGTGAGAAGTCCAAGGGCGCCAGAACCAAGCACAACGACTGTGTCGCCTTCGGCAACGTCAGCGGCGAGCGCTCCGTGCACGGCGCACGCGGTTGGTTCCACCATGACGGCGGCTTCGTCGGTCCAGTCGGCGGGTACGGCATGCAACTGGCTGACGTGGGCGATCATGCTGGTTGACCAACCACCGCCGGTATCGCAGCAGAAGCCACTTTGAAGACCGGCGCTGATATTGCCGAATGTGATGCGTTCACAATTGCCAAGATCGCCACGCGCGCACGCAACACAAACCGGGTCGATGCCGCGCGTGACACAACCAAGAACAGGTTCGACAACAACGCGTCCGGCGGGAACGCCTTCAAAAGGTTCAGAAAGATCGGCAACGATTTCGTGACCCGGAATGAACGGGAACGAAACGATTGGTTCGAAATAACGCGAACTGTTTCCGTCGATTGTTGCGAGATCAGAGCCGCAAATACCGGTGAGGCGCGGAAGGATCTCGACCCAACCGGGGCCGGGCAGCCGGGGAGTGTCGACGTTGCGGAGTCGAAGCGGTCCAACCTTGGCGCCGCCGCCGGAACTCAGACGGCCTGCGATGTTCGCTGCCGCAAACAGCGGAATGTTTCGCTCGAAGCGCAGGGCTTTCATGCCGTACCTCCTGGAACGAGCGGATTCGCAAGGCCGCCATGGGCGCCACGACGCGGACCGATGGGAATAAGGCGACGCGGCGAACCCGGAGCCTTCGAGAAGTTCTCGACCAACCAACCGCGCTTGCGGGCGAGGGTGGCGAGGCGGGTTTCCGGATTCACGGCGACAGGAAAGCCAACCGCTTCAAGCATCGGAAGGTCAGAACTGGAATCGGCATAGGCGACGGTTTCGCTCAGGCTGAGACCGTGAGACTCGGCGTAGTCGCGCAAGACCTGTGCACGAGTTTCGCCAGTGGGCGGAACATTGCGGAGTTCGCCGTCGTATCGACCATTCGTCACGTTCATCTCTGCGGCGATGATGTCGTCGAAGAGCGGGGCCAGTGGTTTCACCACGAAATCGAGTGCGCCAGTAATGAGCACGGTGCGATGGCCAGCCGCTTTGTGTTCGCGAACGCGGCGGATGGCTTCGGGGAATGACTTCGACAAAATCAGTCGGCTGAACATTTCGGCTGAGTCTTCGTCGATCTGTTGCAATGGGGCTCCGTCGTAACGCCGATAGAAGAAGCGGAGAAAGTCGGTGCGGTCTTTGCGGTCAAGCGAAAGCAGTGTGGGTCCTTCAGCGATCATCTTCGCAATGAAGCGCAGACGCTGATCTTTCGGCATTCGTCGTGTTGCGAGATAGGCATAACTGGCAACGACGTTGGAGGCGATGAGTGTGTTCTCAAGATCGAAGGCGGCAAGTTGACGCTCGGGAGCAAGGATCTGCCCGCGAAGTCGGTCGGTACGTGTCGGGCCGGTCTTTCCGCCGGGAGTTGTGCGAACCCGAGCGGCCTTAACGACTGACGGCAGGTGGATCTCGTTGACGAACGAATCCCACTCAATGACTCGGGGATCGAAGCAGAAGTCGCGCTGGTCGTCAGCGGTTTGGTTGCCCCACAACGCAAGGAGACGATCGAGTCCGTAAATGGCCTCGCATTCAGCGTATGCGCCATAGATCTCGACATACCCAAGTGCACGTTCGGCTTCTTCGCGCTTCTCTTCGACCGATGCGCCCCACTCGGCTTGTTTGCCGCGTAAGGGAAGAGCGTTCAGAACACTTTCGGCGCGGGTCAAGGTCTTCGTGGCCCGCTCGAGTTGGGTCTTGACCCGACCACGACCGGGGAACGTCCAGGTCGGCACAATGATCGGCTGACCTTTGGTGTCATAGAGCGGACGCTGTTCAAACCACGCGCTGACAAGATTCACTAAGCGGCGGTAGTTCAGGGGGTTTTGTGAACCCGATGCAACCTGCACAACTTCTGGTTCGGGCTCGGGTCCCTTTGCGGCGACGGCAATGATCGCAGCGGAAACAAGATCGACGGGAATGACGTCGACAACACCTTCGGGAACGCCGGGGAATTCCTTCAGAAGACCGCGCGCATAACTGATGATGATCGGCTCGGCCATGCGGAAGCCGCGAATCCAACCCGGGACTGGTTCGGCAAGAGCAGATTCGATGATTGACGGACGCACGATGCTGACGGGAACGTTTCCTCGAGTTTCAACGAGCGCTCGTTCGCCGAGTGCCTTTGTGTAGGCATACGCATCGGGCCAGCCCAATGATGCGGCCCTGGCGCGACCGGCTTCGACCATGCGGTCGGCAACCCAACGGTCACGCAATTGCTCAGTCTTTTCAGCGAGAAGGGGAGTGCCCGCAGCGCCAAGTTCACGGCGTGCTTGTTTGCGGAATTCCACGAGTTTCTCGGGGGTACGGCTGATGGCTTCGGCATCGCGACGAGCGCGACGAGCGCCTTCAACTTCAGCGCGCCAATCGACATCGATGAAGAAATGACTCTGGTCAACGAGCTGTTCGGGAGCAGCACCGCGATGATTGCCAGCGACATAACACGTGGACACCGAAACAAGATGCGGCGTGACGCCGAGTTCGTTGCATACGGCAGCGATTCGAGTTGGGCCAAGAAGGTTGACTTCAACGGCTGAATCAAGAGGAGAGTCGAAGCTCACCGATGCGGCGGAATGGATGATGGTGTCGCAACTGGCGAATATTGCACGACCGGCATCATCGAGACCAAGGCCATCGCGGCTCACGTCGCCAGCGACAGACGTAATGCGACGGGCGGTCATCTCGGCAAAGCCCTCTTTGCCGAGTTCGGCGCGCAAACGATCGAAGGCGTCGTTTTTCAGAATCTCGCGAGCCACGCGTTGTTCAACGGTGGACCGTCGGCCTGGACGCACGAGCAGCACGATCTCGCAATCGGGCACCGATCGGAGCAGGCGCTCGAGCAGGTTGGTGCCGAGGAAACCGGTGGTGCCGGTGATGAAGAGCCGTTTGCCGGCGAGTGCTTCACGAATCACGAGGAATGTTTACCACTTGGTAAGTGAATCGTCTACACTTCTTCCATGGCCGCAGTCGTCACCAGTCCCCCCAAGGGATCCCGAGCTGATCGAACCCGCGCCACCGAGGCTCGAATCCTGTCGGTGGCCCTCGATTCCTTCGGGACCAAGGGCTTCGATTCGGTCTCTCTTGATGATTTGGCCGCAGATCTTGGGATCACCAAACAAGCGATCCTCTATCACTGGTCCTCGAAGCGCGCTCTGCTCGATGCGGTGATCGACCGGGCCGCTTTTGAGCTCATCATCGAGTTCGATGGTGCGTTATCGGAAGAAGGCTCGGGCTGGAGTCGCGTCGAGTCGATTGTGCGCCGCATCTTCCGCGTGGCCATGCGCCGTCCCGAACTCCTTGGGTTCATCCGCGAGATCAGCCGTATCGGTGGCGATGCATCGCTGCGAGTGACTGCGGATCTTGAACCGTTTGTTTCTCGCGCGACTAACTACTTCGAACGCGAAATGGACGAGGGTCGTATCCGACGTTGTGACCCGGGCCTTTTGCTTGTATCGGCGTATTCAACTGTTCTTGGCGCGGCAACTGAAGTTGAAGTGTTGCGCGCCGTCGGCATTGAACCCACGTTGCGAAGCACGGTTGTGCGTCGTCGTGAGTTGTTGTCGTTTCTGCACGCCGCAATGGTTGCCCCGTAGGTGCTGAACGCTTAGGCGCCGCGGTAACGAGAAACAGTGGCATGGCGTTCAATTGCCAAGCTCACGAGTTCATCGATCAATGCCCGATACGGAAGGCCACTTGCCTGCCACATTTGCGGGTACATCGAGATCGGCGTGAATCCGGGAATCGTGTTGATTTCATTGAGTAGCCAGCCACGGCCGGGGCTTTCAAAGAAGAAATCAACCCGTGAAAGCCCTTCGGCTCGATAGGCCCGAAACACACGACATGCGAGTTCGCGAACCTCTGTTGCTTCGTCTTGAGTAAGCGCAGCGGGGATATGAAGTTCCGCTGTTCCTGTTTCGTATTTGTCTTCGAAGTCGTAGAAGTCGGCGCCGGGAACAATTTCGCCGGGAACCGACGCGCGTGGCGAGGTTGTGTGTCCAAGCACGGCGACTTCAATTTCGCGACCGACAACACCTTCTTCGAACACGAGCCACTCGTCGTAGCGAAGAGCGTCGTCAATAGCGGCGCGTAGTTCTGATCGCGCCCCAACTTTTGAAATGCCGATTGAGGAACCCATGTTGGCGGGCTTGACGAACATCGGGAACCCGATCTCGTCGCTGAGTGCATCAAGTACGGCTTCAGAGCCGGCGCCAGTGAGCTCATCGACATGGAGCCCGCGCCACATTGCTTGTGCAATGCCGGCAGCATCGGCCAGGTGCTTCGCCATCACCTTGTCCATCGCTACCGATGAACCAAGTACGGCCGAGCCGACAAACGGAACACCAGCAAGTTCAAGAAGGCCTTGGAGTGTTCCGTCTTCGCCCATAGGGCCATGGAGAAGCGGAAAGACGACCGAACCGGCGGAAAGCACCGAAAAAGGGTTCACCGTTTCGCCGACAATCTCGAGGGCGTCGCCGAATGACGAAACATCGGTCGAGCACCGCACCCAGACGCCTTCGCGATTGATGCCGATGGCGCTGAGTTCGTAGCGATCAGGGTCGGCTGCGGCGAGAACATGGCGAGCCGTGACTCGAGAAATGTCGTGCTCGGCTGATTGCCCACCAAAGAGGACGACGAGACGAATGCGGGCCGGGCCGGACATGAGTGGCACCGTAGCCCGCCGACTGATGGCCTGATGTCCGTCCCGTAGGGTGAAGGGGTGGAATTCCGGGCTGCCGACATCGCTGCCGCCGTCGGCGGAA
>Ga0209296_1000713_pt1 | contig 28328 bp, 16 predicted proteins | sample S_130206_EF_Meta_FD_187319 | JGI IMG/M metagenome (GOLD analysis project Ga0209296, IMG submission 187319) | Freshwater microbial communities from Lake Simoncouche, Canada to study carbon cycling - S_130206_EF_MetaG (SPAdes) (version 2) | ecosystem: Environmental > Aquatic > Freshwater > Lake ... | reverse complement strand
GAAAGTGGGTCTGCAACTGCATCGGTAGTCAGCGGAGATATATTCGTAGTAACAACGGGAGCAACCGGAAGTGGACAGAATGTACAATTTGGTTCTAAATTTACCGGTTCCGTTGATATAAGTGGTAGTATCAAAGCCCAATTTATATTAGGTGATGGTAGTTTTATAACAAACGTACAAGCCGCAGCAGCTCCATTCATTGGTAGTGGTTCGGCAACTGCATCGGTTCAAAGCGGAGATACGTTTATAGTAACAACTGGAGCAACTGGTTCGGCTATTGGCTCTAGATTTACTGGTTCAATCGATGTTAGTGGTAGTATTAGAGCATTTTCATTTAGTGGAGATGGTTCTCAATTAACAAATGTGCAAGCATCGGCAGCACCATTGATAGCAAGTGGTTCTGCAACGGCATCGGTACAAAGTGGAATACAATTTGTTGTTACAACTAAAGGAACTTTTTCTAGCGTAGGTTCTAATTCTGGTTCTTATTATGGTTCTATATTTACTGGTTCAGTTAAAATTAGTGGCTCAATATCATCATCTCGTTTTGAAGGAGATGGTGGTGGGTTATTTAACATACCTGCATCAGCATTAGAAAATTTACAATTAGATAGAATTCAATCTGGTTCTGGTAGAGCAATTATAGACCCAAATAAATTAGATGTAAACGTACCAATAACAGCAGCACTTTATATAGGTGATGGTGGTGGTTTATTTAACATTCCTGCAAACGCATTACAAGACCTTAAGTTAGATAGAATCATATCTGGTTCTGTTCAAGGTGTAATATCACCAAATAAAGGATTGGAAGTAAATACATCTGTAAGAATATTCTCTGGTTCATTAACTGTGAGTGGTTCTGTATTTGTAAGTGGTGGAAATATGGTACTCCAAAGTGGTTCTGCATTTGTTGGGGATGGTAGTGGTTTAACAAATATTAGTTTAGCAAATATATCATTTGAAACATTCATATTAAAGAGTGGTTCATTTACCGCATCAATTTCTCCTAATAAAGGATTTATTGTAAACGCATCCGCATCAATATGGGGAAACGTTTATGTTGGTAATGATTTAAGGGCATATAATATTACGGGGAGTAATCAAATATATGCACCAATAGTAAGTGGGGGTTTGAGAGGTACATATGCATATGAAGGAAACGGACCTACAGCAAGTATTGATTATGATATTTTAAGATTTGACCCAACTAGAGGACATTACATTCCTCAACCTGAAACTTCATTAACTGAAACTGTATCATTTAATAATGTAAGTAGTTTAACAATTGTACACAATTTGGGAATTAGATACCCAATGGTTCAGGTTTATGCTACTGGTTCTGAAGACCAAATATTACCTGGAACAATAAAATCAATTGATGATGATACAATTCAAATTCTATTTAGTGGATTGACAAGTGGACATGTGGTAATTGGTAGTGGTGGTTCATTGATAAATGGCAGTATACCTGGTGATAGAGTTATTGGTACTGTACTTTCTTCATCATATGCATTTGTTGCAGAAACAGCAAGAAATGTTACTGGATTTGATTCAGCATCATTATCTGCACTAAATGATATTCAAAACTTAGTTAGAAATTCTCAAACTTCCTCAATGCGTGTATTTAGTGCAGTGAGTGCATCTTATGCATTAACAGCTTCATATGCATTAAATGCAGGACAAGGTGGTGGTACTGAATTATTTATATACCAAACTAGTTCATTAGTAAAAGCACAAGTAGCAAAAATACATTTTACTGGTTCTGGTGTTAATGTAACACCATCTGGTTCAGATGGAGTATTGGTGACTATATTAGGTGGTGGCGGTGGTGGTGCTGGTTTTGGTGATTTACTTAGTTCACAAACTTCTTCAATGTTAGTTGGAACTGCATCTTTAGCATTCACCGCATCATTTGCATTGTTTGCATTATCGTCTGGTAATACTGATACAGCATCTTTCTTACAAATTAATAAAGACCAAACAATAAATGCATCACTTACAATTAGTGGTAGTTTGGGTGTTAGTGGTAGTGTATTAATAAATGCACTTACGTCTGGGTCATCTGAAGATGTAGTAGTTTGGAATAGTACAACAAAGAAATTAGAAAAAAGAAATATAGCAGGTGTACAAGGTTCGTCTGGCTCGGCTGGTTCGGCTGGTACATCTGGAACTGAAGGTTCGGCAGGTACATCTGGAATTTCTGGTACTTCAGGAACTTCTGGTACTTCTGGAACAACTGGTTCGGATGGTACTTCGGGAACTTCTGGTACAAGCGGAAGCGAGGGGTCATCAGGAACTTCTGGTACATCTGGAACGGAAGGTTCAGCAGGAACATCTGGTACTTCAGGAACATCGGGAACTTCTGGTACTTCAGGAACAACTGGTTCAGATGGTACATCGGGAACTTCTGGTACTTCAGGAACAACTGGTTCGGAGGGTACATCAGGAACTTCTGGTACTAGTGGTACGAGTGGTTCATCTGGCACTAGTGGTACATCAGGAACTTCTGGTACAAGCGGTACATCAGGTACATCAGGAACTTCTGGTACAAGCGGTACAAGCGGAAGTAGTGGTACAAGTGGTACATCAGGAACTTCTGGCACAAGCGGTACTAGTGGTTCAACTGGTAGTAGCGGTACTGCTGGTAGTAGTGGAACATCTGGAACTTCTGGAAGTAGCGGAAGTAGTGGCACATCAGGAACTTCAGGTTCAACTGGTAGTAGTGGAACATCGGGAACTTCTGGCTCAACGGGCACAGGTGGTTCATCGGGTACAAGCGGCACCGCAGGAACATCCGGCTCAACAGGTACGGGAGGTAGTAGTGGCTCATCGGGAACTTCTGGGACAAGTGGTAGTAGTGGAGCAGCAGGTTCATCGGGAACTTCTGGTAGTGGTGGCACATCTGGAAGTGGGGGTTCGTCTGGCACATCCGGCTCATCGGGAACATCTGGCACATCAGGAACAAGTGGTAGTGATGGTATAAGTGGTACATCGGGAACTTCTGGTACAAGCGGAAGTAGTGGTACATCTGGTTCAACGGGTTCTTCTGGAACTTCTGGTACATCGGGAACTTCTGGCTCAACTGGCTCCGCAGGTACATCAGGAACTTCTGGACTTGATGGAACATCAGGAACTTCTGGCACAAGCGGTACATCAGGAACTTCTGGTACAACTGGAAGTGATGGAACTTCTGGAACGAGTGGTAGTGATGGCTCTTCGGGTACATCGGGAACTTCAGGAACTTCTGGTACTTCGGGTACAACTGGAAGTAGTGGAACTTCTGGAACAAGCGGTACATCTGGAACAAGCGGTAGTGATGGAACTTCTGGAACAAGCGGTTCAACTGGTAGTAATGGCACAAGCGGTACAAATGGTATTGGTACTAATGGAACTTCTGGAACAAGCGGCACATCGGGAACAAGCGGTAGTGATGGAACTTCTGGAACAAGCGGAATAAGTGGTAGTAATGGAACTTCAGGAACAAGCGGAATAAGCGGTAGTGATGGCACATCAGGCACTTCAGGTTCTAACGGAACTTCTGGAACAAGTGGTAGTAATGGAACTTCGGGAACTTCTGGTGTAAGTGGTAGTGATGGAACTTCGGGTACTTCTGGAATTAATGGTACATCTGGTACAAGTGGTAGTAATGGCACAAGCGGTACATCTGGAACTTCTGGAACAAGTGGAATTGGTACGGCTGGAACATCAGGAACATCAGGAATAAATGGTAGTAATGGAACTTCAGGAACTTCTGGAAGTGATGGTACATCAGGAACGTCTGGTACATCAGGAACATCAGGAACAAGCGGAATAAATGGTAGTAATGGTACTTCGGGAACTTCTGGATTGGACGGAACTTATTTTGGTAGTAGTGGTACATCTGGTACAAGTGGAATAAATGGTACAAGCGGTACGAGCGGTACGAGTGGTACTTCAGGAACTTCTGGATTGGACGGAACTTATTTTGGTAGTAGCGGTACAAGCGGAATAAATGGTAGTAATGGTACAAGTGGTACAAGTGGTGCTGACGGAACTTCTGGTACAAGCGGAATAAATGGTAGTAATGGAACTTCTGGAACTTCAGGAACTTCTGGATTAGATGGTACATACTTTGGTAGTAGTGGTACATCTGGAAGTGGTGGTACATCAGGAACTTCTGGAGCTGGAACTTCTGGAACTTCTGGAACAAGCGGCACATCAGGAACTTCTGGATTAAATGGAACTTTCTTTGGAAGTAGTGGTACAAGTGGTGGTGATGGCACGTCTGGAACTAGCGGAGCTGGAACTTCTGGAACTTCTGGAACAAGCGGCACATCGGGAACTTCTGGATTAGATGGTACATTATTTGGCTCATCGGGAACTTCTGGAAGTGATGGTACATCGGGAACTTCTGGAGCTGGTACATCAGGAACTTCTGGTATGGATGGCACATCAGGGACTAGTGGATTAGATGGAACTTTCTTTGGAAGTAGTGGAACATCTGGGGTGAGTGGTTCTTCGGGAACTTCTGGAGAAAGTGGTACATCGGGAACTTCTGGAGTGAGTGGTTCATCAGGAACTTCTGGAACTTCTGGATTGAATGGTACAATGTTTGGAAGTAGTGGAACTTCTGGCACTTCTGGTAGTAGTGGTACAAGCGGAAGTAGCGGTACAAGTGGTACATCGGGAACTTCTGGATTGAATGGTACAATGTTTGGAAGTAGTGGAACTTCTGGTACTTCAGGAACTTCTGGAGTAAGTGGTACATCAGGAACAAGCGGAACTTCTGGTACATCGGGAACTTCTGGATTGAATGGTACAATGTTTGGTTCTTCGGGAACATCGGGTATAAGCGGTACATCGGGAACTTCTGGAGTAAGCGGAATTGATGGAACTTCTGGTACTTCTGGTACTTCTGGAACTTCTGGAGTAAATGGTACAATGTTTGGTAGTAGTGGAACTTCTGGAGTACAAGGTACTGGTGGAAGTGGTGGTTCTTCTGGTACTAGTGGTACAAACGCTCCAGGGTTTTCATCTGGAACTTCGGGAACTTCTGGAATTAGTGGTTCTGCTGGAACAAGTGGTACAAACGCTCCGGGCTTTTCATCGGGAACTTCTGGAACATCAGGAATTAGTGGTTCTGCTGGTACAAGTGGTACAAACGCTCCAGGTTTTTCATCTGGAACTTCGGGAACTTCTGGAGCAACTGGAACATCTGGAACATCAGCACCCGGATTAACTTCTGGAACATCTGGTACATCTGGATTTCCGTTAACTGGAACTACTGATAATGGTTTATTAACATATGTGGCATCTCCTATTGGAGTAAGTGTAGAATCTAATATATTATTTGATGGTACTACTTTATCAGTAACAGGTAACGTAGCATCAACAACATATAGAGAAACATATTCTGACTTAGGAACTGGTGGTAGTGTAACATTAGATTTATCAACAGCAAATAACTTTAGAAGACAATTTAATGGAACGGCAACAATATCATACCTAAATCCACCAGCATCAAATGCATTTGGATTTACTTTAGTGGTTGTAAATGCTGGAGCGTATTCTATAACATGGCCAGCTAGTGTTGATTGGGCTGGTGGAACTGCGCCTATATTGACATCATCTGGAGTAGATGTTTTAACATTCTATACTTATAATGCAGGTAGTACATATTACGGATTTGTAACAGGTAAAAATTTAAGTTAATAAAGTTATGAGTATATTTAGAAGATTAGTAGAATCGGATGCATCGCAAGTTTTTCCTTTTGTATTTAAAGTAACAACAACTACTGCAAATACGGTATTTACTTGTCCTTTGGTAGATTATAGTGGACTAACACCATCTTTATATATTAATTGGGGAGATGGAAACACCTCACCACTTATAACCGCATCTAATTCAGCAAATAGAATTCATACATACACAACGGCAGGTAATTATACAATTACTATAAGTGGATTTATGCCAGGATTTTCAGTAAGTAACAATTCAGCAATTAGAAATCTTATTACTGAAATAGTACAATTTGGAATAGTTGGATTAAGAACAATAAATTTTTATGGTTGTCAAAACATAACATCAATTCCAAGTAGCGCATCTTTAAGTGCAGTTGGTGGATATGCTGGATTAGATGAGGTAGTAACCTTTTCAGGATTTATGCAAGCAACTAGAATTACATCAATACCAGCTGATATATTTCAATATTCTACGAAAGCAACAACATTTTCAAACACATTCGCATCAGCATTAACATTAACAACAGTACCATCTGGATTATTTAATAATGTTCCAAATGTAACAACATTTGCATCTTGCTTCTTTGGTTGTACGGCACTAACATCAGTACCTTCTGATTTATTTGACCAAAATACAACCGCTGTAAACTTTTCTGGTACTTTTTATAATTGTAGAGCACTTACAAATGTATTACAATTTACATATAACACAAGTGTAACTATTTTTAATAATGTGTATTATATGAGTTCAACAACAAATGCTTTAACTGGAACTGCTCCTGAAATTTGGAATAGAACACCAACGCCATCTGGTACTAACGCATTTAACAATTGTACTGGATTAACAAATTACGCATCAATACCTGTAAATTTTAAATAATATGTATTTACGAATTATAAACGACACGATTAACTATCCTTATACTATTAATGAATTAAGGGATTCATATCCAAACACAAGCTTACCATCTGAATTAACTGATGACGCTTTGATTGAATGGGATATGTATGTAGTACAACCAACTCCAATACCGGTTGATTATACAAAAAATATTACGGAAGGAACTCCTACTTTAATTGATGGAGTTTATTATAAAAGTTGGACACAAACAAACGCTACCACAGAAGAAATTTCTTATAGAATAGAAAATCAATGGGAAGTAATCCGAATTCAAAGAAACGAATTACTTACAGAATGTGATTGGACACAATTATCCGATATCCCATCTGAAACAAAAGAAGCTTGGACAGTATATAGACAAGCATTACGAAATATTACAACACAATCAAGTCCATTTAGTATAACTTGGCCTGTGAAACCTTAAAAGGAAAATAGTTTATATTTATACCTATAACAAAAGTATATAGATATAAATGGTAATACATAGTCCAATATTTTCAGGTTCAATTTCACAAGCTTCAAATGCTTACGCAAATTTAAGTGGTTCATTTACTGGGTCCTTTACTGGTTCGTTTAAAGGAACTATTGATGTATCACAAGCATCGTTTGATTTTTTAAATATAAATCAAAAATTATCTATTACTGGTTCTCAAGTTATAACTGGTTCTATTTATTTAACACAAGGTGGTTATTTAGTAGATGGTGTAAACGTATTAGATTCGGCAATAGCCTTTGCAATAGCATTAGGATAAAAAAATAAAACAAAATGGCAAATACATTTAAAAATAGTATAACAAGTTCAATAGGAATAACAGGTGTTAAAGTATATGAAGCACCCGTAGGAACAGCAGCAACCGTAATTGGTGTAAATGTAGCAAATACGGCAACCCAAAATATTTCTGTAAGTGTAATGCTTAGAGATAATGGTGGAAACAAATGTGTATTTTTGGTAAAGAATGCTTTAATTGTACAGGGTAGTTCAAATGTTATGGTAGGTGGAGACCAAAAAGTTGTATTAGAAGCCACAGACTTTATATCAGTTACATCATCCTTAGCAGCTTCGGCAGATGTAATTGTTTCAGTATTAGAATTGACATAATAAAAAGATATATTAAATGGCGTTTAACGGTAATAATCCAAATGGTTTAAATCAGACTAGTGTAAATAGTGTATCACTTTTTGTAAGTGGTTCTGCTATTTTAAATGCCTCATCTGAATCTGTAAGTGTTGTAGGGAATTTTAGTTCATCCGCAGTACAAACAAATATAATTGGAGTAACTAGTGGTTCTTCATTACAAATAAAAGCAAACACACAAATTAGTGGTTCGGCTAATATTTCATCATCAATATCAGCATCTTTATTTAGAGGAGATGGTAGTGGATTATTTAATATAAACGCAGCATCCATTGGAGATATAGATAGAATCAAATCAGGTTCAGCAACAGCAATAATTTCTCCAAATAGAGGATTGGAAATAAATAATTCAGTAACTATAAAAGATTATCTTATTGTAACTGGTAGTGGTATTTTTAAAGGTGATGTGACTGTAGCTGGAAAAATAAATACAACTGAATTATTTGCAACATATATTTCATCATCTATAATCTACGCAAGTGGAAGTAATAAATTTGGTGATGCACAAAACGATAAGCAAGAATTTACAGGTAGTGTAGGAATTACTGGTTCAATATCATTTGGTGTGGGTTCTTTACCGCCTGATGCATCAAATGAAGTATTAGTTTATAATTCTACAACTGGTAGAATCGGTGTTAAAACGGCTGCAGCAACATCTGGTACATCGGGAACTTCCGGAACGTCAGGTACAACTGGTTCGGCTGGTACTTCAGGTACATCCGGAACTTCTGGAACAAGCGGAAGTAGTGGTACATCAGGAACTTCTGGAAGTAGTGGTACATCTGGTTCTACTGGTAGTGCTGGTACATCGGGAACTTCTGGTTCAACGGGTTCATCTGGTACAACTGGTTCTGCTGGTACTTCAGGAACTTCTGGAACTTCTGGTAGTAGTGGGACTAGTGGTAGTAGTGGTAGTAGTGGTACATCAGGAACTTCTGGAACAAGTGGTTCAACGGGTTCGGCAGGTACAACAGGTTCATCAGGAACTTCTGGTAGTGGTGGTACAACCGGCTCAGCAGGAACTTCTGGAACGAGTGGTAGTAGTGGCACATCAGGAACTTCTGGTTCAGCTGGAACTTCTGGTTCAGCTGGAACATCTGGTACGAATGCATCGGCCGGTACATCTGGTATAAGTGGTACAACCGGTTCATCTGGAATTTCTGGAACAAGCGGTACATCAGGAACTTCTGGTACAAGCGGTACTGCTGGTAGTGGTGGTATAACTGGAGGAGGTGGTACAAATGGAACTAGTGGTACATCAGGAACTTCTGGTAGTGGAGGTACATCGGGAACTTCTGGAAGTAGAGGTACATCAGGAACTTCTGGTTCATCAGGAATAAGTGGAGCAGGTGGAGGTGCTGGTACATCAGGAACTTCTGGAAGTAGTGGTACATCAGGAACTTCTGGAAGTGGTGGTTCATCAGGAACATCGGGAGTAAGTGGAGTGCAAGGTTCATCGGGTACTAATGGAACTTCTGGTACAAGCGGTAGTAGTGGTACAAGCGGTACATCGGGAACTTCTGGTATAAGTGGAGTACAAGGTTCATCTGGAACTTCGGGAACTTCTGGTATAAATGGAATACAGGGTTCGTCTGGGTCTGCTGGTACAAGTGGTGTGAGTGGTTCAGCTGGAAGTAGTGGTACGAGTGGAACTTCTGGTGTAAGTGGTTCGGCTGGTAGTAGTGGAACTTCGGGAACTTCTGGAGTTAGTGGTTCGGCTGGTAGTAGTGGAACTTCTGGAGTAAGCGGTTCTGCTGGTAGTAGTGGCACATCTGGAACTTCTGGAAGTAGCGGTACGAGCGGAAGTAGTGGCACAAGCGGTACAAGCGGTAGTAGCGGTACAAGCGGTAGTAGCGGTACAAGCGGTAGTAGTGGAACTTCTGGAGTAAGTGGTTCTGCCGGAAGTAGTGGTACATCAGGAACTTCTGGTAGTGGTGGTACAAGCGGTAGTAGTGGTACAAGCGGAAGTAGTGGTACATCAGGAACTTCTGGTAGTGGTGGAACTTCTGGCACAAGCGGAAGTAGTGGCACAAGCGGAACTAGGGGTACATCAGGAACTTCTGGTTCGTCTGGCACCTCAGGAACTTCTGGAAGTAGTGGAACATCTGGTTCTTCAGGAACTTCTGGTTCGGCTGGTACTTCTGGATTATTATCATTAACTGGTACAACTGATAATGGTGTAATCACATTAAACGGAACTGCACCAAACGCAACCGTTGAATCAAATTTAACTTTCAATGGTACTTTATTAACGGTAACAGGTAACGCTACAATTACTGGTGACCTTACTGTAAGTGGTACAACAACATATATTAATACAACAACTCTTAACGTAGGTGATAATATTATTACACTTAACGCAGATATTGGAGCATCAACTTCACCAACTGAAAATGCTGGTATAGAAGTTAAAAGAGGAAACGCAGCAACAAAAGCATTTTATTGGGATGAGGCTACTGATAGATGGTATGCAGAAGATGGACTTTATGTAGCAGGTAACGTAGTTCTTAGTGGTACAATAGATACTGGTATTGGAGCAACTGAAGTTTATTTAATGAACCAAAATGTTAGAACAACAGACAATGTCACTTATGCAACAATTATAGCAACAAATGGTGTAAGTGTAACTGGTGGAAACCTTTCGGTAAGTGCAGGTAATATAACAATAAGTGGTACAATAGATACTGGCCAGGGAGCAACTGATGTTTATTTAATGAACCAAAACGTTAGAACATCAGATAATGTAACGTTTAATCAAATAATATCAACAACTGGAGTATATGCGGCTGGTACATCTGGATTTTATAGTACAACATATGCTAGTAATGTCAGAAATCCAATTTGGAGATTTGGTAACGCTGATGCATATGGTATAAGTTATTTCCAAGGTACAGCAGGTGCATATAGTAATTTAGATACAATTGGTATTCATATGGGAACGGCAACAGCTGCAGGTTCTCAATGGCAATTTAACCAAACAGATAACTCATTTAGGTCATCAGGCCCAATATATGTAAATACGGGAGCTAATGGGGGTGCACTTTATCTATCTGATACTGGGGCAGGTTTATATAGAGATAACACATATGATGTAGTTCTTTTACAAAATAATGCATCTGGTAACCCATTATATATGGCTGGTGCTGGGAATGTTGTTGTTAGCATTGATTCTAATAATAATGAAACTGATAGAAAATTCATAGTAGGTAATAACGCAGTAAAATCAACAAACGAATTATTTTCAGTAAACGAAAGTGGTGCTGGGTATTTTGCTAGTAGTGTTACTATTGCTAATAATGGTTCAAATATTATTATGAATGGTGGTGCTTCTGCAGAAGGTATTACAATGACACCAACTAACTCAACTACATATCCTGTATTCCTTCGTTCTAGAAATCCTGGTAGTGGTGGTGAGGCCTCTCCTTGGATTTATAAAGAAGAATCTACACCTTGGGGTATTTGGCATAACAATCCAATAAACGCAATTGATTTTACTAGAGCACAAACATCTGGTATTGAAAATAATGTTGGTGGTGGTACGAATACTGTAATGTTAAGAATGGATATGGCAAATGGTGATATGACAGCATATCGTTATATGTACGCTCAAAGATATTACGATTATAATGATAACGGATATTATTTAGACCCAAACAGCCGTTCGGTATTATCTACCTTACAAACAGGTGGTGCATTATCATCAACTAATACCTTTACTGGAGCAACTTATTTTGGTATGTTTACTCCTGAAGGAAAGTATTTAAATCGCAATTGGCATCATGCTGATGGTGGATACGATTGGGGGTATTCATATATAACTGGTTTGACGGATTCTCCAATTGGAAATTCGGTAATTAGAGGAACGGGCGCTTACAACGCATCTAGACAAAGTTCTTGGATACCTGTTGATATAACTAAAACTTATAAAATATCAGCATGGATTAGAAACATATCTGGAAATGCTTATAACTACTTATCTCTAACTCAGGCAACATCTACATTGGCACAAAACGCAAATGGTGGTTGGGGAAATCCTTATTTTTGGAATGGAGTTGCACCTAATGCTTGGACAGAATATACAATGACAATTGGACCTGCTGGTTCTAACGCTGGTTATACTTGGACATCTGATACTCGATTTGTACAATTAGGATGGTTACATAACTATACATATACTGGATATAGTGGACAAGCTGAAGTAGCTGGATTTAGAATTGAAGAAGTTGATAATACATTAGCAACAAATACAACTGTATTAGGAAATATTTACGCATCTCAGTTTATTGATAGAGATGATAATACATATTATGCGGACCCTGCAAGTACTTCTAGATTTAGTATATTAACCCTAACATCTACTTTAAATCTTCCAAATAATGGATTGATTTCTGTTAATACTGAATCGGATGTATGGGGAGCTAGATTTAGAACAACAACAAGTACTACAAATCTTGGCGCAGCATTAAAAAATATTATTTGGACAGGTGGTGGGTCAACTGAAGGATTTGCCGTAACTGGTGTTGGTACTGGTGGAGCTGCACTTGAAGTAAGAAATGATGGCATAGTATGGGTAAAATCAAGTTTACGAACTCCAGCAGTTTATCAAGATTATTGGTATGATAGTGGTGGTACATTTATAGCTAGAACAGGTAGTGGTAGTGGTACGACAAGACATATAAATCTTTCAAATTCCACAACTGACCCATCACAAGCATCAACAGATAGTGGTATTACTTGGGGACAGAGAAGTGATTCGCAACCATATTATATGATTCATGTTAGAAACTATAACAATGGATATTATTCTGGTAATCACTTACAATTAGCATGGCATACTGGTGTTGATATTGGCGCAGCATCTCAATATGGTGGAACTAGATTTTTTAATAACTCACCATTTACAGGAACTGAAATTGGTTCGTTTGGTAAGAGTGATAATTATCTAAGAGCAGACTATGGTGTTTTGGCACCAAGATATTATGATATATCTAATACTGGATACTATTTTGATGGACTTGATGGTACTAATTTACAATACCTTAATGTTAATGGAAATTGGGGTAGTAACCCATTTGGTTCATCTCATGCACAACTTGTTATTACTGGTACTTACGCTTCTATATATCAAACATCAACTAATGGTAACTTAGGATATATGTTACAACACATAGCTACCGATGGGGCATGGTATTTGTATGGTGGTAGAGGTGCTGTTAATGGAAGTAGTTGGGATTGGTCACAAAGAAACTATCCAAATCAAGATGGTTCATATGTAGAATTTAATACAAGTGCTAGAGCACCAATTTTCTATGATAGAAATAATACTGCATATTATGTAAATCCGGATGGATTCAGTAACTTTGGACAATCAAATGGACAAGTTGTAACTATTACAAAAACAGGTTCAGCACCTGGTAATAATAGTACTATGTTGGTAACAAATAGTTATGGTAACCACTCTTGGGGTATAACTGGAGAATTCCGTATTGAAGCAAATGGTGGCGCTGATAGACCTTCTATTTTATTCTCTACGGGATATGATAGTAATACTTTTAGTTGTGGATTTGGATATAATGACTCTTCTTATTTTAGAATTAATCACGACCACGGACATAGAAATGGTTCTTGGGGTACTACTGATTGGTATGTTGATAGAAGTGGTAACTCGTTTGCAGTAGGTTCATCAAGAGCACCTATATTCTATGATTCTAACGATACTGGATATTATTTAAACCCTAACGCAACATTCAATTTAAATTTGAATAGTGGTGGTGTAACTTTCAACGGAGATACTTCTGGTATTCACGTTATAAATGCAGAGGGAGTTAGTTCTAACGTAAGAGTTGGGGCAGCATGGGGAAGACCTGGTGTTTATAATAATCCATATTTTTGTATAGGAGCTGAATCATTTATTGAATTCCGTATAGGTAACGTACAAAATGGTTTTGTACAAAGTAGCTATTTGGAAATGGCTGGTTCTCTTAGAGCACCATTATTTTATGATTCAAATGATACTGGATATTATGGTGACTTTGCTAGTACAAGTTATTTCAATGTAACTGGTACTAATAAGATGAGAGCAGATACCAATAGAGCGTACGGAGATAACTCTGGTTGGTGGACACATGACCCTTATGGGCAAGGATGGGGTAAACCATTTGGTTCATTCCGTTCATTGGAGGTATCAACTTCTGGTAACTTCTCTACGGAGCCGGCAATGTTCCGTATTCACCAATGGGGTTCTGGTTCTTGTGAGTGGTGGAAACCTCAAGGTACTACTGTTTACTTAAGAGAAACTCCTGGCGGTGGTGGTAGTTGGTTTACTAGATATGTTATTGAAAGATATGCGGAAAATACGGAAAGTTTTAGAGCACCAATATTCTATGATACTAATAATACTGGATATTTTTTAAATCCTGATAGTATATCAAATCTTGCAATATTAAGAGTAACGGCAGCATCAAGTGGATATTCTGCAATGTTTGGGCCATATACATTATCTACGAATGGTGTTACGATGGTACTTGCGGATGATAATAGATATAGTGTTCAGGTAAACGCACCATATTATCCACACTTAGGAGTTTCAGCATATGCAAATAGTGGTAATGGTACGCATGGCGCATGTTTATCATTGACTGGCTTCAAAACAGCAGGTGGATATAGAAGATTTGTAATGGGAGTTGCAAACCAAAACCCTGATGAATTATCATTTGGTTGGTTCGATAATGCAGATAACCCTCACTATGGAGTAGGTATTAACTGGTCATATCCCGCATCTGTTTGGTATGATACTGGACACAACTGGCATGCTAGAGGTTCTATGAGAGCACCGATATTCTATGATAGAGATAACACAGGATATTATTGTGACCCAAATGGACAATCTAATTTTAATAACTTAAATGTTGGACAAAATAACTACTCGCATTCATATCCTGGTGTACTTCAAGTAGGTAGTACTAACTATAACTTTAACTTCTTAAATGGTAGTTGGGCAGGTGCAATTACAACTGGTATATTAGCAAACTGCGCAGATGAATGGGAATTTGCTGTTCACGATAGTGGAACTAGAGTAGCATCAGCATTTATATTCCAAAGTGGACCAAATAGATTCTTAATGGGTAGAGGTCTATATTGGGGTACATCTTATGTTGAAGCAGCAGAATCTTCTAGAGCACCAATATTCTATGACTCAAACGATACCTCATATTACTATGATGGTAATGGTAACTCTCGTTCAAATGACCATAGATTTAATAGAATAGGTTTCCCTTATTCTGGAAATGGTGGAGATGGATTCCCTTACGCTAGAATTACAGAAGCATGGGGTATTTCATTAACTCCATATGACCAAAGATGGGCACCGAATGTATATGGTGGTTCTTTCTTAGTTGGATTTTATAGTAGTGGTACAAACTTTGGTAGTGGTAACATTTTAGCAACGGGTAACATTACAGCATATTATTCTGATGAAAGATTAAAAAATATCATTAGTGTAATTCCAAATGCATTAGATAAAGTAATGACTTTACGTGGTTTTTATTATACAAATAATGAATTAGCAAAAGAGAATGGATATACTGATGAGAAGGTTCAATTAGGGGTATCTGCACAAGAAGTTGAAGCGGTATTGCCTGAAATTGTAACATTAGCACCTTTTGATATGTGTGGTGATAATGACCCAATCAATGGAGATGGTAAATTGTATTCTAAATCTGGACAACATTATAAGACTGTAGATTATAGTAGATTAACACCATTATTAATTGAAGCTATGAAAGAATTAAAAGGTGAATTGGATTTAGCTAGAGCTGAAATTAAAGAATTAAGAGAGGCTATATATAAAAAATAAAATTAGTTATATTTATAGAATATAAACACAAATAATTTATTATGGGATTAACATACGCATGGGAACTAACCGCATTGAAAAAACAAAATTCTGAAAATTTTGAAAATATAGTTGTTGGTACTAATTGGAAACTAACTGGTACTGATGAAGATGGTAATTTTGGAATTTTTAATGGTGCAACTCCATTTACACCGCAAGACCTTAATGGTGATGGATTTGTTGATTATCAAGACCTTACCGAAGATTTAGTATTAGGTTGGGTTAAGAACTATGTAAGTGGTTCATATCAAACTAATTATATGACTCATATAAACGGACAAATTCAAAAAGAAATAGATAATAAGAAATACTCTAAAATTGAAGTTGGTACTGCAGATTTGCCTTGGTCCCCAACATCTGGAAGTAATACATATCCAGCACCTTCTGGTTCTGTTCCGGGTTATTAATTAACTAAAACAAAATTATAAATGTCCAAAGTGCAGATTTAATAATAAATTTGTGTTTTGGACATTTTCTTTATATTTATATGAGTATTAATGTAAGTAATTACTAATACACAATTAAAATACAAATAGAAGAAACAAAATGTCAGAAAGAATCGTATCACCCGGCGTTTTCACAAGAGAAAATGATTTATCCTTCTTAGCACAAGGAGTAGGAGAAATTGGAGCAGCAATTATAGGACCTTTTAAGCAAGGACCTGCATTCATTCCAACAATTATAAGAACTCAATCAGAGTTTGAGGATACCTTTGGTACTCCCGATGGAACTTATTATAGTGAGTACGCAGTACAAAACTATTTAAGAGAAGCAGGACAAGTAACTGTGGTAAGAGTTGGTGGTGTTGGTGGATACCAACAAGTAGCACCTTTAGCAATATTTGCGTCTGGTTCATCGGCTCAATCAGTAGGTACTAAATTAATTGGTGTATTACACTCAACTAAAGTAGGGGATGAAAAAGTTGGTTTTACTGGAGCAACTGTAGTTAGTGATTCTAATACAGATGGTTCATTTGTAATTAACACATTAACTGCTGGAGTAAACGTATCAGCATCAATATTATCATCAGCAACAAATGATTTATCAGATGTATTTGGTGAATCTCCATTTGGAGCAAAAACAGCATACGCATATTCATACTTTGAAAATATGGCTGGATACTATACTGGTTCTGCTGGAAATAACATTGTAATAACTAGAGTGGTATTACCAACGCAAGATTTTGCATATAATACAACTGAAGCGCAAACACCAATGGTACAATCTCAATTGATTAGTGGTGAAAGATACGACTTATTTAACTTTGTGACTTTAGGACATGGTGATATTTACAATACAAAATATAAAGTAGGTATTTCAAATGTTAAAGCAGCTGGTGAAGATGGAGCAACTGATTATTCTACATTTACTGTAACAATTCGTTCATATAGTGATACTGATAAGAGAAAGAGTGTAATAGAAACATTTAATAATGTAAACTTAGATGCAGCATCTCCTAACTATATAGCTAGAAGAATTGGTGACAGATATAATACAATTGATTCTGATGGTAAAATAACTGAAAATGGCGATTACTCAAACAAATCAAAATATGTAAGAGTAGTTGTATCAGCAGCAGGTTCATTCCCAATATCAGCAGCACCATTTGGACATGGAGCATATACAAACCCAATTAAAGCAACAAACAATGCAGAATCACTTTTAGTTCCTGCAGTAACATTCCAAACTAACTCAATTGGTAACACATCATCATCTCCAATATACTTTAGTGGATTTGATTTTGAAACAACTGGCGTTAAATTAGATAACTCACAATACTTAAAAGCAATTCCTGTTGGAGCTCAAACTGGTTCTAATACGGCATTCGCATTTGATTCTCAATTAACTTATGTAATGACTGGTTCAGCATCAACTGATATGGTTAAGAGACAATTCATATTAGGATTCCAAGAAGGTTTTGATGGTATGAATCCAACTGTAATTAAAGCTAAAGCTGGTGATACTGATTGGGGTAATGCAAATACGCAAGGATTTAATTGCGCATCTTCAACATCATCTGGTTCAGTAGCATACACTAAAGCAATCAACGCAGTATCTAATCCTGATGAGTGGGATATCAATATGGTAGTAACACCTGGTATTGTAAGAAGTTTACATCCTGCAATTGTAACAAAAGCAATTGATATGGTTGAAAGTAGACAAGATGCATTTTATATCGCTGACTTCAATGATTATGATGATACAATAACTGAAGCAACTGAGCAAGCAAACGCAGTTGATTCTAACTATGTAGCAACTTACTATCCTTGGGTTAAGACAATAGATACAAACACAAACAAATTGATGAGTGTTCCACCATCAGTATTAATGCCCGCTGTTTTCGCAGCTAACGATAGATTAGCAGCAGAATGGTTCGCACCTGCTGGTTTGAATAGAGGTGGTATCACTGGAGCAGTTAGTGTATTGAATAGATTAACACATTCTGAAAGAGATACTCTATATGAGAACAAAGTAAACCCAATAGCAGCATTCCCTGGACAAGGTATTGTAGCATTCGGACAAAAGACATTGCAAGATAAAGCATCAGCTTTAGATAGAATCAATGTTAGAAGATTACTTATCGTTCTTAAGAAGTTTGTAGCATCTACATCTCGTTATTTAGTGTTTGAACAAAATACATCTTCAACTAGAGCAAGATTCTTAAATACGGTTAATCCTTATTTAGAAGCTGTACAACAAAGACAAGGTCTTTATTCTTTTAGAGTTGTAATGGATGAAAGTAATAACACACCTGATGTAATTGATAGAAACATATTAGCTGGACAGATTTTCTTACAACCGGCAAAGACGGCGGAATTTATCGTAATAGATTTCAACATCTTACCAACTGGAGCAAGTTTCTCAGCATAATATAGAAAAACAAAAAGTAGATATTTATTAATATAAAATAAAAAGAATAAAATGGCAGAAATATTAGATTTTAATAAGATGTTCTATACGAACTTCGAACCAAAAATGAAAAATCGCTACATCTTAGAATGGGATGGTGTACCGGGGTATATGGTTAAAGCAGCAGCAAGACCATCAATCCAATTTGAAACAATCACTTTAGACCATATCAACATCAAAAGAAAGTTGCAAGGTAAAGGTGAGTGGCAAGATATTACAATTACTCTTTATGACCCAATTGTACCATCAGCTGCACAATCAGTAATGGAGTGGATTAGATTGGGACATGAATCAATTACTGGTAGACGTGGATACGCAGATTTTTATAAGAAAGATTTGGATTTCTATATGTTAGGTCCAGTTGGCGATAAAATTGAACAGTGGAAAATTAAAGGTGCATTCATTCAGCAAGCAAACTTTGGTGATGTATCATTTGATTCTAACGAACCTGCAACAATTGAATTAACATTATCTTACGATTACGCTATTCTTGAATACTAATCTAAAAATAACAAAAATAAGGGGATTTCAAAAGAATCCCCTTTTTTATGCTTTCTAATTTTTTAAAAACTATGTATTTATATATACAAACTTAAAACAAAGTAAAGTTATGACAGAAAAAACATATGATTTTCCAACGGAGGTATTAGATTTACCATCAGGAGGAAAGATTTATCCAAAAGAGAGTCCTCTTTCATCTGGACAAATTACTATAAAGTATATGACCGCAAAAGAGGAAGATATACTTGCATCAACAAATTTAATTAGAAAAGGGATAGTATTAGATAAACTATTTGAATCTATTATTGTAGATAACGTAAATCCAAATGATATTATAATTGGTGACAAAAACGCTATAGTACTTGCAACTAGATTGTTAGGATACGGAGCAGATTACCCAATTAGTTTTTACTCACAAAAAACAGGTGAGCAAATTGATGCTGTTGTTGACTTATCAAAAGTACAAACAAAGGAAGTAGATACATCTATTTTTAACAATAAAAATGAATTTGAATTTACATTACCTTCAAATAGTAAGAAAATAACATTCAAATTACTTACACATGGTGATGAGTTAGCAATTCAAAAAGATATAGATGCTTTAGAAAAATTAAACAAAGATTCATCGTTTGAAATTACTACTAGATTACGTCACATGATTAAAAGTGTAGATGGTAATAACGATATATCAGCAATATCTAGATTTGTTAATGGTATGTTAGCAAAAGATAGTAAGGCTTTAAGAAATTATATAAAATCCATATCTCCTGATGTTGATATGGTATTCACCCACATCCATGAAGATGGAGAAACCGAGGTAGTTCCCATTACGATGGGAGTTGGGTTTTTTTGGCCTTCCGAAAAATCATAGTTTAAATCTTCACACTCAAATATTTGAGATGGTGAATTACGGAAATGGGTTTACGGTAATGGATTTGTATAAAATGCCAACGCATCTTAGAAATTTCTACTACAATAAATTAGTAGATGCTAAGAAAAAAGAGAATGAACAAGTAGAAACAGCAAATAAAGCATCTAAAGTTAGGATTAAGAGATAATTTCCCTTAAATCCTAACTTTTTTGTTTATAAGATATTTATAGATAATAACTTAAATAAATAGATATATGGCAAAGAAATACAAAATATCAAAAAAGAATTTAAATGAATTTTTTGGTTTTTTTGGTGATAAGAAAAAACCAGCACAAATTCAATATGTGATAGATAATGACCCAGTTTTAAAAAAATTGGATAAAGATATTGCTGATTTGAATAAAGCTTCTGCAGATAGAATGTTTAAGAAATATCCAGATACAATAGATATATTAAAAAAATATGGATTATATAAACGATAATATAATTATATAAATGGCAAAGTCCGAAGAAGAAAAATATAAAGGTAATGAAAAGGTACTTAAGCAGCTTGATGTAGTAAAACGTAAAGAGCTTGAACTAACCGAGCTCAAAAAGGCTCAAAAAAAGCTAGATAAAGAAACTCAGGAGTCTAATAAAAAATGGATTGAACAAAAAGAAAAAAATTTAAACAAAGAGAAACAAACATTAGGATATTTTAAGCAACAAGCACAAGAAGCTAAAAGAATTCAAGCTGGATTTGAAGGAGCTACTAAATCATTTGCAAGATTATCTTCAAATGTAAGAAAGAGTTTAACGGAAGGTAAATCGGCCGGTGGAACATATCTTGGATTGCAAAGACAAATATTAGAATTAGAGGAAGCTAAATTTGACATTACCGATGAGCAAAGAGCCCAAAATGTAGAAAATGCATCATTCGCGAAAACTATTACAGATTCATTGTTGCAACAAGCTGAAGCAACAGAAACAGCAAGAGCAGCTTTATTTGGGCAAACCAAGTTAGAGAAAAAAATAGAAGAAATTGAATTAAGAAGAAAAGAGTTGGGAAGTGATTTGGCCGATGAATTAATACATGCAATTCATTTAACAGAAAAATTAGAACTTAAGGAAGAAAGATTAACTGAAATAAAAGAAGGACAAAAAGAATTATATGAAGCAGCTCCAGAATCACTAAAAAGTGCAATTGATTTTACTAAAAAATTAGGAAAGGCAATGGTATCTGGCCCATTAGTGGCGATTGTATTAGTAGCAGCAGCTTTAGCAGCCGGTCTTGAATCATTTAAGGAATTAGATAAAGCATCTGAAGATTATAGGAAGACTACGGGAATGACTGCTAAGCAAACGTATCACCTTGCTCACGATGCACATGAAATAGAAGTATCATTTAGAAAAGCTGGTGTAGAGTTAAAACATGTATTTGATGTAGCTAATGATTTAGGAAACGTGTTTGGTGATATGACTCACTTTTCACAACAAACATTAGGAGCATTAGCAAGTATTCAAGCTAGAACAGGAGCAACATCAGAAACAGCAGCAAAAGTACAAGGTATATTTGAGCAAGTAGCTGGAGTTAGTGGTGAAACTGCAGCTAGTTTACAAATGCAAGTTGCATCATTGGCTCAGCAAGGTAAAGTATCTCCAAAAGAGGTATTAGAAGATATTGCAGAAAACGCTGAAGCAACTTCTACATTTTTTAAAGGAGATGTTACTGCACTTAAAAATCAAGTCATACAAGCACATCAGTTAGGTACAACATTAACTAAAGTAGCTAAAGTAGCAGAGGAATTATTAAATTTTGAAGAAAATATTGATGATGAATTAGTAGCAGCAACTTTTGTTGGAGGGCAATTTAATTTAACTACTGCTAGAGGATTAGCATACGCTGGTAAGACTGTGGAAGCACAAGAAGAAATATTAAATCAATTAAATCAAGGAGTTGGATTTAAAAACCAAGATATATTTGCACAAAAAGCATTGGCAAAAGCAGCTAATATGAGTATTGAAGATATCAATAAGCAATTGTTAATGAAAGAAAAATTACATCATTTAACTGGACAAGATTTAAAAGATGCAGAAGCTGCGGTTGCTGCTGGATTAGATTTAACAAATGTAAATGATGAACAATTGAAGCAAAAGACTGATGAGTTTATTAAAGGACAAAAGATAAATGGACAAATAACTGATATGGAAAATAGTTTTAAAGCTATAGTTGCAACAGTTGGTGGGGCATTAGTACCATTATTTACGGCATTAGGACCTATACTTCAAGTTGCATTACTACCTGTTGAATTAATAGCAAATGGATTTAATAAAATTGTAGGATTTGTTAAAGAATATTCTGGAATAGTGGGTACAATTGCTGCTATAATGGGTACAATGTACGCTTATCAAAAAGGAATTGTATTATATCAAAGACGTGAAGCTGTTTTAAGATTACTAAATATGAGAAGAGCTGCAGCAACGGCATCATTAACCGCATTATCAAATCCGGCTAAAGCCCTTATAGGTTTGGGTGTAGCAGCTTTAGTTGTTGGAGCAGCATCTTCTATGATGGCGGGAGATATAAAATCTCCTGCAGATGGAAAAACTCAAGTATCAACAAAAGAAGGTGGATTGTTTACATTATCACCAAATGATGATTTAGTTGCAGCACCTGGAGCAGCATCAAAAATGGATATGGCATCAAAAATGGGCAAAGGTGGAAATATGGTATCCTCAAATAATGATGGTGGTAAATATATGGCATTATTGGGTAGAGTAGATACATTAATGCAAAAGCTAACAACAGGTGGTATCACAGCACATGCATATATGGATGGTTCAAAGGTTACGGCAAATGTAGCAAGTAATGTTAATAAAAGTACTAGAAACAACTTTGCATTAGGACAAGTATAATAATATAAGATGCCAACAATAGAAGAATTATTTAGAAGTAAAAAATTAAGTAGTGGTAAAACCGCAGAAGAACAATATGCTGTCCGCAATAGTAAAGATAATGAACTAACATCAGCAGCTGGTTTAATGGGATTACCTTTTAAAGCAGCAACGGCAATTAGACGAAAAATATCAACAACTGGTAAGGAAACTTTAATTGAACAAGAAACAACTGGATTAAGAATAATAAGTAAATTATCTTCACCAATTATATATGGTACTAAAATAGCAAGATTCACATTACAACAAAGTGATGATGTTCAAGAAATGAAAAATAGTACTAATCCAACTGGTGCAGGGGGTGGATTGTTAGGTGGTTTGGTAAATTCTGTCAGAGGTGCAATTAATTCGGTAAAATCTATATTAGGTGTTCCTCAAAACATAACACCAACTAAAATATATTTAAATAAAAGTGAATTTAATACCAATAATGTTTTTGTATCGGACACTATGATAAAGCTTGCAGAAATTCAAAAAAAGGGTGGTGGTAGTGCGTTAGGAAAACTTATAGCAAAGGGTATTGGTAGTGGTGGTACTATTAATCAATTAGGAAATAATATTCAGGGTGCAGCTGCAGACGCTGGTAAAAAAGCATTAAAAAATTTATTATTAGGAAGTGGTAATGCAGGACAAATAAATTTAACAAAAAATCAAAATGTAGCAAATCCAATATATCGTACAGACCGACATGGTAAAATTACTACTGATTGGTTATTTTCTTCGTTTTCGCATCAATCAAGTAATGCAAAAAGAAGTAACTATTCACAAACAAAGAACCTTGGTGATGACGTTGAGATTTTTGATAGATATGATTTATCTACGAAATTTATGATGATTGCAGATGAAACAGATAAAGAATTAGATTATTCAAATGTTGATGCTAAAACGATTAAAACAATTATACCAAAAAGACAAGGTTCAGCATATACAAAGTTTCAAAAGAGAAGATTTGATAAAGTATCTTTACAATCAAAATTAGGACTTACAACAAATGAAACAAATGAAGCTGGTAATCAGACATATGGAAAAAATAAAGATAAATTAAATTTATTAACTACATATACACCTGATGCTGCTGGTATTGGTAAAGCTGAAGGTAGCACTGACGGAACTTATGACGATATGGATTTTGTTGCATTAAAATTTTATTCAATAACAAAAGATACTACTGTACAATTTAGAGCAACAATTACTGGATTGACTGAAACATTTGCACCTAGTTGGGACCCATCTAAATTTATAGGAAACCCATTTAATTTTTATACATATAGTGGTATTGAAAGAACTATTCAATTTAATTTTAAAGTATATTCATTATCTGTAGAAGAACATATAGCTGCTTGGCAACGATTGAATTTTTTATCATCATTGGTATATCCAACGTATGATATTGACTACGGAGTTTACACAGTACCGCCATTTTTGAAATTTACATTAGGAAATATGTTTAAAAATAAAGAATGTTTTATTGATTCTTTAATTTATACAATAGATGATAATAATGTTTGGGAAATTGGAATACCATATGCATCGTTGAGTGATACTGGTTGGAATTCAGCAGTAAAAAATTCACCAGCAGCTAATTATAAATTACCTACTGTTATAGATGTTGGTGTTACGTTAAAATTTGTTGAAAATAAACAAACTACAAAATCACATTATGCATTTGGTGATGCACCAACGGCAAAAATAACAAATACAGAAGGAACAACATTACCAGATGTAACTGTAAAATCCTCGGCAAAATTGAAAAAATTAGATGGTTCTATAATACCTAACCCAGCATCAGCTAACATAGCTGCCGCAGCTAAAGCTTCTGCTGATAAGTTATTAAATATGAAGTTATCTGATAAAGCTAATATAGGTATGGCAATGCAACCAAAATCAAAAAAATCAGGTGGTAGGGGTAATAAACAATATATACTGGATGGTGAGGTTGTTAATCAAAAAACATTTGAAGACGCATTAGGAATTCAAAGTGAATAGAAATAATTTTAATAAACTATGATACGAAGATACGATAATAATGAAACCAAAAAAACAACAGATGGTAGAACTGTATATAAATCAAAAATATATCCAAACATACCATTAAGAGATGATGATATCTATGTAGCTACAGAAACTGGAGATAGATTAGATACATTAGCCCATCAGTTTTATAAAGATTCATCGTATTGGTGGATAATAGCATCTGCAAATAATATACATAACGCTGTATTTGCTTTTACGGAAGGTACTATATTAAGAATACCACAAAACTATCTACAAATTTTAAGAAATTTTACTAACTAATGTATCCGCAATTATCTAATATAGAAAAAAAGATAGCAGATAATCTTAGAAGTAGGATAAATACGCATACAGCAACTGGGCTTAGTGTTTGGATGCGAGTATTTGCTGGGGCTGATAACGGATTAATAATTTCATCTAATAATAATTTTGAATTGTTCAAAGCAGCAGGAGAAGGTGCATCTATATATGGGAGTCCTAATTCTGTTGGTAGTATTGGTATAGATTGGAATGGAAATCCTGTTGCTGGTGGTACTGATAGAGGATTGCGTCCATCTCCGGGGATAACATCATTTGAAGTAAAGGAAGGAAAGGACCAAATATCAAAAGAAGCAACTTTAGGAATTAAGTGTTTTTCATTAGGCCAAATGGAACTTATTCAAAAGTATTTTTTAGAACCTGGATATACAATTTGTGTTGAATGGGGTTGGAATACTGATGCCGGTGGTAAAAATATGATAGATACCAATGGTAAAGCAGCTGGAATAATTAAGCAAGCTACGGAAAGGAATTTTAACTATGAAAAATTACATGATATACGATTGGATTCAATGGGAGATTACGATACATTTTTTGGATTTATTGTTGGTGGCAGCGTAACTGCGGATGGTGAACAATGGAATGTGGATATTAAATTAAGAGGAGCTCCTGCACTACCAACATATTTACAATCTCAACAACATATACAACTTCAAAAAACAAATGGAAAAATAGAAAATTCTGGAGATTCCAAAAAATTAAATCCGTATGGTGTTTCAAAAATAGAAAAAGAAAATTCTGATGTTAAAGAAAGACGTTGGGCAAATATGTTCAATTTATTACCAGCACATAGGCAAATACAAGATGTAGATAATTATAAATCAAAATCAGTTGTTGAACAATTTATAAATTTAGATAAATCAATAATAGATGCAATTGTAAGTGATAGTAATGGTGGATTTTGGTCATTTGATAGACCTTTATTTGCAGATAAGGGATCTGGTACTACTGTAACTATTAAAGGTATAGAAGTGCCAAAAGAAAAGCTATGGTCCCCACACTCATATATTAGGATGGATTTGGCAATTGAAATTTTAAATAGAAATGGCGCTTTAACTTCATATGAATTTGGAGATAAAAAAGTAAGTGTAAAGATTGATATATCAAAATCAAAAATAGGTGCATTTCCATTTATGTTTTCAACAAAATCATCAGTATTAGTTATACCTGGTGATATTCCTGATTTTAGACAATATTTTTGGAATGCTGGCGAAGTTACACAAGAAGCAAATGGTGTATTGATGGTTTCAACAAAAGACCCAACAAAACCTATTTCAGCAAACCCAATTGATGCATCAATCAACGGAATACGATTTGTAGAGCAAGTTCCATTGGATACTTCAAATAATGATGGAGATACTATTTCTGAAAAGAAAGGATATTGGGGAAGATTAAAAAATTTATATGTTAATTTTGATATGTTCGTTGAAAAGATAAATCAACCAAACAAAACTATAAGAGAAGTACTTTTAGATATATTAAATGAAATGTCTGCGGGAGCAAATGAGTTTTGGAATTTTCAAATAGTAGAGCAGGTATTAAAAAAGGATGATGAAATTATTGGATTAAAAAAAGGTGATGTTGCATTGACTGTAATTGATGAAAATTGGATAGGTGATAATCCGAATAAAGAAAAAACTCAAATATTTTGGCATAGTGGTACTCTTTCATCTTTTTTAGAATCAACATTAGAAATTGCAATCCCATCTGAAATGACTGCTCAAATAGTTTCACAAAGATTAGGAAGAGCAACACAACCAAGCATGCCTCATATTAGTACAGCTAAAGGTGGATTTTTTGAATCAAAGCAAGACTTGTTTTCTTTAAAACCAAGTGAGATAGCTAATCCTAAAACAGAAAAAGAAAAAGAAGATGAAGCAGTAAATGCACAGCTTGAAGAATTGGCAAAAGTACCATTAACACCTGAACAAGAAGCAAATAAAAAAATTAGAGAGAAGAAAAATCAAATAGCAGAGGCTAGAGAAGCTTTAGCTAAAATAAATGAAAAAGTTCAAGCAAATTCAAATGATGCAACAACAGAAATAAGAGGTAGTGGTATGGGACAATATGTGGTTAAAGTAGATGGTGTTGATTTAGCAGCTGCTAAAAAAGAATATGCTGATAAATTTAAAGATGTAACGGCATTGGAAGCTGAATTAGAAGCCGCACAAGATGAAAAATGGCAAGTAGAAAGGGGTGCATATGAAACAAAACAAGCTGCAATTAGTAATAACTTATCAAAGATTGAATTAGTTCCGAATCCTGAATTGTTAGATGCACCTGAAGCTATGACTGAAGAGAATGATTTAAACAAACCTGACGTATTTGACCAAAGATTTCGTATTTATACTTTTGATGATAAATCATTCTTTGATAGATTAAAAAACGATGTATTTGTTACAAAAGGTGGTTTATCGCATCCATTACCAATACATTATACATTTAAAACATTGGGAATAAGTGGAATACGATTTGGAGATACCTTTCATATAAGAGGAATTCCAAATAAATATTATTTACATGGAATATTTCAAGTACAAAAAATAGAACATACTTTAACTAATATGATATGGACAACTATCATTACTGGTGGATTTAGAGCATTACAATCAACAATTTCATCAGAAACAGCAAGTACATCAGTAAATTCATTAGGAAATGCATCGGGAAAACCAGCAGCACCTGGAGGTATTATGTCTCAAGATGCGGCATCCGCAATACCATTCACCAATACATCATCACCAAAAACATTTAAACTATAATTTATTATGCCAATTAATGTAGATAGATATGATAGTATAGCTAAAAATTTATATTTGTTTAAACCTAAACAAATTGATACTATAATTCCAATGCCAAATGATTCTGATTATAAGTCTGGATATATTAATAGATATTTTGTACAAAAATCAAATGATATAGCATCTCCTATTTTTGAAATATCTCAAAATCAGTACCCAACTTTTTTACGAAACCCATTTTATACTGCAGTAACAATATTATGGAGATTGATAGGAACTAATGATGAAATTTCCGAATCAAATTTTAAATCAATAAGATTCGTACATAACGATATGCCCAATTTATACAAATATATTGGAAATACTTTACAATTTTCTAAACAATAATT